>FWPV01000350.1_pt1 | contig 149962 bp, 142 predicted proteins | sample 2228371 | NCBI WGS metagenome assembly FWPV01 (sample SAMEA103939776, study PRJEB20133) | metagenome
CGCCCAACCTAGATGCTCAGTCTTTCGAAGGTGAATCTTGCCGTTTGATGCCGTTTTTCAACGAATCGCATCTGATTGCACAACCGTTAGGCTAAGCCATCGAAATGGAGTATTGAATGTTGTAAGCGCAAAAAAGCAAAGGGCCTGCATGATCCATCGAGCCAGATTGCTCGACCCTATAGGCACCACCCTATATACCACGCTGAACAAATCCATCCTGTCCATTGACCATTGATCAGACAGTTTTCACAGTGATAGCGATACTTCGCGAAGAGTGTCTGGCAGTACTCTCCTTGCCGCACATCGCAGTACCATGCGTTCGCTGGAGCCGAATCAGCCAAGCCTACAAGCATTAGCATCAAGGAGATTACCAACATGGCGAGAATCACCCGTCTGAGGTTCAAATATAGTTCACCATTTAGTAGCATCTGAATGTCTCCTTTCTTCAACTGGATTGGATATTTACATATCAAGGAATCAGACCGCCTGTGTGAGGCGCCTGGTAACGCTGCGCCACGGCGTCATCCCAGGCCAGCACCGGGAAGGTGAACCCCTGCGCCGCGACCATCTGCTGGTTTTCCTCGGGCGTCCCACGGGAAATCATCACCACCTGGATATCGCGCCGCGCCACGCTGAACGCCTTCAAGTGGGGGGCGGTTCGTTGACAGGCCGGGCAGGTCGTGGAGAAGAAGGCCAGCAGCACGGGTTTGCCGGCGAAGTCCGTGGACGCTACCGGTTTTCCGGTCAGGTCGGGCAGGGTGAACGCCGGTGCGGTTGTGCCAACCGGCAGGCCCAGCTCTTGGGCAGGTAGGCCGACTGTGCCGCGGCTCAAGGCTGCCAGCACCTGGGCTTGTAACTGATTCATGCGCAGGAACAGCCCGGCGATGGCGATCATCAGCAGGATGATGATCACCATGAGCATCAGCAGTAAGGTGCTGGCGCGGGTTTCGGTCATCTGAGGCTCCCCATGCCGGGGTATCATCTGGAAGGGAGATTACCACATTTGCAGACCGTAAGTCAATAGGTTTCTCTGAAGAAACGCTGAAGATTTTCTGAAGCAGCGCAGGACGTCATGGGTGACCGGTTGATGCCATCATTAGCCGGCGGCGAGTTGCCGCTTACCTGACAACGACGTAACGGTTGGCCTCCACCCAGCCCCGCAACGCTGCCAGGGAGGGATTGCCCAGCCGCCACCGAAAGATCGTCGTGTCCGACGACCCGGCCAGGATGCTGTCACCGTCGGGGCTGACCGCCAGGTCCATCATGACGCCGTGCCCGCCGGAGCGGCGCACCAACTGGCCGGTCGCCAGGTCCCAAAGGATCACCTGGCCGTCTGCGCCGCCCGACAGCGCGGTCGAGCCGTCGCGGTCGAAGGCCAGGGCGTTGACCCGGCCGGCATGGCCTGGCAGGCGCAGCCGCACCTCCCGCGCCGCGATCTCCCACAGGACGATGGTGCCGTCTGCCAGACCCGCCAGGCTGAGGCCGCCGTCGGGGCTGATGGCCAGCGCAGTGATCGGCCCTCCCAGGCCGGGGAAGAGCGCCGCGGCCTCGGCCCGCCAGGCCGCACCGGGCGCGTAAGCTGCGGCCATCAACACTTGCCGGGCCTCCAGCGGCGGGTTGTTGATGCTCGTGGCCTCCAAAGCCAATGCCAGCGCGGCGGCTGTATCGCCGTCGTCCAGCGCCTTCTGGGCGCCGATGGCCAGGCTGCGGCTGTAGGCTTGCAGCGCCTCCTGGCGCTGGCGCAGGAAGAAGACGGTCGTCGAAGCTACGATCGCGGCCAGGGCCAGCACGCCGGCCAGGGCGGCCAACAGGCGGCGGCCATGGCGCTCGGCGGCCAGCCCGCGATAAGGACATGGACCCACGGCTCGGGTTGTCACCGGCGGCAGTCCGGCGGCAACCAGGGTTGGCGGCGGCCACTCCCCGCGCCGGAGCAGATCAACCAGGCGCTGGGTTGGCTCCGATGGCTCGACGCCGAGCTCACTGGCCAGCAAGCGGCGGCAGGTTTCGTAGTGGGTCAGGGCCGCGCCCCGTTGGCCGTTGAGGGCCAACAGCTCCATCAACTGGCGATCGGCGAGGATGGGAAGATGGAGAACCGGCCCATCGACGATAGCTGTTGGCGCCGCAAGCCGCCGGTGGACGCGTTGACCATGGAGCGGATGACGCCGTAGTGGGATGCCGGCATGACACTCGGGGACGTGGCGCAAGTTAGCAGCTTGCGCCACGTGTTGTCTCTGCAGATCAGCTCCTACCGTCTCTCCAGGTAGATGGGGTCCAACTCGATCAGATCAGGATCGTCCTCGAGGATCTCCAGCGCGTCATCCTCGGCAATCCGCTGATACCCTTTGGCGCCTACCAGGGCGGAATAGACGTAACCGCGCGGCAGCGGCGTGTTGATGGTGTACTGCCCCTGCGCGTTGGTGGTTCCATAGGAGAGCACCGTCCGGGCCTTGCCGTCGCTGGTGTCGTTGTCGAAGTCGTCTATACTCAGCCCCGGGTAGAGGAAGATGATGATCGCGCCCTGGATCGGCTTCCGGGTGCTGTAATCCAGGATGGTGCCGGTGATGATCACCCCTGTGTTCTCGGCCGGGGCGGGCTTCTCCGGATTGGGCCGCGCCTGCGCCCGTCCCACGGTGAACTGGCCTTCTTGTACCAGCTTGCCGCGCAGGTACACCTGCAGGTTGTAAAGGCCGTCCGAAAGGCCATTCTTGCCGCGCAGATACAGGTCCAGCACGCCAGAAGGCCCGAAATTCCAGCGCAGGTTGGTTTGCCCGGTGACATCTTTGCCGTCTAGCTGCCACAGATAGCCCCACGCAGTGCCGTTCTGCATGTCCTGATAGGGCAGGCCGGCGTGTACTTCGCGGACGCCGCTGTCGAAACTGCTCGCCACGCCTGTAACCCCGCGCGCTTCGTCGAAGCCGGTACCGAAAACAATCGGCCCGAAGTTCTGGCCCGAAGGCACATTGGCAGGCGCAGCCGGCCCCTGATCTATCTCGGCGCTGCTGCCGCCCGCCTTCATCGCCTGTCTGATGAACGGCACGGCGATATTCGTCGGACGGATCAGATAGATGATGTTGCCCGACTTGTCCTGCAGACGCAGGGTCGGGACGCCGATCAGTTCCCCGCGGTCGTTGACGGCCGAGCCGCCGCTGTTGCCCTGGTTGATCAACACGTCGGTCTTGAACCAGTCGAACCGGTTATCGCCGTCTTCGTCCAGGAAGCCGGAGATCTTCCCCTCGGTGGCGGTCACGGTGTCGCCCGCAATACCGGGATACCCGATGACGAACACTTCATCCAGGGTCTCCACAGTGTCCGAATCGGCCAGGGGGATGGACACCACGGGCAGGGTCGGTGTAAGCTTCTGTTTGCTGTTGTAATAGGCCACGATCTTCAGCACGGCCAGGTCCAGGTCTGAGCTGCCGGAAAGCACCTGGGCTATGTACGTCGGTTTCGGCAGTTGCCGCGGGTCGTCGGTAATGGCGACTACCGAGAGCCCTTTCTTGTTGTACAGGTCGCCGGGCCTTAACCCCAGTCTCTCCAGCTCCCGGTCTCGGTTGCCCGAGGTGACGTAACCAACACAGTGATAATTGGTGAGGATGTAGCCCTCCTGGTTCAGCATGGTGCCCGAACAGAGGCTGCCTGCGTTGGGATCGGCGTCGAAGGGGGTCATCAGTTTCACTGCGGCGCGTAACACCTGCTGGCGGACGGACTTATCCAACGCCTGTGCTGGCCGGCTGCTGCCGGCCAGGCCGATCAGGAGGCCGGCCAGGAGCAGGCCCGCCAGGGCCGCAATGCGGATGCGCGTGTTCATGGGTTCACTCCTATTTCAGCCTTAACGAGGCCAGGATGCGGGCCCAGGTCCCTCCCTGCCCCTCAAAAGCATCGGCGTCAGCCGTAAAAGCGAGCACCGTTAGCAGTTCCCCCTGGCGGACCAGATAGTCGGCGCCTCGCGCCACCACCGGGATGCCGGCCGGCCCGGCCATGGGCGGCTCTGCAACGTATACGTACTCGATCCTGATCGCTTCCTGCCCCTGCACCTGCGCCGGTTCGATGCTCAGCGCCTTATAGCCCAACAAGTCCTCCGTACGACGGGCGATCCACTTCAGTGCCAGGTCGCCCAGGGTCTGTGCGGTGGTGCTGACCTCGGTGACCGGCATACGGAGCACGCTGACCTGGGCCGGGAATGCCGCAGCCTCAAAGGGCTCTCCTGCGCGCAGCACCTCGAACGGTTCACCTGCCCCAAGGTTGAGCCAGCCGGCCGGATAGCTTAAGGTAATGCCTTCGGCCGAAGCCGTCGCCGTGCGGCGTTCGACGACGACGCCCACCAGCCCGCCGATAGCCAGCATGACGACGACCAGCGCCCACACCAGCCATTCCGGTTCCTCCTCGGCCATCAATTTGCGCAGCGGTCTCGTGGCCCCGCCAGTAAAAGCAGCCATCTTTTGCCCTCCCTCAACTCGTGGTGAGCGCGGCCATCCGGGTGCCGCGTTGCATGAGAACAAACAGGACGATGAACGTGGCCGCAGCCAACACCGCGGCAGCGATCAGGCCGTTCAACGGGGTCGGCCGCAGCCCGGCCCGCGAGATCTCGCCCAGGACCGCGGTCACGATGCCGTTGAGCAGCGCGGCCAGGAAGAGGCCCACCGGCAACCAGAACGGCCCGCGGTTCTCGAACTTGGCCCGGCCCAGGAAGTAGCCCGTGATCCCGGCGAAGCTGGCATGCGCCAGGGCCAGCACCGCGATCCGGATCGCCCCTACGCCCAGGTCAACACCGCCGTTGCCGATCACGTAGGCGACGTTCAGCATGGTCGCGTAACCCAGGCCGGCCGCTGCGCCGTAGATGATGCCATCCACCCGCTCGTCGAACTCCTGGCTGTTGAAGATGCTGTAGCGCACGGCCGCGTACTTGAGGAATTCCTGCACGATCCCTACGATGAAGATGCCGGCCACCAGTTTCAACGCCAGGCTGTCCCCCGCCCAGCGGTTCACATTGAAGACACCGTTGATCACCGGCTGTCCCACTGCGCTGGCCAGCAGGGCACCCAGGAAAAAGACGGCCAGCAAGTAGCCCTTGGGCTCCGGCTCGGCCCGGTCTTGGAGGTAGAACACCGCCAGCCACACCGCCGCGGGTACCAGCGCCAAAACCAGGCTGGCGATCAGCAGCGCCGTGCCCTGCAGGCCGCCCCGGATGGCCGGTGCCAGCGCCTGGACGGCGAGCACAAAGAGCACCAGGCCGACGATCAGGCCTGCGGTGGCAGCCCAGAGGCCGGGGCGATTGCGGCCGATGCGGTTGTAGTGTTTCTCGCAGAACGCCCGGCTTCCTACCACCCTGGCCGGGCCTTCGATAGGCGCGTCACAGACGCAACAAATGGCGTTGGGCATGTGAGATTGCTCCTTTCGCAGATGGGAAACAAACAATTACTTGAGTGCGGGCTCGCATCAGATGTGGACACCGTCATCCGGGATGACGGCGGCGGGGGACCGCAACCCGCCCATCCCAAAAAGCAGCCTGTCGCTCTCCAGGCGTCTGCGCTCGATCTCGCGCAGCTCCATGCGCACACGACGGCCGCCGTCGGGCAACGAATATTCGAGCTCCAGCGCGCGGCGGAGCCACTGTTCCGCTTCGTCCAGTTTATCCTGGCGGATCAGCAAGAATCCGAGGTTGGCCGCCGCAACGGCATCCCGCGGGTTACGATCGAGCTCTTCTCGGAGGCGGGTCTCTTGTGTATCTTGTTTTCTGTGTCCCGCCAGGGCCCGGCCCACATCGAACACCAGTTCCGTGATCAGATGCGGCGCATCCTGTGCCCGGAAGTTCTCTGCGCTGTGGCGGATCAGGCATCGGTTGCGCGGTACGATCATGTCCAGCTCGCGGATTGCCTGCATGTGCAGTTTGATCTGATCGGCCTTGCGTATGTCCAGGTGCAGGCGGATCGTTTCCCCGTTGTCTACTACTGCGTTGATGAGCTTCTCCTCCTCTCCGTCCTGCTGGTACGACCGGATCAGGATCGGCCGGGGGTCGTTGTTGGTAATCTGAAGCCCGGTGCCGGTTGTCGAGACACAGACGCATTGGGATTCGAAGCTCGCATCAGTGTTCACGACGACGGTCTGGTCCTGGGGGTAGTGGACATCGAGGATCTCGATGAAATCCCCGGAGTACTCCTTGAAAATGCCCACGTGTTCGTGGACCTCGTCCTCTTCCACCACCTCGGCTACAACACGCCGGCCGATGTAGTGTTCCAACAGTGGATCGTAGGTACCCCCCACCTGGCCCAGCACCTGCCCGCCCAGGCTCTTGATGGCGGAACTGCCCTCGGGCGCCAGATAACGGTTGCCGGTCTTTTGCACACGGCCGAGGACGATCCCGAACACTTCGTTAAGGGAGTCGGTGGCGGTGATCATGAAATTGCGGACCCCACGGCCCAACCGGCGCAGGGGGCCGGGGTGAAACGCCCGCTCGATGTCCCGGCTGCGGCGGGCTTTGTCCGCCGGCGAAAGCTGATCGGCATAACGGTAGATGGCCTGGATATCGCTGTACTCGTTGGCGTACAGCAGGTAGGAGGACTCGATGTGTTTCTCGTCCTGTACGCTGTCACGGTACGCCAGTTCCATGCCGGTCGGCTCCAGTTTTAACACGCCCCAGACCAGCTTGCCGTTGGCGCGTTCGATGGTCACGTGGAATCCTTGCCACGCCTTGAGGCAGCGGTCTTTGCGCCGGGAACGCACGTACGCGCCGATCAGGGTGAGCAAGAAGACCAGGCCGATGGTGATCAGGAGGGAAAAGTCAAGCATGGATTACTCCGGCCACTCGACGTCCGCAGCCACGACCGTCCCGGGTTCCGTAGTTTCGGTCAGGACAGAGAGCGCGGCTCGAATGACTGCTCTTTGTATCTCCTCGGCGCCGGCTGGCCCCAACGGCGCCCCATAGGGGAAGCGCACGAACAACGCGCGCGGTGCCTTCACGCATTCGATGATCTCGCGGTTCATCACGACACAGATGGTCGGGATGCCTTGTGCCTCGATGGCCCGGGCGATCAGTCCCACGGACTGCTGACAGAGGGGTCAACACGGCGTGAGAAACGCCGCATCTACCCCCTCGTCGGCCAGGCGCCGGGCCACCTGAGGCGCAGTCTCGGCGATCAGTTGTCGGGGTTCGGGCAGATAGCCCATGAAGCTGTACATCCACGGGTGCAGCCGGCCGATTTGACCTGTTTCTGCCAGGTGCCGGAAATGTTTGACCGGCAGGCTGACGTTGATGTCGGCCGCGACATGTTTGTGATCGTAGTGCGAATGCGCAATGCGCAGGCGGTCGGCCGGGGTGTCCACGTGGATCTCGCGAAAGGACGGGTCTCCCAGGTCGTTCCAGGCGTCGAACGGTACCTGTGTATCAACCCGATACAGGCCGCAGGTGCTGATCAGTGCAACGCGAGATTGCGCCAGCGGCCTGGTGACCGGTGCCCAGGGTGCTGTTTCGTTGATGACCCAGGCGAAGTGTGGGTAGATGCGCTGACGTATGCGTTCTTGCGCGGCCTGCAATTTGCTGCTGAGCACGTCATGCCTCGCGTGGTCGCCGGCCTAAGCGCTTTTCTGCGGTGGGCGTTTGGCCTGTGCAAATTGCGCTTCCAACTCGGCCCGCCGTTCGGCTGCCGCGCGTCGGCCTTCTTCGACGATCTGTTCGGCGCGCTCCCGCAGAAGTCGCTGGAACTCCTCTCCCGATTGTGGGGCCAGGAGCAGCGCCAACAGGGCGCCGGCCAGGGCGCCCACGATCAAACCGACCAGGAACCGTAAAAAGCCCATCGTTTTCCTCCTTGCTGGCTGGGGTCGAGAGACAGCTCTCGACCTGAAGACGAAACCGACACAAGTATAGCACAGGCCCGCCTGGCGCCAAATCAGAGGGTCGCCAGCATGTAGCGTCCCGCGCGGCGGAACCCCAGCGCCTCGTAGTAGCGCCGTGTACCCACCGCTGAGATGACCGCCAGATGCGAAAAGCCTGCCTCTCTGGCCTCGCGACGCGCCTGGGCGATCAACCGCCGGCCCAGGCCCAGGTGCTGGGCCTCGCCCGCGCTGTCTGCGCCGATGCCCAGGGCCGGGCCATAGACGTGCACCTCTCGGATCATGGCCGCACCGGCGATCTCGGGCAGGGCGGCCCACACCGCAGCGGTCTCGACAGCCGGGGTGCGCACGTCCCTGGGCAGCGAGAGGCGCAGGAAACCGGCCAGTCGGCCCGTTTCGGTCTCGAAACTGAGGAACCGCTCCTGGGTGGTGTCCGTGGTGTAGACGTGGCGCACCGGCCGCAGGCCGGCTTCGTCCACCGCGGCTCCCCGCACCTCGCGACAGCGGATACAGCCGCAACGCCGGCCCGTGGCAGCCAGATGCTCTTGCACCAGTTGGCGCAGGTTCGAGCGCTTGCTGCCCGCCACGATGTCATCGGCCGGGATATCGCGGAAGACGCGGTTGACCCGACAATAGGGCGGAATGGTGGCCTTGCAATCGGCCACCAGCGCGATCAATTCCTCGTCGGTGTAGGGCCGGTAGTGGCCTTCTCGCCACAACCGGTAAAGTTCGGTGCCGGCGATGATCGAGCACGGGTAGATCTTCAGTTCGTCGGGCCGCAGGGCAGGGTCGTCCCACAGGCGGGCGAAGTCGGCGCGGTCGGACTCGGGTGTGGCGCCGTACAGGTTTGGCATCCAGTGCAGGTGCAGCTTGAAGCCGGCTGCGCGCAGCATCCGCACTGCCCGGCGCACGGCCTCCACGTCGTGCCCGCGTTGGTTGAGCGCCAGGATGCGGTCGTCCAGGCTCTGAACGCCTACCTGGATTTTGGTGACACCCAGGTAGCGCAGGTGCGCGATCTCCTGGGGCGTAACCCAATCCGGCCGGGTTTCGATCACCAGCCCCACGTTGCGATGCGGAGCGGTCTCGTTGCGGGACTGGGCTTCGATCAGGGTGCCGGCCTGCTCCGCAGCGTCGGCTGCGGGGGCCTGCTCTGGGGCGGTGCAGTCGGGGGTGCCCGTCCCCAAAGGCTCGTTCATCGCATCGAAGCAGCGCCGGACGAACCATTCGCGGTATTGTTTCGGGTACGCGCTCCAGGTGCCGCCCAGGATCAGCAGTTCCACTTTGTCTGCCGTGTGTCCCATAGCTTGAAAGGTCGCCAGGCGGGTGCGTACTTGCAGGTAGGGGTCGAAGCCGCATTGGGCCGCACGTCGGGCCCCTGGCTCATCGGGCAGGTAACTTTTGGGCATCCCTTCCGCGTCGGGGCAAAAGATGCAACGACCTGGGCAGCCGGCAGGCCGCGTCAGCACGGTCACCGGTGCAACGCCCGATGCGGTGCGGACCGGCTTCATCTGCAGCCGGCGCATCACATGACGCTCGAAAGGCAGCTCGCCGGCCGCCGTCAACTGTTTGTAGGCGGCGACCAGCTCGATCTTGGAGAAGAAGCCGTTATCGTCCCCGGCAGATGCGGGCTTGTCTCTGCGCGGGTGCTGTGCTAAGATGCGCGGCAGAGAGTCGGCATCCCAATCCGGGGCGGCGCGCACCGCCTCGAAGATCGCCAGCAACGTATCGCGATGGCGCTGCGCGTCGAAGTTGCTGCCCCGCGGGCGCCAGGGACGGCTGTGCGAGACGGCTTTCAACGTGTCGGGCCTTTGCGGTCGGGTTTCATGTGCCATGGACGCCAGAATTTGTGAAACGCTACGTGTTCTCAACCGGGAATTCTACGCCAGGTTCGCCGATCCTTTTGCGCGTACCCGGCGACGCTGGCCACCGGGCTTTACCTTTATTCTACCTCATTTGCAGCCCGCCGCCAACGTGCTGGACCTGGGCTGCGGCAACGGCCGGCTGCTCGCTTTTTTGGCTGCAAGCGGCTGGTCAGGCGACTACCTGGGCGTTGACAGCAGCGACGGCCTGCTCGCAGAGGCCGCGGCGACCGCCGCTGCGCAGCCGGGGATCCGGGCACGTTTTCTCCTGGCCGATCTGATGGACCCGGATTGGCGCCGACAGCTCTACGCCTCCGATCTCGTGCCCGGCGACTGGCGGCCTGACGCCATCGCCAGCCTGGCCGTGTTACATCACATCCCCGGTGCAGCCAACCGGGTCCGGTTCCTGGCCGACTGCCGCAGCCTCTTGGCGCCGGGTGGCCGTTTGATCCTTTCTACCTGGCAATTTATGACGTCCCCGCGGTTGAGAAGGCGCGTGTTATCGTGGGAGACGGTGGGGCTGCGGGCGGCTGACCTGGAGCCGGAGGACTATCTGGTGGCCTGGGGTGAAGGAGCGGCCGGTTATCGCTACTGCGCGTTCATTGATCTGGACAGGTTGCGTGATCTGGCAGATCAGGCTGGCCTGACGGTTTGCGAGGTCCACTACGCCGACGGCCACGAGGGCAATTTGAACCTCTACGCCGTGCTTACCGCCAGGTGAAATGGCGTTCGACGCTGCTGGGGCTGACGGCAGGCCCAGGTTGTTCGGGTGAGCCCTGGCGGACCTGCACCCGCCACTTGAAATCTATCCCCGCGCGCGAGGTGCCCCGCAACTCGGCCGGCAAACGCCAGGTGGTGGCTTTGGTCCACCAGGTGGCCGCCGGCCGGGGATTGTCGCCGGCGAACAGCGTCACCACGTACCACTCATCCGCCTGCAGTGTTCCCACGGCCATCCAGTTGAGCACCACTTCGCTCTGGCCGGAGATCACGCTGCCATCAGGCGGGCTGAGCAATACCGGCGCGGCCAGCGTCGGCACCGGGGTGGGTGTGGGTGTTTGGGGGGTGACCGGCACGGTGGGCGTTGGTGTGGGGGTGATGGGCGCCAGGGGCACCAGCAGCACCTGCCCCACGCGTAAAAAGTCGGACGGGTTCAGGTTGTTGGCCGTCACAATCCAGTCGACGCGCGAGTTGTAGCGCTCCGCAATGCCGCTGAGCGTGTCCCCCGACTTGACGATGTACATCAAGCCGCCCCCCGTCGCCGTAGCTGTGGGGCCGGGGCCGCCTGACGGCCCTTTCACCGGGATGATCAACTCCTGGCCGATGCTCAGCCGGGCGTTTGCGCTCAAGCCGTTGGCTTCGATGATGTCTTTGATGGTAGAACCGTACTTCGCCGCGATAGCCGCCACCGAGTCACCGGCTGCCACGACGTGGCGGATCGGGCCGGGGGTAGCGGTAGGCGTGGGCTGCGGTGTGGCGGTGGCCGGCAGCGGCGTTGGTACCGGGGTGGCCGAGGGCGGCAGCTCTTCGGAGAGCATGGCGATCAAAGGCGCCTCGGTGCTGCGGGCCTGGCGCTGCTGTTGGGCGAGCTGCCAGTTTTCGGGCGCTTCGGGCGCGCGCAGCCACCAGAACGCCAGCAGGCCACCGATCACGGCGAATAGGACGAGATCGGCCCAGGGTAGGCTGATACGGCGGCGCGGGGTGCTGTCCAGCGGCGCACCGCAGAAGAAACAGGTCTGTGCTTTTTGAGCGACGCGTGTCCCGCAGTGGCGACACACGCGCTGACGTCCGTAGCGAGTAGGCGGTATGTCAGACTGGCTCATACCCGAAAATCGTAACACCAAATCCCGATCCAGGCAAATCGAAGGGGCCCGGCGACTGGAAGTCACGGCAACCGTTGCCAAGGCGGCCTGCGCCGGCTGTGGCGAGCCTGCGAAGGCAGGCTTTGTAGCAAGTCACTGCGGTTTCCAACCGCCTGGTAACCTGCCCACGCTTGCCAGGGCCGCCACGACCAGCGCGGCCGCCAGGGAGATCGCCGTCGCCAGGCGTCGGACGGGGGTGGGGCCGAACCGTAACACCACCTCATGCTCGCCGGCCGGCACGTCCATGCCGATCAGGCCGCTAGGGGGGTCAGGGCTGATCGCAACGGGCCGATCGTTGAGCGTTGCGCGCCACCCGGGAAAGTAGTACGTGTAGAACCGCAGCCGCACGGGCTCCGCGGCCCGCAGCGAGACGCGGGCCTCCAGCGCGCCGGCTTCCTGGGACACGATCTCCCCCTGGCCGGCCACAATTGCGGCGCGACGCAGCGGTTCGCCCGCCAGGTACTGCTCGATCAAAGGCGAGTCCGAGTTCAGGGGCAGGCGCTCCGACCAGGCCGTCATGCCGCGCATATCGCTGTACTCCAGCTCGAACTCGATGACGGCCCGTGGGCTTTCGTCCTGAGGCCGTACTGGCACGAGCTGAGGCTGGGCATAGGGGGCACTGGCCAGCATGATCCCCAGGGCCAACAGCACGGGAAACGCGCTGACGCGCCTGGGTGCGAATAGACGGGGCTCCAGCCATGCCGCCCCCGCGCCGGCCAAAAGCGCCAGGGTGAACACCTCCACCGCCAACAGCCGCCACGGGAACTGCACCAGCGCGATCAGCGGTAGTGTGTCCCACAGCGCCGTTGAGGCTGGCGTCATCAGGAACAACGCCACGGCGCTGGCGAGGGCCAGGAACGCCGCCTCCGCCCTGTGTGGAAGTCGCCGGACGACATCGGGCTCTCGGCTGCCGGCGCGCAGGTCGAGGTTCCGGCCGCCCAGGACCACGGCTGCGCACCCGATCAGCGCGGCCAGGAAGATCAGCGGCCCCACCTGGAAGCTCATCCCATCCCCGGTTCCCGGCACCGAATAGCCATACCCCCACGTCGGATCGAAGAACTGGCTGGGATAGACGAAGTGTTGGCGATAGTTGTAGGTGGCGTGCACCCACTGCGCTTCGACGATGAAGCGTCGTTCCAGCAGCATGGGGATCAAGAAGATCGCAGCCAGCAAGCCGCCCAGTAAGGCGGCGGCAGCAGCCCACAGCAGCGCGACCTGCCAGGGGTGTCGTGTGGCCTCTGCGGCGGAAGAGGGACGCCCTCGCCTTTCAAGCACATCACGGCCCAGAAACACGAGGGCTGCGCCGGCCAGCAAGGGCACAAAGGTCAACATGGAAACGGTGTGCAGCAGCAACAGGACTGCCACAGCGGCTGCGGCCCCGGCCGCAGTGCGCGGCCCTGGGCTCTTCCACAGCGACACCAGCGCCAGCATAGCCCACGGCAGCCAGGCCAGCGCTATGAACTCGGCCAGCGCTGCCCGGACGTAGATCTGCACCAGGTGATAGGGGGCGTAGGTGAAAGCGAGGCTTGCCACCAGGCCGGCAGCCGGCCCCCACCAGCGGCGGGCCAGCCGGTACGCGCCCAGCGCCCCTACGATGAACCCCAACGCCCAGGTGGCCTTCACGGCTGCTGTGAACCCCAGCCCCAGCAGGTGAAACGCCTCTGCGACGAAATAGGCCAGGGGCGCGTAGACCAGCCACAGCGGATACCCGAATCCTACGGCCTGATCCGGCGCCCAAACGGGCCAGAGCGCGCCTGCGCGAAAGACCCGATCGAACTCGACCAGGAAGTAGACGCTGTGCCGGGCGTCGTGCGCCTTGAAGAAGTAACCGGGCGCAAACAGCGGCAGCATCGCAGGCAAGGCCAGCAGCAGGGCGAGCCATGCGATGCGGTCTGTGAACAGGCGTTCGATGAAAGCCCTGTCCCGGGGCCAGAGCGAGAGTTTCAGCCTGCCCGCTGCTTCAGCCATGATACGATTCCGGCGTGAAGAGCGCCAGCGCCTGCCGATAGGCCTCTGTGGGCAGCTCCGGATAGCGTGCGGCCAGCCAGTCCAGCTCCTGGCGCATGGTGCGCAGGTCTTCCGGCAGGCTGTGTTGCCGCGCAGTGCGATATGCCTCTAACGCTTCGGCCGCCCGGCCCTGGGCCAGCAGGCTGTTGCCCAGGCTGAGATAGGCGAACTTGGGCAGGATGCCGCTGGCCACTGCCCGCCGCGCTGCATCTTCAGCGGCGGCCGGGCGGTGTTGTGCCAGGCGCAGAACCGCCTCGGCGAAGTGGATGTGGGGATCGTCGGGCGCCAGGCCGATGGCGGCGGTGATCTGGACCCGGGCGTCGTCCACGCGGCCCAAAACGGCCAGCAATTCAGCCAGGTTGCAGCGCGGCGCCGCCTCTGAAGGCAACAGCTCGATGACCCGCTCGTAGACCGGTACGGCCTCGGCCCCGCGGCCTACGCGCCACAGGGTGTTGGCCAGGGCCCACTGGATACGCGGGTCGTTGGGCGCCATCCAGGCGGCGCGCTCGAACGCCCGCAGCGCGTCGAGGTCTCGTCCGGCACGCAGCAAGGCGCGGCCTTCGTCCGCATAGGAGAGCGCGATGGAAGGGTCAATGGCCGAATCTGACATGGTTCGTGTCTCACGTCTCTTGCGCGCCGATGATACGGACACCGGGAGGCTCGTCTTTGCCCGGCGCCAGGATCACACCGCCGCCTCCTGCGCCCGTGGCGCGCGGAGGAGTGGGCTCTGTGGCAGGCCCTGCGGGGGTTGCAGGTTTCTCCTGTGTCGCCAGCAAGCTGCGTAACGTCTCCGCCTCGGCCACGGTGACGCCGTACTGCTCGGTGTGGGCCAGCAGAAACCGGCAGACATCCTTGATGAAGGCCCGTCGCAGCGCGGGCAAATCGGCGTAGCGTTTCCAGTCCAACAGCGCGTTTTCCTGATAGAAGACCTGTCCGGCCGGTGTCCGGCCTCCTTCGGCAAGATATGCCAGGATGGGTTTGCCGGTTCGCCGTGCCCACCACAACTCCAGGCCGACGGGCGCCACGATGTCGGCCCCCAGGATCAAGGCGAACAGATGGCTTTCGGGCACGGCGTCCACGTCAGGAGTGCGTTTGATGACCCAGCCGACGTTGACCGGCAGCTCTGCCAGGGCGCGGCCCAGAATCTCCCGCGCAGGTTCCTCGGCCGGGCCGGCACTGATGAAAAGGCGTACTCGCGTCGCCATAGCCCCTCCGTCCCTTGTGAGTTGGTGCGCACCATTATAGCGGGTTTGCGGAAGAGGCGCAACAGCATTATGATGGGCCGTATGATGAGTTCCCTTGTTGATCCGGTTACAGGAGACGAAATCCATGTCGCTCGTTGATCTTTCGCCTTTGCGCAGCCAGTTTCCCGCCCTGGCATTGACCGATGCAGGCCGGCCTGCAGTCTACTTCGACGGCCCCGGCGGAACGCAGGTGCCGCAACGGGTCATTGACGCCATGGCCCGTTATCTGGTGCAGTGTAACGCCAACCATGGCGGCGCGTTTCGCACCAGCCGTGAGAGCGATGCCATCCTGGCCGCGGCTCATGAAGCAATGGCCGATCTGCTGAACGCAGCTTCGCCGCAAGAGATCGTGTTCGGCGCCAACATGACCACCTTGACCTTTGCGTTCAGCCGGGCCATCGGCCGGGAGCTGGGCCCCGGCGATGAGATCGTGATCACCCGGTTGGACCATGATGCCAACCGGGCGCCGTGGCTGGCCCTGCGGGAACGGGGCGTGGTTGTCCGTGAAGTGGGGTTCGATCCCGCCGACTGCACATTGCGGCTTGACGAGCTGGCCGCAGCCCTGAGCCCCCGCACTCGCGTGGTGGCGGTGGGGTACGCTTCCAACGCGGTGGGAACCATCAACCCTATCGCCGAAATCGCCCGGATGGCGCATCAAGTCGGCGCCTGGCTGTGGGTGGATGCGGTGCACTATGTGCCGCACGGCCCGGTGGATGTCCAGGCGCTGGGGTGCGATTTCCTGGTCTGTTCCCCTTACAAGTTCTTCGGCCCCCACGCAGGGGTGGTCTGGGGCCAGTATGAGCTGCTGGATCGGCTTCAAGCCTACAAGGTGCGGCCGGCCGGCGACCTCCCGCCGGATAAGTTCGAGACAGGCACGCAGAACCATGAGGCCCAGGCCGGGGTTCTGGCGGCCGTGGAGTACCTGGCCGAAGTGGGCGAGAAGTTCGGCGCTGCGTTTGCCGGCCTGTTCCCGGGCCTGTCAGGCCGTCGGCTGGCGTTGAAGCAAGCGATGACGGCGATTCAGGTTTACGAACGCGGCCTGTTCGAGCGTTTTGTGGACGGTTTGCTCTCCATCCCCGGAGTGAGTTTCTACGGCATCCGGGACTTCGCCCGTTTCCACAGCCGTACTCCCACTGCAGCGTTTCGCCTGGCCGGGCATTCGCCTCAGGCTGTGGCGGAGCATCTGGCGGCGCGCGGCGTCTACGTGTGGGCGGGCAATTTCTATGCGGTCGCAGTGACCGAAGCTTTGGGGTTGGAAGAGACCGGCGGTGTGGTTCGGGCCGGCCTGGTTCATTATAACACCGCCGAGGAGGTGGATTACTGCCTGGACTGTCTGCGGGAGCTGGCGGGCAGGGGCCGACAAGAATCGGTCGCTGATGGTGCATAGCGTTCGAACGGTGGTTGGGATGTGCTTGTGAAACGCCGGGGTTCTAATTTGCTGTTCGCCCGCGTGGGTTTGCGCTGGCCGGCCGCTCCGACATTGCTGGCCTGGTTGCTCCCCGTGTTTGCCTGGGCGCCGTTGGCGTATCCGGGCTATCCGGAGTTGCACAGCGGCTTCTTGCCGGTCTTCAACCTGGTTGACCTGGGGGCGCATGGAAGCCCGTGGGGCTGGATGCCTTTGATCGGCCGCCAGTTCGACCTTTTGCGTGGGGAAGGGCCTCTGCCGTATCTGCTTGCGGCGATGTTCGGCCTGTTGGGCCTCTCGCCGGCCGGCGCGATCAAGCTGACCTTTGCCGCAGCGCTGGTGGCGGGTTCGGCCGGCATGTACCGTTGGGCGCGGCTGAGATTAGGTCGCTGGCCGGCCTTGGTCTCGGCTATGGCCTATATGTACTGGCCGATGGGGCTGGCGACGGTGTTGGTGCGCGGGGCGCTGGCCGAGGCGGTCCTGCTGGCCTTATTGCCGTGGGTCTTGTTTGCCGCGCAACAGGCCCTTCTTCGTAGTAACGGCTTTAGCCGTTCGGGGCGGAGAGCAACTGAAGTCGCCACTACGAAGGGGGAAGGAGCGACTGAAGTCGCTACTACGAAGGGGAGCATCTACCGTGGGGCAGCCCTTGCGTTGGGCCTGGCAGCCGTCATATGGACGCAAGCCGGGTTGGGGATTTGGCTGGCGATGCTACTGCTGGGGTGGTGGCTGGTCGTGTTGCTGCCAAAAGCGCCGGTCGAGGCTCAAAGTCAGGCCTCAGCAGGCACTGAGGCGGGCGCCAGGCGGTGGGGGGGCGGTTTTCCCCTCGGCTGGGCCAGCGGGTTAGTCCTGGCTGCGGTGGGATTGCTGCCGACAGTCTTGCGACACGGTTGGGGCAACAGCACGTACGTCCCTTTCGATGACCATTTCGTCTATCCCCATCAACTGTTTTGGCCTGGCTGGGGGCGCAGCCCAAGCCTCCCCGGGCCAGACGATACGCTGAGCTTCAGTTTGGGCCTTGCCGCGTTCGGGCTGGTTGTTATTGCCCTGGTGTGGCCGCGGCGAAGGGATGCGACCGGCAGTGCAGCGAGCCGAGGCAAGGCGGCGGGTGACCTTCTTCGTGTGGTGTTTCTGGTTCTCATGGCCTCCTCTATGGCGGCGGTTCTTTGGGGGCCGTTGTCATTTGCCGCTCGCACGTTGACCTATCCCTGGCAGTTGCTGTTGCTGGCGGGACCCTGGTGGGCTCGCGCTGCCGGGGCGGGCGCTCAAAGGCTGTCGGAGGCGCTGCCTCGTCGGGCCGGCGGCAACCAGGTGATCCCGCTGAGCGCTATGTTGCTCCTCCTCATTGTGCTTTCGGTCTACAGCAATCTGCGCGTGGAGCCGGTGGGTGCTCAGCCCCCTCCGGCGCCGGTGGCGGTTTTCGGCCGGGACGAGATCGCCCTGTTGCGGGTAACGACCGCCGGCGCACCAGGGCCCGGAGGCAAAGTTGCCGTGGCAGTGGAATGGCAGGCGCTGCGGCCCCTCGATCGGGATTACACCGTCTTTTTCCACGTCTTGGGGCCCGACGGCACGCGGTACGGCCAGCAGGACACCATGCCCTTGAACGGCCAACTGCCGACCTCACGCTGGCGGCCCGGGCAAGTGGTGTCCGACGAATATGCGACCGTCCTGCCGTCGGATGCGCCGGTCGGCGAAGGTTATCGTTACTGGCTGGGGTTCTATGATCTGGGCACCGGCGAGAGGCTATCGGTGGGCGAGGATGATAAGGTGGAGCTGGCGCCGTGAGGTAAACGCGCGGCCTGCGACAGCTTTGGATTGCGGGGACGTGTCCCCGCTTTGGTTTATGACGTAGGGTGGGCGGCTTGCGATAGCTTTGGCTTGCGGGGACGTGTCCCCGCTTTGGTTCGCAATGTAACCAGGCGATGAGAATGACGGACTCCAGGATTTTCAGGCAACGGGCACTCGATGGCTTCCATCTGTTCCTGGTACTGGCTTTTGCCGGTGTGGTGATCGCGCCTTTCCTGCAACCCGGCTATTTCTGGGGCGCGCACGACGCGCGGCATGACGTCTATTTCATCCAGCAGTACGACAAATCGGTGCAGGATGGCATCTGGTTTGCCCGGTGGGGGCCGGACTGGGCCTTCGGCTACGGCTATCCGTTTTGGATCGTCTACGGGCCGCTGGCTACCTTCTTGGGGGAGCTGTTTCATCACTTTGCCGGCCTGGACTTCGAGGCCAGCGTCAAAGCGGTGTTGGCGCTCTCGGTGATCCTTTCCGGCCTGGCGATGTACGGCTTTGCGCGTTCCTGGCTGGGCCGTGGGGCCGGACTGGTGGCGGCGGTCGCCTACATGACGATCCCGTATCACCTGGTGGACATCTTCGTCCGGGCCGCGATGGCCGAGTCGGTGGCGCTGGCGTTCTTGCCGCTGGCGTTATGGGGTTTTCGCGAGGCCGTGACTCGGCCGCGGTTGGCCGCTGTGATGGGCGCAGGGATCGCGTATGCCCTCATCATGTGGACCAGCAATCTGGTGGCCCTGGTGTTCACGCCGGCGCTGGCGGCCTATGTCCTGGTGTTGGTCTGGTGGCGGTGGCGCGACGGACGGCAGACGAAAGACAAAAGACCGTTGATCGCTATTATCCGCTCCTTGCTGGCGCCGGGCCTGGCCTTTGTGCTGGGATTGGGCCTCAGTGCAGCTTTCTTCGTGCCCGCCCTGGTGGAACAAGCCTATATCAACCGGACGCAGTGGTTCGGCGAGTACTACGATCCGACCCAGCATTTCGTCTATTTCCATCAACTCTTCGATCCCTCGTGGGGCTTCGGCATCAGCCAACCGGGGCCCGACGACGCAGCGCAAGGCGGAATGAGCTATCAGCTCGGCGCGGCAGCCACCTTGCTATCGCTGGTCACGCTGGCCGTCTCCCGTCGTTTTGCCCTCCCGATCCGCCGCGAAGCCTGGTTTTGGGGCCTGTGGGCGGTGGTCAGCGTCTTCTTGATGTTGCCCGTTTCGGCGCCGGCCTGGCGCTATGTGCCCATCGTCCCCTACGCGCAGTTCCCGTGGCGCTATCTGATGCTGGCGATCATCCCGTTGAGCGTCCTGCCGGGGATGTTGGTGGCGGACGGCGGATGGCGGATGGCGGATGGCAGATGGCGGATGGCGGATGGCAGATGGCGGATGGCGGATGGCAGATGGCAGATGGCGGATGGCAGATGGCAGATGGCGGATGGCAGATGGCAGATGGCGGATGGCAGATGGCGGATGGCGGATGGCGGATGGCAGATGGCAGATGGCGGATGGCAGATGGCAGATGGCGGATGGCGGATCGTTCGGGGCCGTGAGAACTGGTCGGCGCTACTCTTGAGTAGCCTGCTGTTCCTCAGCAGCGTCCCATATCTCAGGGTGGAGGTGCGCGAGCCAACGCCCGAGCAGGGGCCGGTCTCCATGGCAGCACTGATGCGCTTCCAGCGCACCAGCGATGAGATGACCGGTGTCACCGCATGGGTGGATCCGGAACGTCGGCCCATGTGGTCGGACATGGCCGAACTGTGGGTGCAGGGCAAGGAGGTCACCACACGCGTAGACTACAGCCGGGTGCCACAAAACGAGACGCTGGCGGTCAACTCGGAGGATGTGGGCAGCGCGCACGAGCAGATCTACTTCTACACGCGCGAGGCCGGCCAGACCGTAACCTTCAACCGCTTCTGGTATCCCGGCTGGACGGCCTGGCTGCTGGACGGCAAGGACGGTCGGCCCGTGCGCAAGTTGGAGGTTTTGCGAGAAGATGGCCCCCTGGCACGCGTGGTCGTCGCGCTTCCGGCCGGCGAAGGCTATGTTTTGCTGCGCTTCGAGGACACGCCGTTGCGCGCGACGGCGAAGTGGATCACCCTGGTGACTGCGGCAGGGCTGATTTTGACGTTGGCCATCCGTGCGGGCCTCCGCACAGGGATCGGGCGCACACCCTCTTCCCGGGGAGGGTGATCCCCCGCCGGCTTCAGGGGCCGAGCGCCCGGGATTTTTCAAAAAACACTTGACAAACACCCCTCAGGCGCCTAAAATGTTGATCAACCGGCTCACGGCGGGAGTCCGGTGTGGCTTCTCTGTCCTGTTGCGTCCAAAGGAGGACCCCCCCATGCAATCGTTCCGCAGACATGTAGCCATCGCTATAGACGGCGGCGGCATCCGAGGCGTCTTGATCACCCGGGCTTTGAGCCGGTTGGAGGAGCACCTGGGCCGGCCGGTGCGCCAGATCTTCAAGTTGGCCGCGGGCACTTCGACCGGTTCCATCATCTCTGCGGGCATCGGCGCGGGCCTGACGGCCCGTCAGATGCACGAACTGTACGTCTCTCTCGGTGACATCATCTTTCAAAAGACACTGCGCAGCCGGCTGTGGATCCTGTTCAAGTACCGGTATCCGCATGGGCCGTTGGAAGAGGCGTTGCGACGGCATATCGGTGACCGCGTGATGGGCGATTTTTGGGGAGACGATCCCATTGATGTCGTCATCACTGCGTTTGACCTGGTGGAAAACCGCACCCGGTTCATCAAGCCGTGGAAGCCGGAATACGCGCATTGGCCCGTGACCAAGGCCGTGCTGGCATCCTCATCCGTACCCACTTTCTTCCCCGCTGTGGAAGACCGCTATGTGGACGGCGGGGTGGGCTCCTATGCCAATCCGTGCTACATCGCCGCGTTTGAGGCGAAATATGTGTTGGGTTGGGATCCGCGGGAGACGACGTTGATCAGCCTGGGGACCGGCCGATTTCCTCATGGCATGGAGCCCGGCAAAGCAAACAAGTTGTGGCCCTGGGAATGGCTCGACCCCATCCTGGGCGCGTTCCTGCAATCGGCCGATGACCAGCAAGTTCAGGCCACGGCGACCCTGTACGAGGGGTTGGACTTTCGGCGCTTCCAGGTGGACCTGCGTGAGAACATCGGCATGGATGCCGCAGATAAGATCCCGGAGCTGGAACGGTATGGCGATGAGCTGTGGGAGAAGATTCTGAACGATCAAGTGGAGGCTGCGCCCGACTTCCGCATGGTTGCACATGATGGTTGACGGCAGGCGAGACTGAGGCTGCCGTAGACGTTCAGTTCAATCACTTCTTCAGGAGGTAGCAGTATGCGCATCCGTACATTCGTCGGCTTGTTGTTCTCGTCGTTTGTCGTGCTGGCGCTGGTGGCGGCCTGTTATCCGCCTCCGGTCGCACCTGCGGCCCCTGCGGCTACTGCGCCGCCCACGTTACTGGAGATCTACGAAGTGCTCAAAACGAAGCAATTCGTAGACCTGACCCATTCCTTCGAGCCGGGCATCCCCCACTGGCCTGGGTTCCCCGAGGAGGTGCGCACGATCCTTTACTGGTACGACGAAGGCGTGGGCACTATGGGTTCGGGCTTCTATGCCCAGGAGTTCTGTCACGTGGGCCAGTGGGGCACCCACATGGACCCGCCTGCGCACTTCATCCGAGGCCTGCGCACCATAGACCAGATCGAAGTGACAGAGATGGTGCTGCCGTTGGTGGTGTTGGATGTGCATGAGAAGGTCGCTGCCAACCCCGATTACACCATCACCATGGACGATGTGAAGGCCTGGGAAGCCAAATACGGGCCCATTCCCGAAGGCGCTTTTGTGGCCATGCGCACCGACTGGTCGAAGCGCTGGCCCGATAAGGAGGCGATGGCGAACCGGGACGCAGCGGGGGTAGCTCACTATCCTGGCTGGAGCATGGAGGTGCTCCAGTATCTCTACGAGACGCGCAAGATCACGGCCTCGGGCCATGAGCCCACAGATACCGATCCCGGCATCGCCACCAGTGCGGGGGACTACTCGCTGGAGGCGTATATTCTAAACTCCAACCACTATCAGATCGAGCTGTTGACGAACCTGGACAAGGTGCCGGAGTACGGCGCGCTGGTGGTGGTGGCCGTGCCCAAGCCCAAAGACGGATCGGGCTTCCCGGCACGGGTGTTTGCGATTTTGCCTTGATCGCCTTGCTCGTTGCGTGGAGGGTGACAACGAATAAAAGGGATTGATCGAATGGTGGGGATTGATCGAATGGTGGGGATTGATCGAATGGTGGGGATTGATCGAATGGTGGGGATTGATCGAATGGTGGGAATTGATCGAATGGTAGGGATTGATCGAATGGTGGGGATTGATCGAATGGCAGGGATTGATCGAATGGCGGGGCGGCGCAGCCGTCGGAGCCGTTGGTTCAATATCAGACAATCATAGCGTGGTGAGACACCGGGTTTCTCGCAGAAACCCGGTGTCTGAGACTTAATCCAAGAAAGGAGTTGAACCATGTCCAAGAAGATCCTGTTCCTGGTCGGCGACTACGTGGAGGATTACGAGGTGATGGTGCCCTTCCAGGCGTTAGCTGCGGTGGGCTACCAGGTGCACGCCGTTTGCCCGGGCAAGAAAGCCGGGGAGAAGGTGCGCACTGCAGTGCACGACTTCGAGGGGGACCAGACGTACAGCGAGAAGCCGGGGCATAACTTCCAGCTCAACGCGACTTTTGACGAAATCAAAGCCGAGGACTATGATGCGCTGGTGATCCCCGGCGGCCGCGCGCCGGAGTACATCCGGCTGAACGAGCGCGTGCTGGAGATCGTGCGCCACTTCTTCGAGGCGAACAAGCCTGTGGCCGCCATCTGTCACGGCGCGCAGGTGCTGGCCGCGGCCGGAGTCCTTACGGGCCGAGCTTGCAGTGCCTATCCCGCAGTAGGGCCCGACGTGACGCGCGCCGGCGGCCGTTACGCCGACATCCCCGTGGACGCTGCGCACGTGGACGGCAACCTGGTGACCGCCCCGGCCTGGCCCGCGCACCCCGCCTGGCTGGCCGCGTTCATGAAGGTGCTGGGCGCGAAGATCGAGTTGTAAACGATTTGCGCACCATCGAACACCGTCGCCACACCATGCGGGCCAAACCCGGCCAACACCTGACCCAGGCCGGGGTGACCCTGGCGCGCCGCGTTGGCGAGGGCATCGGCCCGTTCAATCGGGTGATCACCTCGCCCGTGCCGCGCGCGTTCGAGACCGCTATCGCCATGGGCTTCGCAGTGGACGAGCAGCTCGACGCGCTGGCGGAGATGGGCAGCGCGGCCGAGGCGGAGATCCGCTGGCCGGCGCCGTTCGCCGAGATCAGTGCAGCGATGCGGCGGGGCGGCGCGGCCGCGAAGTTCGGCAGAAAGCTGGCCCGCCTGCTGCGCGAGGTCGCCCTCGCCCTGCCTGACGGCGGCGCAGCCCTGGTGATCAGCCACGGCGGCATCGTGGAGGCCTCGGCCGTCGCCTGCCTGCCCGACGCCGACCACGCGGCCTGGGGCGAGCACTTCGGGTACTGTGAGGGTGTGCGTCTCTTCTTCGACGGCGAACGCTTCGTGCACGGGGAGATCCTTCGTGTGAAGTGAAACGCCGCTGTACGCACATAGCACCACGAAGACACGAAGACACAAAGGGTGTATTGTCTTTGTGTCTTCGTGTCTTTGTGGTTTTCTGCTGTGTCCAACCTATCCTTCGTCATACCCCCGCCTGTCCACTGGTTGTAAAATGTCTGCATGATGTCCGATGACGCACGTTTCGTGGAGGTATCCTGATATTCGATGTTCGACGCGTCCCGTCCTTTGATCTTGCTCACCAACGATGATGGTATCACTTCGCCCGGGCTGCAGGCGGCTGCCGAGGCCGTGTGCGAGTTGGGCCACCTGCTGATGGTCGCGCCCGACCGGCAACAAACCGGCATGGGCCGGGCAATCCCGCCGATTCCGGGCCGGCGGATACGCCGGGAGACGGTGCGCGTGGGCTGTCAGGAGATGCCCGCCTATGCGCTGGAGGTCACGCCTGCGCAGGCAGTGGCCTACGGTATCCTGGTCCTGGCCCCGCACTTCTACGGCCGACGGCCCGACCTGGTGATCTCAGGCATCAACTACGGCGAGAACCTGGGCACATCGGTGACTGTGTCGGGCACGGTGGGCGCTGCGCTCCAGGCCGCCGAGATGGGCGTGCGCGGGCTCGCGGTGTCGTTGGAGACCGATCGGGCCTATCATTACAATCATGGTCACGACGTGGATTGGTCGGCCGCAGCGCACTTCACGCGTTGGTGCGCGCAGATGCTGTTGACCGCGCAACTTCCGTCCGATGTAGATGTGATCAAGATAGACGTGCCTTGCGACGCAACGCTGGCTACCCCCTGGCGGCTGACACGACAATCGCGGCAGTCGTACTACGAGGTACTGCCCCCTGCTGTGCCTGCTTTGGAAGGCGAGCTGCCGCTCTTGGGCTACCGCGTGACCATCAACTGGGATACCCTGGAGCCCGACTCGGACATCTGGGCCTTTGCTCGCGACCGGGTAGTGTCGGTCACCCCTTTGAGCCAGGACATGACGGCGCGGGTGGACCTGGCGGGGTTGAGGCAGATGCTGGGCGGGGAGTAGGGTGTGTTGCCGTACTGCGTATTGCGTACTGCGTACGGCGTACTGCGTACGGCGTATGCGTTGTGCGTGGGGTGTCTTGAGGGCTTTGAGTAGTGCGCTGGAAAGGAGATCGGTATGAGACGTTTGTCTGTCTTGGCCGTGTTCGCAGCGCTGGTGCTGCTGGTAGCCGGTTGCGGAGGGCCTGCGCCCCAGCCGTTGCGCTTCAACCCTGCGCCGTGGCAAGACGGCGAGATCAGCGTCTACCGGGTGGCCGACGCCGGTGGCCGAGAGCTGGGCACGGCGCAGTGGGTGTGGACGCAAGACCCGGACGGCTGGACGCAGGCCTATGAACTGCGCCTGGCCAGCCGGACCGACCGTGGGGAGGTTATCATCAGCGGCGACCTGGCCATGCGGCGCTCCTGGCGGGAGGTTGGCAGCAACCGTTACGAGGCGCGCTACGCCGCCGATGGCATTACCATCACCATGACGCTTGCCGGGGCCAGCACATCCAGGTACCTGAGATCGGTGGCCGATGCGATTGACAACGATGTCAGCCTGCAGATTCACCGCGCGCTGCCGCTGGCGCAGGGCTTTGCGACTCGTTACACCAACGTGATTCCGACCACGGCGACCGCACTGTCCACTTCTCTGCGCGTGGTCGCCGAAGAAGAGGTGACCGTCCCGGCCGGCGTGTTCCGTGCCTGGCGGGTCGAGCTCAGCGCCGGGGGGCGCACCCACGATGCCTGGTACGGCCAGCAGGCCCCGTATCCGCTGGTCAAGTATCGCAATCGGGCTTCAGGCGCAGTGTTCGAGCTGCAATCCCTGTCGGTGGGAGCGACGGGTTTGGGCGAGCTGCCGTCCCCGGCTCCGGGGACCGCTGCTGTCCCGTCTGCTGAGCTTCCCCCTGTCAATGTGTCGCTGCTGGTGGTCATCCTCCTGGTGCAGATGCCGTTGATGATCCTGTTTCCTCTCGTGTTGGGGTGGTGGATCCGGCGTCGGTTCGGGATCGGGTGGGGGGTCTTCGGCATCGGCGCCGCCACGTTTATTGCGTCGCAGGTAGTACATTTGCCGCTGAACTTCGCGCTGGGGCTGTTGGGCGGAGGCCGAGGGGTGGCGTTGTGGCCGTTGGTCCCGTTGGCGCTGGTTGCCGGTTTGAGCGCAGGCGTGTGCGAGGAAGGCGCGCGCTGGATCGTGTTGCGCTTCTTCGCCCGCACGACGCGCGGCTGGCGCGCAGGGTTGCAGTTCGGCGCAGGTCACGGCGCGGCCGAGGCGATCATCCTGGGGCTGCTGGTGCTGGTCAATGTGGTCGCCTTGTTGGCGTTGCGTCAAGTGGGCTCGACGCTGTTGGGGATGGCTGGTGTGCCGGCCGATCAGCTGGCCGAGGCCCAGGCGGCCTTCTGGAACACGCCGGTCTACATGTCGGCCCTGGCCGGCCTGGAGCGCGTGATGGCTATTGCGTTTCACATTGCGGCTGCAACGCTGGTGATGCGATCGGTGACGCGAGGTCGCCCCGGCTATCTGTTGGCCGCGATCGGTTTGCACACTCTGATGAATGCGTGGGCCGTGTGGGCCAGCCAGAGTATCGGCGTCGGCGTTACCTACGTTGGGCTGGCCAGCTTTGCCGTGTTCTGTTTGTGGCTCATCTGGCGGCTGCGTGAGGCTCCCGCCCCGGCCGAGCCTGAGCCTGCGCCTGGACCTGGGTCCATCCCGACCGCAGCTGACCTGGCCCCCCGCGCCCTCTCGCCGGAGGAGATCGCGCGGCGCGCAGAGGCATCGAGGTACGAATAGCGAATCGGCGAATCAGCGAATCGGCGAATCGGCGAATCAGCGAATCGGCGAATCACGCAATACGCAGTACGCAGTACGCAGTACATGAGGTACCCATGATCCATACCGAATCGCTCTGTAAATACTTCCGGTCCGATGGCCGAGAAGTGAAGGCGGTGGACGGGCTTAACCTGGACGTGCGCCAGGGGGAGGTCTTCGGCTTCCTCGGGCCCAACGGCGCAGGCAAGACCACCACGGTGCGCATGCTGGCGTGTCTGATCGCGCCCACCCACGGTCACGCGTGGGTCAACGGCCTGGCGGTGGGAGAGGCCGATCGGGAGATCAGGGCGCAGGTAGGTATCCTGACCGAATCCCCCGGCCTGTATGAACGGCTCAGCGCCCGTTTCAACCTCGAGATTTTTGCCGAGCTCTACGGGGTGAAGGACGTGAAGGGCCAGGTGGAGAAATACCTGCGCCTGCTCGACCTGTGGGACCGGCGGGATGCTGAGGCGGGCACGTTTTCCAAGGGCATGAAACAGAAGCTGGCTATCGCCCGCGCGTTGTTGCACGAGCCCAAGGTGGTGTTTCTGGATGAACCGACCGCCGCGCTGGACCCCGAGGCAGCCAGGACGGTGCGCGAGTTCATCGCGACGCTGCGCGGCCAGGGCCGCACGGTGTTCCTTTGCACGCACAACCTGGACGAGGCCGAGCGCTTATGTGATCGCATCGGGGTGATGAACCAGCGACTGATCGCCGTTGACACGCCCGACGCATTGCGGCGTCAGCTTTTTGGCCGTCAAACGGTGGTGCATCTGGCGCAATTGACCGAGGGTATGGTTGCGGCCGTGCGTGGGCTGTCGTTTGTTAAGGATGTGCAAGCGCTGGCGGATGAGCGCGGGGCAAAGCTCATCATCAGCCTGGACGATCCGGCCGATCAAAACCCGGCCATCGTCAGTGCATTAGTGGCTCAAGGCGCACAGATCCGGTTTGTCAACGAGCTCAAGCATTCGCTGGAAGATGTGTACCTGAGCCTGATCCGCAATGGCAACTAGAGGGGGTCCCATGCACGCAATTCGCACGATTATGATCAAAGAATGGCTGGATGTCCGGCGGAACAAGCTGGTCCTTTCCGTGGTGGTGTTTGTGCCGCTTCTCATGGTAGCCCTCCTGGTCATCATGCTGGTGATCATGGCCAACACGCCGGTCAGCGAAAGCGACTACCAGGAACTGGGCCGCATGTTGGAGAACCCGCTTTTTGCCGGGCTGGAGCCGGCCGAGGCGATGCAGTCGGTGTTGGCGTCCAGTTACCTGGTGCTGTTTCTGATGATGCCGCTGATGGTGCCCGTCACCATCAGCGCCTACAGCATCGTCGGCGAGAAGATCACCCGCTCGCTGGAGCCGTTGCTGGCGACGCCGGTCACGACTGCACAACTGCTGCTGGGCAAGGGGCTTGCCGCCGCGCTGCCCGGCGTGTTCACTGCATGGGCCAGCTATGGCCTCTTCCTGATCTTCGCGCGGTTTTTTGCGGTCAGCGACCGGGTGTTCCGCATCTTCGTTGACCCCATGTGGCTGGTGGCGATGTTCGTGCTGGCGCCCTTGCTGACCGTGATGGCCGTCAACGTTGGTGTCATTGTTAGCAGTCGCACGTCGGACCCGCGCGCCGCCGAGCAACTCGGCACGCTGGTCATCCTCCCGCTGATGGTGCTCTTCATCGGGCCGCTGGTCGGTTTCATCACCCTGAACAGCACAACTTTTTGGGTCTCATCTTTGATCGTGCTGGTGCTGGATGTGGGCCTGGTGTACCTGGGGGTGAAGCTGTTCCAGCGGGAGACGATCCTGACGCGTTGGAAGTAACCGGCCGGGGACGCGTCTTGGGGAATGGGGGAACTTGGGGTAAAGTTCTCCCGTTCCTTTTGTTGCATCAAGGTGTCAAGCGATCCTGTGAGGAGGAGTGATCATGGGCGGGATGCGCCGTATCTACTTCTATGCCGCGTCCACGGTTGGCTTTCTTGCGTTGCTGGCCGGCGCGGTCTTCACTGCCAGGCACCTGACCATCGCCTGGGTCTCGGGTGATCTGTCGGCAGTTCTGTCGCCGGAGAAGGGAGCCGGTCTGTGGCTGTTGCTGGCGATAGCCGGGCTGGCCGTCTGGCTAGGGCACTGGGTCCCGGCGAATCGTGTCGCGCGCGACCTGACGCTGGTCGCGGCCGCAGAACGGGCCTCCTTTCCCCGCAAGGCGTATCTTTACATGGGGCAATCCGCTGCGTTGCTTGCGCTGCTGGTCGGGGCGTTCCTGGGCCTGCGGGATACGTTGCTGTGGCTGACGGGAGGTAACGCAACTCTGGGCAGTACGCTCATGGCGGTCGGGGGAGCGTTGCCTGCGCTGCTGGCCTGGGGCTATCTGCGGTGGGAGAACACGCGCGATGATGATCTAGGCCGAGAGTCCGGCCCGGTAGTTTACTTGCGGCGTCTGTACGCCTACGGCTTCGCTGCTTTGGGGATGGTGCTGGCCTTCTTCGGCGCAGGCGAGCTGTTGCGATCGGTGGTTTCCTTGCTGGCGCGGCCCCTGGATCCGGCAGTCTCCTGGCAGGATGGGCTGGCGAACGCTGGCGCTGCGCTGATGGTGGGATTGCCCCTGGCGCTGCTGGCATGGCGGTTCGCCAACCGGGCGGCACGGGCCTTGCCGTCAGTCGAGATGAACTCCTGGGGACGCGTGTTGCTGCGCTACGTGACTTCGTTGTTTGCAGCCCTGGTCACGTTGGTCAGCGCAGCGTATCTTATCGAACGGATCGTCCTGCTGGTTTTGCGTTTGCCCCGCGGCCTCCTGGCTGAGCTTCCCGGCCTGGCAGCACTGGATTGGACCTATGCCGTGGCCTATCTGCCGCCCGCGGTCATCTTGTGGGCCAGCCTGGCCGACGGTATCCAGGAAGATGTAGCGTTGGGGGGCGAGGCTGCACACACCGCCATTGTGCGCCGACTGGAGCGCTACGGTATTGCTGCGCTTGCCCTGGCCGGCTTCTGGTTCGGCCTGGTCGAGTTCGCGCGGCTGATCCTGCAGGTGGTACTGGGCTCTCCGACGGGTGGCCCGGCCTTTGCGGCGGAATGGTGGTTCCGCTTCGCTCGCGCGGTTGCGTTGGTGCTGGTTGCAGCGCCGGCCTGGTGGGGCTATTGGTGGTCACAACAGGTGCGCGCTAGGCGGCCCGGTCGGGCGGGTCATGCCGAACGCGCCTGCCTGATCCGTCGGGTCTATTTGTGGGCGGTGGTGCTGGTCGGCGCTGCGACGGCCGTGGCCGCGCTGGGGTTTGCGGCGTTCCTGGCGTTCAACTGGCCGGTTGCCAGCGCGTTGGGTGGAGTGCGCGCTGCAGTGGCCGGCGCGGCCGCGGCGGCGTTGGTGTCGCTGTTCTGGGCGCTCACACACGGGCTGGTACTGCGAGGAGACGAGCGCTGGCTCGCCGCCGAGGCGACCGCAGTCACAGGGCCCTCGGCATCGGCTGTCGTTTCGGCGCCAGGCCCCGTGGCGGGCCCACAGGCAACTTTCTCAGAGACCGGGGCCCCGAGGCGTTATCGTCGCGAAGACCTGGCGGCTTTGGCGTCCGGCGCGGGGTTGCCGGCGCCCCAGCGGCCGCTGGTGGTGGTGGACGGCGCAGATGGGGCGGTAGGTGCCGCCTTGATCGCGGCGTTGCGCCAGGCGCGGCCCGACGTGCTCCTGTGGCCCTTGGGTTTGAACGCCGCTGCGCAGGTGGCCATGCTGAATGCGCTCGGAGGAGCAATGGCACCGGCCGTGCCTCCCGACGCGCTGGCCCGTGCCCTGGCCATCCTGGGGCCGTCCGACATCGTGCTCCCCGGCGGGATGGACGGTGAGGTGACTGCGGAGCTTTCCGCTGCGATCGCGGCCAGCTCTGCGCGAGTGCTTTTGCTCCCGCCGCGCGATCCCCGCCTGCGCTGGGTCGCTGCGCCCGACTGGCCGTTGGCCCGGTGGATCGAGAACGCGGTGATCGAGGCGGTGAACATCGTAGGATGATGGCTTCATTCTGGAAAGCCCGCGCTGCGCAGCTGCGGGCCGAGACCTACGCGCTCTACCTGGCCTATCGCGACCCACGGGTGCCGTGGTACGCCAAGGCGCTGGCCGCGGTCGTGGTCGGCTACGCGTTCAGCCCGGTTGACCTGATCCCCGACTTCATCCCGGTCCTGGGCTACCTGGACGACCTGGTGCTGATCCCCCTGGGCGTGGCGTTGGTCCTGCGGCTGATCCCGGCGGAGGTGATGGCCGAGTGCCGGGCGCGCGCCGCGGCCGAGCTGGCTGAGGGCCGGCCGGTCAGCCGGGTCGCGGCGGCTGTCATCGTTGTGATTTGGCTGGCCGTGATCGCGCTGATCTTGTTGAGCGTCCTGACGCAGTACGCAATACGCAGTACGTAATACGGAGCCACCTATGGACTATATTATCCAAACAACCCATCTGACCAAATCTTATGGTAAGGCGCGTGGGGTGGTTGATCTGAACCTGGCGGTGCGGCCGGGGGAGGTGTTCGGTTACCTGGGGCCCAACGGCGCGGGCAAGACGACCACCATCCGCACGCTACTGGATTTCATCCGGCCTACGGCGGGCTCAGCAGCCGTGTTCGGGCTGGACTCCCATCGCGACAGCCTGGCCATCCGCCGTCGCGTCGGCTACCTGCCGGGCGAGCTGAGCCTGTACGAGGGGATGACCGGCCGCGAACTCCTGCGCTACATGGCGAACCTGCGCAGGGGCGTGGCATGGCGTTACGTCGAGGAGTTGGCCGAGCGGCTGGGGGCTTCCCTGACCCAGCCGATCCGGGCCCTGTCCCACGGCAACAAGCAGAAGCTGGGCTTGATCCAGGCGTTCATGCACCGGCCGGAGTTGCTGATCCTGGATGAACCGACCCAGGGCCTGGACCCGCTGGTGCAGCAGGAGTTCTACCGCATGATCGCCGAGGCGCGAGCCGCAGGACGGACGGTGTTTCTGTCGTCTCATGTGCTGCCTGAGGTAGAGAAGACCTGCGACCGGGTGGGCATCATCCGGGAGGGACGCCTGGTGGCAGTGGAAGAAGTTGCGAGCCTCAAAGCCAAAGCGTTGCGCCGCTTGCAGATCCGTTTTGCGATCCCTGCCCCATCGGCCGCGTTTGCAGGGTTGCCCGGCGTGCGCGATGTGCGCGCTGAGGGCGACACCTTGACCTTTACCGTCACCGGCTCGTTGGACGCGGTGATCAAAGCCGCAGCCGGGTTCGAAGTGGTGGACCTCATCAGCCAGGAGCCGAGCCTGGAGGAGGTTTTCCTGGCATACTACGCGTAGAAGAGGCCCGGCGACTGTAAGTCGCGGCTACCTGTGCGAAGTCCACCTGCGTGGACTTGGCGTCAGCCGGCGCAGGCCGGCTTTGCAATGGTCGCTGCGGTTTCCAACCGTCGAGATATGAGAGGTGTTCGATCATGCTGCGCAATATCTTTCTGAAAACTTTCTATGAGCACCGCCGCGGGCTGCTGTGGTGGGTCATCGGCCTGGCTGCCTATGCCGCCATGATCGTTGGTTTTTATCCATCTGTCAACCAGATGCCTGACATCAACCAGATGCTGGAGATGGCGCCCAAAGAGCTGATGGCCGCGTTCGTGGGTGAGTTGACCGATATGACCTCGCCCACGGGCTATCTGAACAGCCAGATCTTCTTCTTCCTCGGCCCGTTGCTGCTGATCATCTTCGCCTTGGGGCAGGGCAGCGCCGCGCTGGCCGGCGAGGAGGAACGCGGCACGTTGGACCTGCTGCTGGCGAACCCGGTCTCGCGAGCGCGGGTAGTGGCCGAGAAACTGGCCGCGTTGGTCACGATGACCTTGATCCTGGCTGCGGCGCTATGGGCCGGTCTGGCCCTCGGCGCGCCGTTGGTGGAGATGGAGATCGCGACGGGCCGGTTGATCGAAGCGACGCTGGGCATTACGTTGCTGGCGTTGGTCTTCGGCGTGTTGGCGATGGCCCTGGGCGCGCTGACCGGCAACCGCGGCTTGAGCGTAGGTGTAACCAGCGCCTTGGCCGTGGGTACCTATTTGGTGAATGCCCTGTCCGCCGCGATCAAGGACCTGGAGCCGTACCGCATCCTGTCGCCCTTCTACTATGCCACCGGCGCCGACCCGCTGGCCAACGGGCTAAACTGGGGGCATGTGGCTGTGCTGGTCGGGCTGATCCTGGTCTTTGCAGCCGGCGCGATCGTTGCATTTGAACGGCGTGACCTGACGGTGTGATGGGTTGTTGAGTTTGCACTGGCGACAGGCGTGGCCGCAAGGGCGGGTTGTTTTACCGGCTTATTGCCCCGGTTACCGCGCCCAGTAACGCATCGCTGACCCCGGTTGGCCTGAAGCTGAAGCGCACGAAGAGCGGGTCGTGATCTGAGCTGCGGCCGCCTCCCGGGGCGCCATCCAGCGTCTCCGGGAAGTCAGCGTTGACGTGGACCGGGCCGCCGGCCAGGAAGTAACGGTTCAGCTCCGGGGTCATCACGAAATGATCAAGGGCCTCGGCCCGGCCCTGGTAGATGAACGAGTAGCGTCGGGACGGCGCCACATGGCGCTCCCAGAGGTTGATGCGGCCAGGGAACTGGGCCAAAGGCGGAGAGCCCAGGCCGTCGTTGAAATCGCCCAGGGCCACGGCCAACGGACGGTCCAGCAAGGTGTTGACAAAGGCGGCCTGGGCGACGCGACGGGGGAGGTTGACCGTTTCGTCCCCGCGCTTGGATTTCAGGTGAACTACCACCACCCGCAGGTCCAGACGTCGGCCGCCGGACTCGTCCTGGACGGTCAGGTCGGCCACATACGGCGGCCGGTCGAAGAGCGGGTAGGTGCCCGCAGCGCAAGGGTTTGGCCGGCTCCGCGCGCCGACGGCGTACAGGTAAGACACCTGGTAATCCACAGGGCCGCATGCCTGGGCCTGATCTGTCCGCCGGAGGGTCACGCGCTTCTCATCGTACAAAATGCCCACGGTGATGTCGCGCACATCCATGCTCTCGAAGTAGTCGTAGCGATAGGTCGGTCCGGCGGCTCGTGCCAGTTGTGACCAGACCTCTTCCTTGCCCTCGATCTCTTGCAGCCCCACGATGGTGCAGCCCCGCAAGACCCCGGCGATTACGGTGGCGTCTGCTGCCAGGGCGGCCTGAAAGGCAGCCTGGTCCCGTGGCGCCCAGTCCCCCAGATCACCGTCCCCGTCGTCTATGTGATCGAACAGGTTCTCGGCGTTGTAGCTACAGATTGCGAATTCCTCTCTGCCGATGGGGGCCACTTCATCTTTCACGTCGGGCACATCCTCGACCCGCAGCGGGGAGGGGTCGTCCACCAGCAGCACATAGCGGCCGAACTGGAACGCCAGGATGCCGGTGAGGTCGGTTGCGCTGATCCGGTCAAAAGTCCCCACGTTGGGCAGGTCAACCCCCAAAGCGCCCGACAGGGCCAGCGTGCCGCGATCCGGCGGGAGTTCAGTTGCCAGGATACGCTGTCCGTAGAAGGGGCTTCCGACGGGCGCCAGGGTGATCTCCGGATCCCCCGCCGGGTAACGTGAGGCATAGCGCTGGGTAGGCCCGACCACCGAGCCGGCAAAGCTCATGCTGACCCGCATCCCCTCGAATCGCTCGAAGTAGGCAACGGGGTCTGCAAAAGGATCGCTCAGCGGCACGACCGGGACCGGCGCCGGCAATTGGCATTGGCCCGGTATGCGGTAAGAGGCCTGCGTGTCATCGGAGAGCTTGACGATCTCGGTCTGGCCGTAGAACTCTTGAACGCTGAAGTTCTGTAGCATCACTCGGGTGCCCGGCTTGAGGTCGCGCGGATTGCGCCAGCCGTTGAAACGATAGACGTAGATCCCCTCCGATGTGTATGGGTCGTCATCTGCCTGCAGGCTCTGCACGAAGAAACCGTCGGCGGTGACACCGGTCACGCACGCTTCCAGGCAACCGAAGCGCGCTTCAGGGTCGAAAGGCGTGGCGTCGCCCGGCCCTTGAAGCTGCCAGATATGGGTGTCGGGGCAGGTTATCATGTCGGGCTCGGCGCTATGATCGTTGAAAACGGACGTCGCAGCTTGCTGCGTCCCGGGGCAAGCCCCGGCGTCCGTATTTTCGGGGCAGGTCGCCCCCGAGGGGGTGGCCGTTGCTTCGGCGACCGCGCAAGGGCCGGGCACGATGTCGGCCTGGGAGCGTGGCCACAGTTGCGGGCCGTCATAATTGCCGCTGAAGCCGGTGACGGTGACCCGACAACCGACCTGCAAGCCGGCCAGCGAGACCCCTGTTGCCTCGTACACATAGACCGTTGCGCCGTCCACGCGGAAACGTCGCGCGCCGAACTCCGAAATAACGCCGGTAATGGTGACCAGGCGGCCCTCGGTGGCTTTGCCCACTTTGCTGGGCTCGACCACTTCGGCGACAGGCGGGGCGCCGCGGCCGATGCGGACGATCTCGGCCGGTGCGCGCGGCATCAGCTCCAACAGGCCATGATATTCGGCGAGCCTGCCTGTGACGCAGACCTCATCGCCCACGGCTAACGACTGCCCGATGCCGGCCTGGCGAAAGACGTAGATCCCGGCAGTAGCATCTTGCATCGCAAAGGAGCGGTCCGAGGAGAACGCGCCGGTGGGCACGGTCACAATGCCGCGCACCGTCACAATGCTACCGGCGGGCAGTTTCCGGGCTTCGACAATGGGACGGGCTCCTGGGCATGCTGCATCGTGGGCCGGCACGGCGGCTGCAGGCAGGCCGACGAGGATGGCTGCGGAAAAGGCCAGCCAGAAAGCCACGACCAGGAGCTTTGTTTCCGCAAGTCGAGTCGTTGGGAATCTCATCCTTCAGGGTCTCCGTCTTGGCTTATTGAGAGGGAGCAACCGCATCTAATCACAGAATATCTCCGACGTCAAACTGGGCTCATGCAGGCTATGTTCTTTGCAAGATGTGTTATAATGCAGCGCGAATTCCCTGGCCTACAGGATGTATCACAATCCGAACTGGAGGCAGCTATGCGATTGGAAGATTACCCCCGCCCGAAAGACGATAACCGTCGCGGCATCCACTGGTCCGCTTCGGTCTATCACCCCACCGGCGCCGCGTTGGATTTCTGGATCAGCGAACTCCAGGCCATGAAGATCAAGTGGGTCAAGCTCTTGGATGACGGCGGTGGCTCTTCGTTGGAATTGTGCCAGCGGCTGCTGGCTGCCGACATCATGCCGGTGGTGCGGCTTTACCGGCTGGAGCCAAACCCGGGTCACATCGGCGGCCGGGAAGAGGAGACGATCCGGCGCCTGGTGGCGGCCGGTGTGCGGTACTTTGAGACCAACAACGAGCCTGACCTGGATATCGAGTGGAAGGGCGGCCGCCGGCCTGCAAACTGGCTCGATATCGTTGTTGACAACTTCATCATTGACGCAGAAAAGGTGCAGGCCGCAGGTGGCTTGCCGGCAGTGCCCGCAATGGCTGTGGGCACCAAGGTGGACGTGGTGGGGGCTGTGGTTGCCCGGGGGCGGGCCGACATTTTCGAGAAGGGCGCATGGGTTGCTATCCATAACTACACGTTGAATCACCCGCTGGATTACCCCTACGACCCCGTCAACCAGGAAGGCCAACCGGTCAGCCAGGAGGAATACGACCGTTTGGGGCCGTGGGCGTGGGAGGGCCGGCCGCGTGAGCTCATCAATGAATGGCGTCAGACCGACAAGAACCCCGGCGACACATTGGCCGACGATCCCTCTTGTTGGCTTTACTTTCTTCTGGCGGATGAAATGGTCGTTAATGCCCTGGGCTATCATCTGCCGATCATCAGCACAGAAGGCGGGCCTGTCGTTGGCTGGAAGGAGGACCGTCGCTACCCGCGAGTGGATCCCTTTACGCACGCAGATTGGGTTGTTGCGATTACCGAGTTCATGCAAGGCACGCGAGAGATTCACGGCTTGCGCTGCCCGGACAGTTACTTCGCCATGTGCCACTGGCTGATCGCCAACTACCGCATGGGCTTTCTGGCACCCACCTGGGAGAGCCAATCCTGGTATACCGACTGGTGGAACAACGACTTCAACTTGAGGGGCGAGCTGCCCGTTGTGGCGCGTTTGAAAGCGCTCCCCGGTGTCCCGGCCGGCGACACCCGCAAAGCGCAGGTGGTTGGTCGGGTGACCCGCGCCGATACCGATGAGCCGCTGGCTGAATTGCGCGTCCTGTTGCTCGCCGGTGATCAAGAGAAGGCCAGCATCCTGACGGCGGATGACGGCACATTCCGCTTTGAACGTCTGGCGCCCGGCGTGTATGACCTGGCTATTCCGCCGTGGGGGGTTGTCCGCCGTGGCGTGGTAGCGACCGAAGAACCCGGGCAACCGGTGCTGATCCGCCTGACCGGGGGCCGGAACAGCGTGATTACCGGCATCCTGCAGACCCCCGCCGAGACACCGGTGGCCGGGGCAGAGGTGATATTGAGCCGGGATGGCCTGGAGGTGGGACGGGTCCAAACGGCCGCAGACGGTGCGTTCCGTTTCAGCGATCTGCCGTTGGGCACCTATCGCCTCTCTGTGGCCGGTATCACGGTGGCAGGCATCGCGCTGGACGGCTGGCAGACCAAGAAGATCCGCCTGACCACCGCCGCGGCAACAGCCTATCGCTATGCTGTGACTGCGCAGCGCCTGTTGTCGCCGGAGGAGACGGCTGGCCGCCGCATTTTCTACGGAACAGTGACCGACACGGCAGGGCGGCCGCTGAACGGGATCAAGCTGGAGATGAGATGGGAATCACCGGCGCCGGGTACCGTTTTCCCCACCACGACCACAGGCCGTGATCCATCCAAGCCGGCGGGTTACTACGAGTTCCTTCATACCCCGGGCCTTTTCAGCTTGCAGGTGGTGCAGGGGGATTGGCCGGGTGAAGTGGCCGGCAACCTGGATACGGCGCGTGTGCCGGGCCGGGAAGGGCAGCCGGTGGCGTACGAGGTGAACTTCCGTCTTCAGGCCGTCGGCAGTGCCGGCCGGGTGGATGGCGTGGTCCCTGGCGGACCGATCGGCGGCTCTGTCATCCTCGAGCCGTTTGATGAAGGCCGGCCTCCGCTGCAGGCGGCATTGGACTCCGATGGCGCTTTTGCCTTCTCCAACCTTCCCACGGGCCGTTATCGGCTGCGGTTGGCCGATGTGGGAGTTGTTGCAGACGATATCGCAGTGGGGCCGGGCACCCTGTTCAGGCTCTTCTTCCCCATGCGCAGCGCTTTGACGGGCAGGGTGCTTTCGCCGCCTGAAGGGCTGGTGGCGGTGCTCTTTGCACCTTTGGCATGGGGATGGACCCGGCAGGCGCCCCTGGATCGCGAGGGCCGGTTTGCTTTCGAGAACCTGCCCCCTGGCCGCTACCGGCTCGAGGTGGGCAGCCAGAGCTTTTCGGACCTGGTGTTGACGGGCGAAAACCGCTTGCAGCTGGCTGCCATAGATATGGCCCAGGGCCGCCGCAGCCTGGTGCGTGGCCGCGTGGCCGATGGCGCAGGCCGGCCGCAGGCTCAGGTGTTGGTGATTTTGCGCCGCGCGACCATTGTGGTGGCCGAGGTCCGCACGCTTGCGGACGGAACGTTTCGCTTCGCCAACCTGCCGGCCGGCGTTTACACCCTGGAGGTGATCGGGCTGGGCCAGGTGGCGGACAACATCGTGCTGGACGGAGAACGGGAGCAGGTGGTGGACGTGCTGTGGCCCGGCGCGGGGCCGCGCAGCCTGTTGCAGGGCCGGGTGCTGGATGCGCACGGCGTTCCGGTGCCGGGCGTTCTGGTGCGGCTGTTGCGGGACGGTGCTGAAGTCGGCCGGGTTGTCACAGACGAACTGGGCGCATATCGTTTCGCAGGGCTGTCCGGCGGCCGTTATGCGCTCGCAGTCGGCGATGGGGCCCCACTGGTGGAGGACGTTGTGCTAGAGGAGGATGCCACCATCATCCGGGATTTGACGTTGCCGGCCGAAGCCGTCAGGCCGCTGGCGCACTACCTGCTGCTGGCTGAGCCCCCGGAGCCCGGATTGCCCGGTTATGCCGAGGCGCGCCTGGCCCTGGCGTTGGTCACGCACTATCTGGCCCAGGAGGGGGTCAGCGCCGGCTACAGCGTTGACGACGCAGCACAAGCTGCGCGAGTGACCATCATCGGCGATCTGGTGCCGGCCGCGGTCGAAGAAAAGCTGCGTGTCGCCGGGTGCCAGGTGATCCGTCTGGGCGGAGAAGGTTACGCGATTGCTGCAGCTTTAGAAAGCCTGTTCGCAAAGGGGTGATGCCATGACGATCTTTGAACGGATTGCGCGCTTTTTCCGCAGGCGATTGCCGTTGAGGACTGAGGGAGGGCTTACTCGTGCGGACGAAACGGCCATTTCCATCGCGCCGCGTGAACCGATCAACGATGCTGTGGCCTACGGCGTGACCATTCAGCCGGCAATCCCGGTGCCGGGGAGCTGGTACTGGCAGGCCGTGCGCGTGCATCACTTGACACCCGAGGAGAACGGCGGCAACCATCACATCTACCTCGACCTTTTCGATCCCTCTCAGGGCGATGGCCCTTATGGCAAGCGCGTCTACGGCGGACGGTTGCGCGTCACCTGGGATGGCGGCGAGCAGATCGTGACCGTGGATAAGCCGGCCAATGAGCCGGGCACCAATTTCCCCATGTGGCGCTGGCAGGTATGCGCCGTGGAGGCTTTGGGCCTGCCGGGCGAGGCGCTCCCGTCAGATCGTGTGGCGGGCCTCCACACCGGCCATCCCGACGAGGCGCCCGGCAACACGCTCTTCCACCATTCGTTCGGGATCACCTTCGTCAAGGTCAGGGCACCAGATGTCGTCTATACCGACAGCGTGCTCTCCGGCGTCCTGCGCAATGCCGGCGGCCGAACGGCGGTGCTCTTGCGAGATGATGTCGAGGTGGCCCGTCAGGTAATGGGCCCCGATGGCAGCTTTCGCTTCACCGACCTGGGCCCTGGAGAATACGCCATCGGGGTGGAGGGCCTGTCGTTTCGCTCCCGCTCTGTGCGCCTGGATGGCCGTAATCAGGCGCAGATCGAGCAGACGCTGGTGCTGGCCGAGAGCGTCATCGCCGGTCGCGTGCGCAACGGCGCGGGGCGCACTGTGCGCCTGGTGCGCGAGGACGTGGAGGTAAGCGAGACCATCGTTGCCGAAGATGAATCGTATCGTTTCGACAATCTGGCGGCGGGTGTGTATTGCGTCCTGGTGGCAGATACCCATGTCGGTTCACCGCCCATAGCCCTGGACGGCGTTCAGACGGCGACCGTGGACCTGCTGGCGCCCGCGCCGGGCAAGCCGCTGACCCATTACGTCCTGTTCGGCCCGGCCGGACACCCGGCGACCCGGGCCAACTTGCTGCTGGCGCAGGAATACCTGCTGGCCTTTAAGCCGACTTTCGGTTTCAGTCCGGAAGAGGCCGCCAAAGCCGGGATGGTCACCATCATCGCCGATGAGGAGCAGGTGTCGGCACAGGTGGCCGATGCGTTGGCCGCCGATGGCGTTCCTGTGCAGCGGATTGCCGGCAGTGTAGACCAGGTAGCCGAGGCGCTGGCGGCGCGCATTGCGGCCCGCCAGGCCTTCTAGCTGGCTCACAAGCCTCCGGGGGAACAGAAACGTTTCAGGATTCGTCTGGAACCAGCTCCACCGGCGCCATCGCAGGCACAACAGTCGCGTGATGGCCGTTCCCGGCGGATTTGGCTTCGCCCACTGCTGTGGCGCAGTAGGGGCAGACCACCCAGTTGAGTTCCAGCGGCTTGCCGCACGAGACGCAGGTCCGGCGCAGCTCAGTCCGGCACAGGGGACAGATCAGCCAATCGGGTTCTGTGACGGTCTGGCAGTGAGGGCATGCCCGCCGGCTGGTGATCTCGCGCAGCAACGCTTCCTCTTCCAGTTGACGGTCGTACACCTCGGCCAGCGTTTCCTTGGGCCGCAGCAGCAAGTACAGCAGCAGGCCGATGGGCCCCATGCCCAGCACCAGGAGAACCGCCAGCAGCCAGGCAAAGAAGTCGCGCGTGCGAGAGCGGATGTCGCGAAAGGTCCAGACAACCAGGCCGATCCAAAACGCCACGGTCAACGCAACAATCGCCGCAACCACGATCTCCAGGATCACGCCGACCTGGTTCAACAACTCAGTTGGGAATTGCATGGATAGTCATCCTCAGTTACGTTCGTTTCAGCGATTGCGCTGTGCATCGCTTGTACAAACACAAATAATACCATAAGGGATCAGCTTTCGCCAAAAGCAGCTCCTCTTCGACCGGCAGTTTCGATTTGGTCGGAAGTCGGCCCAAAGGTTATAATATAAAAATCAGGATCAGACAGGAGTTGACCTTGCCTGAGTTAGCCCAAATCATTGAAGCGATTCGCGCCGAATTCACGGCCAAGAACCAGGCGCGTGATGCGACGCTCAACCGCAGCCGCGAGTTGATCCGTTTTTGTGCCCTGGGCATCCGGGCGATCCATCGCCACGAATGGGACGAGGCCGCTGCGCTGCTGCAAACGGCCCGCGAGGCTGCGGCAGTGATGGCCGCAGATATCGAGACCTATCGCGATCTGTTCGAAGCCGGATACACGCAGGACGCTTTGAAAGAGTTGGCCGAGGCCCATATCCTGTACGCGTTTGTGCGAGGCGGCGAGCTGCCTGGCCCGGCCGACCTGAACGTGCCGTCTGCAGCCTACCTCAACGGCCTGGCCGAAGCTGCCAGTGAGCTGCGCCGGTTTGCGTTGGACTTGATCCGGCGGGGCCAGTCCTCAGCGGCTGAGCCGTATCTGGCGATCATGGATGAAGTGTACGCCCATCTGGTGGCCATTGATTTCCCCGACGCGCTGACCGGCGGCTTGCGCCGCACGACAGATCTGTTGCGGGGGGTTTTGGAACGCACGCGCGGCGATCTGACGGTAGCGGTGCGCCAGGAGGAGCTGGAGGCTGCTCTCCAGGCCTTTGAGCGCACTTACGTCAGATGACGCGCCGCATTGCACCATGACAGCGAGACGTAAAGCGTTTTTCAAGGCCTCCAGGCGCCTGCCGATGGTGCTGGTCCTGGTGTTGGCGTTGTTGATCGGGCTGGCAGGCACCGCTTGGGCGATGCTGCAAGGCACACAACCTTTGCGCGTCGGCTGGCGGCTGTTTGCTGCCGAGGCTCAGGCCACTGCGACCCCGACGCGAACTCCCCGGCCGGTTACTGCGACCCCGACGCCGGTGCCGGTGGCGCTGGAGATCATTGCGCCTACTGCTGTCCCCACGGCGACCCCCACGGTTGCTTTTCGACAAGAGCTCACCCCCGAGCCGTTGCCCGACTGGTTGTCCGCAGTGGTACAGCGCTATGGCATGAACCCGGACCGTCGTTTCATCGTGGTGGATCTGGCGACCCAGAGGATGATCGTGCACACGCCGGGCCAGCCGTTGCGAGAAATGCCTGTGAGCACCGGCGATGAGACGCGTGGCTACCGCACCCTGGCATGGTACGGCCTGGTGGGCGAGTACTGGGGCACCTTCAGTTCGTTCGGTGTCTACGCCGATGAAGGTTGGTACTTGTTCGAGGACGCCGGCAGCATCCTGATCCACGGCGCGCCGTACAGGTGGGTAGACGGTCAGAAGGTATACGTGGACATGGACGCGTTGGGCGTCTATCCCGCCTCGCGCGGCTGCATCCGCCTGGCGCCGGAAGATGCCGTTTGGTTTACCGCCTGGCAGCCTCGCGGTGTGCCCATTGTGATCTTGCCCCGGGACTGGAGCGAGCGCACAGGGGGCGATTGAGACGTTTCGCCTGTGTAACCTTTCCTTCGGCCTCTCATTTTCTGCAGTAACAACGCTGCATAAGTTTCCTTGAGGACAATCATGAAAACACCCATATCACAACCTGCGCATACGTTCAGCCGCCGCGCCCTGCTGCGAGCCTTGGCCGGCTTGGGCGCAGGGGCTGTGGCGGCCGCGTGCAGCCCTGGCCCCCCCAGCCCGACGCCGTGGCCTACCGCCCCCGCTCCCACTGCAACTGGCACCGGCACGCCATCGCCGGCGCCCACGGGGACGATGACGTTCACTCCTTCTCCAACGTTTAGCCCGACACCATCGCCGCCGCCAACCGCTACCCCCACTCCACCGCCCACACCTTTCCCGCCTGGGCCGCCCACCAAGTTGGGGCTGTTCATCACCCGCAACGACCCGCGCATCTTCGAGCTGCTGGAAACCCGCAATGTGGCGCTGGTCAAAACGATGGAGTATGACCCCAACTTTGCGACCGACATCAAGCGCATTTCGCCGGACACGTTGTTGGTGGGCCGGATTGACCTGCCCCAAATTGACCTGTCAGGCCTGACCGACCCGCGGGGTGCTGCCCAGGCGTTTGTGGACTTGCTGTTGCCCATCGCCACCGAGCCGCGCCGGCTGGCCGCTTTCGACGGTTGGGAATCGTACAACGAGCCCTCTCCCTCCAATCCCGAGCAGATGCTGCGCTTTGCCGAGTTCGAGGCGCATCGCACTGCGCTGCTGGCGGCTGCGGGGGTCCGTTCGGTGGTCGGCAACTTCAGCACGGGGATGCCGCCGTTGGAGTGGTGGCCGCAGTTCCGTCCCGCTCTGGAAGCGGCCATCCAACATCGCGGTTTCCTGGGGCTGCACGAGTACTCTGCGCCCACGATGCAATACGGTACCCCGCAGGAATTGTTGGGCTGGGGCAGCGACCCCGCGCAGGAGGGGTGGTGGACCCTGCGTTATCGTAAGGTCTATCGGGGGTATCTGGAGCCCAACGGCCTGATCTTGCCACTGCTGCTCACCGAAGTGGGCATTGACGGCTACATCGGCGATCATCCGGGCCCTGCGGGCATGGGGTGGAAGGATTTCGGCTCCTATTGGGCCGAGCTAGGCATGGGGGACGATGCGGCCGGCAACTACATGGAGTTGTTGGCGTGGTACGACGCGCAATTGCAGCAGGACCCCTACGTGCTCGGCGCGGCAATCTTCGCGGCCGCAGCCTCTCCCGGCTGGGAGAGCTATGAAATTCTGGACGAGGTCTTTCCGTTCCTGAAGCAGTACCTCAGCGTGCACCCGCCACGGTGAGGTGTTGGGGGCTTTCGGCACTTGAGACGGCAATTGCCGACCCTTGCAAGGGGCTTTAGACATCTGTTGTGTAATGCGCTATAATTGCCTCTCGAGTACTTCAAGCGTAAAGCGCGGACGTCAGACGTGTGGCCATGACGTCCCATGGGAGGCATATGGTCTATCAAGCACCTCGCGGCACACAAGACATCCTGCCGGCCGACCGGCCCTATTGGCGTTACGTCACCGAGGAGATGCACCGGGTAGCGGCCCTGTTCGGCCTGCAGCAGATTGACACCCCCATTTTTGAGGAGACAGGTCTCTTTGTGCGCAGCGTCGGCCAGGGCACGGACATCGTGGACAAGGAGATGTACTCCTTTCAGGACAAAGGCGGTGCCGAGATCACCCTGCGGCCGGAATTCACCGCCGGCATCATGCGGGCGTATATCGAACACGGCATGCACACCTGGCCTTCCCCTGTGAAGCTGTATTCCATTGGGCCCGTTTTCCGTTATGAGCGGCCTCAAGCCGGCCGCTTCCGGCAGCACCATCAGTTCAACGTGGAGATCCTGGGCGAGATGGACCCTGCCGTGGACCTGGAAGTGATGTCGGTTGTCTGGACGCTCCTGACACGACTGGGGTACAAAGGGCTCAGTTTTCAGCTCAACTCCACGGGCTGCCCTCGTTGTCGCCCCGGCTATCGCCAGGCCCTGGTGGCGTTTTTCCGGCGCTACGAAGATCGTTTGAGCGAGGTAGACCGCCGCCGCCTGGCCATCAACCCGTTGCGGCTGCTCGACTCCAAGGAGGAATCGGCCCAGCCGTTGTTGAACGAAGCGCCTCACAGCGCCGACTATCTGTGCGAAGAATGCCGGACGCATCTGGCAACCCTGCGGGGCTATCTCGACGCGCTGGGGATGCCCCATACCATCAATTTCCGCCTGGTCCGGGGGCTGGACTATTACACCAAGACCGTGTTCGAAGCATGGGCCGAAGGGATCGGCGCGCAGGCAGCGGTGTGCGGCGGCGGCCGCTACGATGGCTTGATCGAGGAGTTGGGCGGGCCGCCGACGCCGGGGATCGGATTCGGCATGGGCATCGAACGCCTGATCGCCAGCCTGAAGCAACAAGGGGTGCAGCCCCCGCCCATGCCTGCCCCGCGCGTTCAGGTGTTACCGCTGGGCGAGCCGGCGCGCGTAGCTGCGCTAAAGCTGGTACGTGAGCTGCGGGATGCGGGCATCGGCGCGTTGATGTCGTTCGGCAGCCGCAGCCTGAAAGCGCAGTTGAAGAGCGCCGACAAAGCAGGGGTGACTTACGCGTTGATCTTGGGCGACCAGGAGTTGGCCCAGGGCGTGGTGACGGCCCGCCATATGGCCACCAGCCAGCAGGAGAACGTCCCCCTGGCCGGGGTTACCCGCTGGTTGCATGAACGGATTCGTGGAGACTAGCTGTGTCACGTGCCGGGCATCCTTTCTTTCGGGTGCCCGGCACGTTAGCCGCTCTTTCGGGTTAGCCTGATTTGCTTCAGGAGGCCGGATGGACCTGCGCGACTACCCTCGACCGAAGAACGACACCGGTATCGGCGTTCACTGGAGCGCCGGGTATCCGGCTGCGGTCGGCATGGGCAAGATTCGGGATTTCTGGTTGCCCGAGCTCATCGCTATGGGCGTCAAGTGGGTGAAGATCGCGAATCACGATGGCGCGTTGAGCTTCGTGGAATTGCTGCTGAAAAACGACATCATGCCCATCGTCCGCATCTACCGCCCGCAACCCAATCCAGGAGTGCTGGACGAGAAGGCGTTGGCTGCAGTGCGCAATCTGGTCTCGGCAGGGGTGCGCTACATCGAATTCAACAATGAGCCGGACCTGGGCGTGGAGTGGCAGGGCCGCCTGGTGCCTCCCAATGCGGTCGAAATCGTAGCGCAGAACGCGATCATAGACATGGAGGCGATCCTCAACCTGGGCGGCTATCCTGCGATACCGGCTTTGGCCCCCGGCACCAAGTGGGACCTGGTGGGCGAGATCTGCCGTTTGGGCCGGCGGGATCTCTTCGCAGAACCGGTCTGGCAGGCGGTTCACAACTACAGCCTCAATCACCCCCTGGACTATCCGTACGATCCCGGCAACCAGCACGGCGCGCCTTATACGGCTGAATTCTACAACCGCCTGGCAGCCGAGAAATGGGACGGCGATGCCTGGCAGGGCTGGAGCCTGGAGCGGGTGAACGCCGAGCGTCGGCGCAACGCCAATCCGGGCGCGACCGCTTTCGACGATCCCGCGTGTTGGCGCAGCTACGAGCGGTACGACAAACTCATCCGGGATCAGATCGGCCGGTCGTTGCCCGTGCTGTCTACCGAGAACGGTTATATCGTCGGTGAACGCCCCGACCCGCGCTATCCTGCCACCACCCCCCAGCTACATATGGCGCAGACGTTGGAGGCGTGCCGGATCATGATGGGCACCAGCAGCCGCTTCGATCACGCGCCGGACTACTATTTCTGTACCGCTTTTTGGCTGCTGGCCAATTACAACCTGGGCAGTTGGGCACCCGAGTGGGAGGGCCAGGCCTGGTATAGCAACCGTTGGCCCGAGGGCAGGCTGCCCATCGTGGACGCGTTGAAGGCGGAGCCCAAACAGGTGCGTCGTTGGCGGGGAGAAGTCGGTGTCAGCGGCCGGATCAGCGGCCTGGTGCGCGGGGGTGCGGGGCTGGTGGTGCGGATCGCCCGCGGGGACGGCTGGACCCTCGCCACGCGTGTGGGTGCCGACGAGCGTTATGAGTTCACCGATGTCCCGCTGGAGCGCTACCGGGTGATCGTGTCCGACGCCGGCAAAGAACAGGAGGTCGTGCTCACCCGCGAGCGGCCGGCTGCGACGGCCAATTTCGACCTCGGCGGCGGCGCAGTGATTGTTGCCAGCAGCGCCCTGCGCGGCACGGTGCACGGCGGCGCCGGCCAGGTGGTCAGGCTGACCCGGCCTGCCGACGGCTGGAGCCAGGATCAGACGGTCTCGGCCGACGGCAGTTATCGCTTTTCGGGTTTGTCCAGGGGCACATACACGCTAACCCTGGTCGGCACCCAGGTGCGCAAAGAGGGCATCCTCCTGGATGGCCGGAACGAGGCGGTGGCTGACCTGCAGGTAACCGGCTGGGGCTGGGAGGTATCAGACGGCGGGGCGAGCCCGGGGTTCGGGATCGTCCGCTGTCGCGTGAAGGGCCGCAGCAATTTGCCCGTGCGTTTGTGGACGACGGGCTGGGAAGGGCTCGTGCGCCTGACCGGCAGCAAGTCCGAATACGGCCCCGACGCCTGCGAGTTTGCCCCGCTGGGGGTTGGCCGTTACAGTGTTCAGCCGCAGGGGGCAGACGTGGTGGCTGAGGTCAACGTGGACGGCCGTCGTGTCCACTGGGTCACTTTCACCGATTACGGAGCCCAGGAGACAGGGGACCGGCCAGGGGTGATCGTCGGCACGTTGCGCAGGCCTGCCGGTTCGGCTGTGGCTATCAGCGACCGCACCGTGCAGGCGATCCGGCCGCCGGGAGTTGAGCCGGTAGCAACCTTCAAGACCGCAGCCGACGGAACATATCGGTTGGAAGGACTGTCGGCAGGGCGCTACACCGTGCAGGTGCTGAGGGCCGGCCCGGGCTCTGAGGTGCTTGCGCAACAGGCCGACATCGAGGTAACCCCAGGCGGCCAGGCCCAGGTTGACATCGTATTGCCGGCGGCGGAAACGCCTGCGCTGCGCGCCGTGGTGGAGGACGGCGGCCCCGGGCCGGGCTTTTGCGTCGTCCGCTGTCGGGTGGTGGGCCAGCCGGGCCGGGCGGTCAGCCTGTGGACGTGGGGCTGGGGCGGCATCACACAGCTCACAGGCACCAAGCCGGAGTACGGGCCCGATGCTTGCGAGTTCGCGCCTTTGGGCCCGGGCACCTATTTCGTAGAGCTCGAAGAAACCGACGAAGCAGGCATCCCTCAGACGGTGCGGGCCGAAGTGCAGCTCCAGCCCAACCGGGTGGTTTGGGTGCGCTTCGAGCGCGAGCAGGCACCTCAACCGCCTGTCCCGGTCGAACCCGGTCCTGCGCCGGAGCCGCCGCCTGCGCCTGAGCCCGTCGAACCGGTTCCCGTCGAACCAGGCCTGCCCCCGGCCCCTGCCCCGGTTGCCGGCGAAAGCGTCATCGGCGGCACGGTGACCTATCCGCCTGAGTCGGGCTTGCGCAGCGACGGCCTGTTGCTGGTTTTGTCAGGCCCTGATGGAGAGCGTCAAACCGCTGTGACGGGCGGTCAATACGCGTTCTTCCGCCTTCCTGCGGGCACTTATCGGTTGGCGGTGCTTGCCCCCGATCCCGCGCTGGGAGATCTCGCGACCCGCGACGGGATCGTCGTGGACGGCACCAACCAGGTCACCGTGGATTTCGTGCTTCCTGCCGCCGCCCAGGCCGACAGCCGGATCACCGGCCGGGTGAAAGGCGGCGCTGGCCATGCCGTCTTGTTGGAAGGCCCGTTGGAAGACCAACCCGCGCCCGTGGAAGAACGCGTGACCGTGGTCGCCGCGGATGAAACTTATGCCTTCGACGGCTTGCGGCCTGGGACTTATCGCGCCACGGTGCTCGACACAACCCCGCCTTCGGGCAGCACCCAGACGCAAGCGGGCATCTTGCTGGACGGGACCAATACAGTGCGCGTGGACTTCGACCTGGAGGGGCTGCAGCCGGGCAAAACGCTGGATCACTACCTCCTGGTGGGCAGCACGGCCCGTTCACGGGACGATTTCCTGATGACCCTGCGCTACGTGGCGCGCTTTCGGCCCGTTGTCGGCAGCGATGAGGCCGAAGCGCGACAGGCGCGGCACGTTACCATCCTGGGCAGCACATCGGCGGTCAGCGCGCTGGTCGAGCAGGGGCTGCGCATGAGCGGCTGCCAGGTGCATCGCATCGAGGGCGACTTCGCGACCAACCTCGGCCGGCTGTTGGAAGAAGGGAGGCCCTATTGAGCGCTCAGTTACGTGCCATTGGGCTGTTGTTCCACCCGAAGAAGCCCGAATCTGTAGTGTTGGCCGAGCGCATGGCCGATTTCCTGCACGGCCATGGCCGTCGGGCCTGGATCGGTTCTGCATGGGATGAGCCACAGGCGCTGGCGCACGTGGAGGAGCTGGATTTGCTGGTCACCCTCGGCGGAGACGGCACCATCCTGCGCGCGGCGCGCATCGGCAGCAGCCACGGCGTGCCGGTCTTGGGCGTCAAGTTGGGCCGCATCAGCTTCCTGGCCGATATTTCGCCCGACGATTGGCAGACCCCGTTCTGTCAGGTGTTGGCCGGCGACTACTGGCTGGAAGAGCGCATGTTGCTGGATGTGTCGGTGACCCGCGGCGGGGACCCTACCGTGAATCATTCGTATCTCGCGCTCAACGATGTGGTCATCAGCCGGGGCGGCCTGGCCCGCATCATCACCGTCCAGACCTGGGTGGATCGCAGCTATCTGACTACCTATCGCGCAGATGGGGTGATCGTCGCCACGCCGACCGGGTGCACCGGCTACGCCCTGGCCGCCGGCGGACCGATCCTGCCGCCCGAGTTGAAGAACATCCTGCTGATCCCGATCTGTCCGCATCTGAGCCTGGATCGGCCGGTCGTCCTGGCCCAAGGGGCGACGGTGACGCTGGAAGCGCATGCCGATTACGCCCCAATCCTGACGGTAGATGGCCAGTTCGAGATCGCGCTGGCCGAGGGAGATCGCGTTGAAGTGCGTGCCAGCGACTATGTCTGCAATTTCGTGCACACCCAGGATCGCGCGTACTTCTACCGCACCTTGATGGATCGCCTGCGCTGGCGCGCGTGAAAGGGCGGGTGGAGCAAATTCATGACCAACGCCGCAACGTCAGAGACAATGACCTGTGCCAATCACCCGAAGCGCGAAACCTTGCTCCGCTGCAACCGGTGTGAGAAGCCGATCTGCACCGATTGCGCTGTCTTGACCGAGGTGGGCTATCGTTGCAAGGAATGCGTGCGTGGGCAACAGGCGGCCTATTACAACGGCCAGGCGTATGACCTGCCTTTGGCCGGCGGGGTGTCGTGGTTGCTGGGGGGCATTATCGGCGCCCTGGCCTATCTTTTTCTGGGCCTGTTGGGCTTCTTCAGCCTGATCGCTGCGATTTTCGTCGGCCCTGCGGCCGGTGGCATCGTAGTCGAGGCCGTGCGCCGTGCGGTAAACAAGCGCCGCTCCCGCCACATGAAGCCGGTCACCGCCCTGGCTTTCTTCCTCGGCGTGTTATTTGCGGGTGTGGCTTTCGCTTTCCTGGGCACGGGTGGGGCCGGGCTGGGTCCCCTGGCTTTCAGGGCGCTTTTCCGGCTGGATGTGTTGCTCCTGGCCGGCCTGGCCGCCAGCACGATCTACGCCCGTACCCTCTGACGTAAGCCGCAATTTGGACACGTATGTTGACCGAACTTCGCATTCAAAACCTGGCCATTATTGATCAGCTTGTCTTGAATTTCGGCCCTGGCTTGAACATCCTGACGGGCGAGACCGGCGCGGGCAAATCCATCATCATTGATGCCGTCAATCTGCTGCTGGGGGACCGGGCTTCGACCGATCTGGTGCGCGCGGGCGCCGACCGCGCCGAGGTAGAGGGGACGTTTCAGTTGACACCTTCGGCTGCGGCCAGGGTTGCTCCCCTTGTGGCAGCCCACAGCCTGGAAGGGGATCAGTCCGATGTGCTGGTGTTGGCGCGCGAGGTGCGCGCCAACGGCCGCTCGGTGGCGCGCGTGAACGGTCGGGTGGTCACCACCGCCTTGCTGGCCGAGATCGGCGAACTGCTGGTGGATGTGCACGGCCAGGGGGAGCATCTGTCCCTCTTGCGGGAGCGCGAGCACGTCGGCTTGCTCGATCGCTACGCGGGGCTGGGAGCGCAGGTGGCCGCCATGGCCGACCTGGTCCGCCGCGTCCGCCAGGTTCGGCGCGAGCTGGAGGCCCTGCGCCAGGATGAACGCGAGCGCGCCCGACGCATTGACCTCCTGGCCTATCAGGTCGAAGAGGTGCGGGCCGCGCGGCTGAAACCCGGCGAGGAGGAGGAACTGGAGGCCGAACGTCGTCGGCTGGCCAACGCCGAGCAGCTCGCCGCACTGAGCAACGAGGTGGTGGCGGCGCTCTCCGGCGGCGATGAGGAGGCGGTGGGTGCCCTGGACGCCTTGGGCGCGGCCGAGCAGGCGCTGGCCCGGCTGGCGCGGCTGGATCCTTCGGCGGCCACGCTGGCCGAACAGTTGAACGAGGCGTTTGCCCTGGTGGACGACCTGGCCCGCGAGGTGACGCATTACCGCGATAGCATCGAGTTCAACCCGCGACGCCTGCAGCAGGTGGAAGACCGGCTTCACCTCATCCACAGCCTGGAGCGCAAGTACGGCGACACTATCGAGGAGGTGTTGGCCTATGCAGCCCGGGCGGCCGAGGAGCTGGAGGCCATCAGCCATGCGGAAGAGCGCATCGGCGAGCTAGAGGCCCAGGAAGCGGCGTTGCTGGCCGAGATCGGTCGCGCCGGTGCGGCGTTGTCCGCAGCCCGTCGCGCAGCCGCCGAGCGCCTGTCGCGTGCCATCGAAGCGGAGCTGGCCGATCTCCAAATGGCTCGTGCGCGCTTTGCTGTAGACATCTCCTGGACTCCCGACCCGGACGGCGCCATAGTGGACGCCGACGCGGCCCGTGCCGCCTCTCAGGCCCCCGGACGCTACGCGTTCGACCAGTCCGGCCTGGACACGGTGGCTTTCCTGGTTTCGGCCAATCCCGGCGAACCCCTGAAGCCTATGGCTCGGGTCGCATCTGGGGGTGAGACCTCGCGATTGATGCTTGCGCTCAAGGCGGTGCTCGGCCGGGCCGATGAAACTCCTACCCTGATCTTCGACGAGATTGACCAGGGGATCGGCGGCCGGGTGGGCGCCGTAGTGGGTCGGAAACTGTGGGAACTGACGCGAAAGAACGGCGGACAGCGGCCTGGGGACGACGCCGGCAGGGGGAAGGACGAGGAGGCCCCGGCGCAGCCTGCCCCTCACACGCCGTACCCGGTCGTCAGCCATCAGGTCCTTTGCATCACCCACCTGCCTCAACTCGCGGCATACGGCGACGTACATTTCCGCGTGGCCAAACACCAGATCGGCCAGCGTACTGTAACTGAAGTGCAAAGCCTGTCCGGCGATGAACGCCTGGCCGAACTGGCCAGCATGTTGGGCGCAGATTCTGAGGCGGGTCGGGCCAGCGTGGCCGAAATGGTGGCCGAAGTTACTGCCTTTAAGCGTCAAAGGGTGTAAAGGAGATAGCGGGAGGAAGAAGACTTATCGTACTGGAGACGTTACGGCAGTGAATCGGATTCCCGCTATTCCTTCATCGGAGATCACCCCCGAGCACATCTATCTGAACAGACGCCGCTTTATGAGTGCCTTGGGCCTGGCAGCCGGCTCGTTGGCGATAGCGGCTTGCACTGCCCCCGGAGCGCGACGGGGAGCTTCATCAACCGCGGAACCTGCTCCCCAGGTTGCGTCGCCCACCGCCTTGCCGGGATTGCCCGATGCCAGCGCCCCGCCCTCGACAGCTGGGACGCGGGACGAACTGGGCGATCCGCTTACCACTTATGAGGCAGTGACGACGTACAACAACTATTACGAATTCGGCACGGACAAGAGCGATCCCGCGCGACTGGCCAGGAACTTCCGCACTGCGCCCTGGACCGTCACGGTGGGCGGGCTGGTGCACAAGCCGAAGACCTTCGGCATCGAGGACCTGGTCCGCCTCTTCCCCCTGGAAGAACGGATCTACCGGCTGCGCTGCGTGGAGGCCTGGTCCATGGTCATCCCCTGGTTGGGCTTCCCCTTACGCAAGCTGTTGGCCGAGGTGGAGCCCCTGGGAAGCGCGCGGTACGTCCGGTTCGAGACGCTATACGACCCCACCCAGATGCCCGGCCAGCGCAGCCCCTGGTACGAATGGCCCTACGTAGAAGGCCTGCGCCTGGACGAGGCGATGCACGATTTGACGCTGCTCTCTCTGGGGTTATACGGCAAGCAATTGCTGCCCCAGAACGGCGCGCCTATCCGCCTGGTGGTGCCGTGGAAGTACGGTTTCAAGAGCATCAAGTCCATTGTGAAGATTGACCTGGTGGAGGAGCAGCCTTCTTCCCTCTGGATGATTGCAGCGCCGCACGAGTACGGTTTCTACGCCAACGTGAACCCCGCTGTGCCTCATCCCCGTTGGTCACAGGCTACCGAACGGCGCATCGGCGAAGCGGGCCGGCGACCGACTCTGCCGTTCAACGGTTACGCCGAACAGGTGGCAGGGCTGTACGCGGGGATGGATCTGAGGAAGTTCTATTGAGCCGGGCCCGGTTTGCGCGTTCCCAGCTTCTGGTGCATGTGCTTGCGTTGTTGCCGCTGGCCTGGCTGCTGACCGATGCTGCCAGCGGCAACCTCTCGGTTAACCCCATCCAGGACATCACGCAACGCACGGGCAGGTATGGGCTCATCCTGCTGGTATCCTCCCTTTCGTGCACACCGGTCAGGATCCTTACCGGATGGACGGGCGTGATCCGCTGGCGGCGGCCGCTGGGCCTTTACGCTTTTCTCTACGCATTGCTGCATTTCGCCACCTTCATCGGCCTGGACTACGGCTTCAATTTAGCGTACATCTGGGCAGATGTCGGCAACAAGCGTTATATCTTTGTGGGCGCGGCTGCTTTTGTGATCCTGCTGGTCCTGGCGGTGACTTCGACGGCGGGATGGCAACGGCGCCTGGGCAAAGCGTGGTACCGGCTGCACCGGTGGGTTTATCTGGCCGGCGGGCTGGTTGTGGTGCATTATGTCTGGGCTGTGAAATCGGATATCCGCCAGCCGCTGCTGTGGGGTTTCGTCGTCGGCGCAGGCCTGGTGTTGCGTTTGCCTGCCGTCAGGAGGATTATCCTGGCGCGCCGGTCGCGCCTGTCTTCACCTCCGCCTCGTTCCTGACCAAATCAGATTGACAACTGAAGCCGGTGGGTGTATTCTATAGGTGTTGAACAAGAGCGGCGCAAGGAGGTGACATGATGGCTACCCGTATCAGGCGAGAGACCTTTGCCCCGGTTGATGCCGCCTGGCTGCGCATGGACAGGCCCACCAACCTCATGATGATCACGGGCGTTATGATGTTTGCAGAGCCCATTGACCTCGTCCGCCTCAAAGAAGTGGTGTCCCATCGTCTGCTGCGCCACGAGCGGTTCCGTCAACGCGTCCGGCAGCCTGTCCTTCCGTTAGGATTGCCCACCTGGGAGACCGACCCTCACTTCGACCTGAACGCTCACATCCATCGCATCGCCTTGCCTCAGCCGGGCGATATGACAGCGTTGCAAGAGCTGGTCGGCGACATGATGAGCTGCGCCCTGGATCCCAACAAACCGCTCTGGCATCTTTATGTGGTGGACAATTTCCGGGGAGGCGGTGCCATCATCTGTCGCCTTCACCACTGCCTGGCCGATGGCCTGGCGCTGATGGACGTGCTGCTGTCGTTGACCGATCGCACCCCCGATGCGCCGGCTGCGCTCCCTGGGGCCGAGGAGAAACACGTCGGCTGGCTGGAGGAGTTGCTGCAGGGAGTGGCTGCGACCACCAGGACGGCGGCAAAAGGCGCCGAGTTGTTGTTGCACGAGGGGTTCACGACCCTGCTCAATCCGTCGCATGCGCTGGAACTTGCCCAGCGCGGGGCAGACTACGCGACTGCGCTGGGCAAGTTGCTTTTGACCCTGCCTGACCGCCGAACGATCCTGCGGGGCCAATGCGGCGTGGTCAAGCGGGCGGTATGGTCCGATCCGATCCCTCTGGCCGACGTGAAAGCGATCGGCCATCGTCTGGATAGCACGGTCAACGACGTATTGCTGGCCGCGGTCAGCGGAGCTTTGCGGCGTTATCTGGAAGGCCGTGGACAACCGACCCGGGGCCTGGACATCCGCGCCATGGTGCCTGTCAACCTGCGCCAGCCGGCAGAGATGGGCAAGTTGGGCAACCGTTTCGGTTTGGTGATCCTGTCTTTGCCGGTGGGAATCCGTGATCCTTTGCACCGCCTGGCTGCGGTTAAGAAACGCATGGACGATATCAAGCGTTCGCCCGAGGCGGTGGTCGCCTTTGGCATCTTGAACGCCATCGGCCTGACGCCGGTTGATATCGAAAAGATCATTGTGGACATCTTTGCGTCCAAGGTCACCGCCGTGATGACCAACGTGCCCGGGCCCAAAGAAACCCTTTACCTGGCCGGCAGCCGGTTGACCGGGCTTATGTTCTGGGTGCCCACAGCATCCAACCTGGGGTTGGGCATCAGCATCATCAGTTACGCCGGGGAGGTCATCATCGGCTTCATGACCGACGCAGGGCTGGTGCCCGATCCTGAGACGATCGTAGAGGGGTTCCATGCCGAGCTGGACGAGATGCGCGAGCTCCTGGTGGCCCCAGAGAAACCAGAGGAACCTGAACAGCCGGCTCGGTCGGATGAGACACAGGCCGAAGAAGTGGAAGCCGCAATCGCCGAGTCTGAACCCCCGAGCGCAGAGGCCTCTGATGTCGAAGGCCGGACGTCGGGCCGTTGCCGTGCGCTGACGCGGGCTGGCCGACCGTGCAAGAATCGGGCGCTGCCCGGAGAAGCCTTTTGCAGAACACACCTGGCGTCACACCGCTAAGGCACGCCTGTGATGCGGTGAAGCTCCTGCCGCGCAGCCAGGGGATCGTGGAAAAGGACCCCGATCATCCCCAGCGCCTGTGCTGCGGCCACGTTTTCGGCGAAGTCGTCCACAAACACAGCCTCGGACGGCCGCACCCCGGCCCGTGCCAGCGCGATGTGGAAAATGCGGGGATCGGGTTTCATCACGCCTTCTTCGGCGGAAATGGTCACGCTGTGGAAATGGGACAGGAAGCGGTACTTGTCGGCAAACAACGAACGCGCGTTGTCGGCAGCGTTGCTCAGCAGGCCGACGTGCAGCCCCGCTGCGGCCAGGCGGTCAACGTAGGCCAGCAGCGCCCGGTCGAGCACATCCTCTGCGAAGAAGTCGTGTCGAAAACGGGCCAATGTTTCGCCTTGAAGCCCCAGGACCTCGCCTACCCAGCGCCAATGCATAGCATCGCTGATGTGTCCCAACTGCGCCGCGCGGCCGCTCTCGCTGTTGAACACGATGGCCGATGTCGTGCCGGGGGCCAGTCCCAGCCGTTCCTCCCATGCAGCCCGCAAATCCTGGCTGCGGGTGCGCACCAATACGCCGCCGACATCGAAGATCACTGCTTTTACGGGCATGTGCGCTCCTGGAAGTGCCATAGTTCAGAATCGGGCGCCGACATCAGCGCTTTGAAGTCATCCGCCGGCCGGCCCAGGGCCTGGGCGTAGACGGCCAGCGTCTCATCGGCGATGTTCTGCCATGAAAACCGTTGCGCCCAGCGACAAGCTTGCGAGCCCAACTGGCGGCGCAGGGCGTCTTGTGTGAGCAGGAGTCCCAGTTTGTAGGCCAGCTCCTCCACGTCTCCCAAAGGCACCAGATAACCGTTGAAGCCGTCCACCACGTTCAGCGATAGCCCGCCTACATCGGAAGCAATCACCGGCGTGCCGCACGCCATCGCCTCCAGCGCTACCATGCCGAAAGACTCGTAATATGAGGGCACCACCACGACGGAGGCGGCGTTGTAATAATTCACCAGGGTATCCTGGTCGCGCGAGCCCAGAAAGGTAACCACGTCCCCGACCCCGAGTGCTTCGCGCAGGTCGTGAAGCCGGGCCAGCTCTTCGTCGGTGGCCGGATCGCCCGCTCCGCCGATGATGGTGAGGAACACATCCCCCCGCAACGCAGGCCGGCGTTTCAGCATCAGCGCCAGGGCGCGGATCAGGTTATCAATCCCTTTGATCGGTTGGATGCGCCCCACGAAGAGGATCATGTGATGCTCCGGTGGCATCCCCACCGCTGCGCGCGCGAGCTCACACGGCACCGGCCGGAACAACGACAGGTCCACCCCGGGCGGCACCACCATGATGCGGTCGGGATCGGCATTGTAGAGCGCCGCCATTTGCTCCCGCTCCAGCGTGGTGGCGGCCACGATCCGGTCGGCGAAGCGCATGATTTCGCCTTCCTGTTCCTCGCGCAGCGGCGGCTCCAACTCGGCGGATGATTGTGCCACCAGGTTTTTCAGCCGTGCCAGGGTGTGGAACATGTGCACGATAGGGACGCCCCACGCCTCCCGTAACTTGCGCGCCACCAGCCCCGATAGCCAGTAGTGGCTGTGCAACACGTCGTAGCGGACCTGGCCTCTCTCAGCGAAGGCGAGCACCTCCGACACGAACTGCGGCAGATGATGGTAGATCTCGTTCTTGTTGTACGGGCGCTCGGGGCCTGCGGGCAGATGGATGACGCGCACCTCGCCCGCCGAGCTCAGGCTGGTGCTGACACGGGGAATTGCCGGGTTTTGGGAGCGGGTAAACACATCCACGGCCAGGCCCCGGCGGCCGAACTCTCGGGCCAGCTCGCGCACGTAGACGTTCATCCCGCCTGTCTCCTTGCCGCCCAGAGTGGCCAGAGGACAGGTGTGGACGCTGAGCAGAGCGACCCGCTGCAAGGCAGAAGTGATCATGGCATGATCTGCCCTTCGACCTGGCGGTGTAAAGCCAGGAACAGATCATGCGCAGGGCGGCTCGAAGATTCACTCCGAGCCGCCCTGCGCTTCAACGAACCCCCCTTATACATCCAGGTTGCGCACTTTTTTCGCGTGGCTCTGAATGAAACGCTTGCGCGGGGCGACCTCGTTCCCCATCAGCATGTCGAACGTCCGGTCGGCAGCGGCCGCATCCTCGATGGTGACCTGGAGCAACACCCGATTCGCCGGGTTCATGGTCGTCTCCCATAGCTGTTCCGGGTTCATCTCGCCCAGGCCTTTGTAACGCTGGATGGTCACCCCCTGCATCCCGCCCAACTCCTTGATGATCTGATCCCGCTCCTGGTCGGAATAGGCATAGCGCGCCTCTTTGCCTTTCTTGATCAGATACAGCGGCGGCTGTGCGATGTACAGGTGGCCGTTTTCGATGAGCTGGGGCATGTAGCGGAAGAACATGGTCAGCAACAAGGTCCGGATGTGGCTTCCGTCCACGTCCGCATCTGTCATGATCAAGACACGGTGGTATCTCAGGTTCCCCAGATCTACAGCGTCCCCGATGCCGCTGCCCAGGGCCTGTACCAGCGCCTGGATCTCTTTGTTGGCCAGAGACTTATCCAGCCGGGCCTTCTCCACGTTGAGGATCTTGCCTCGCAGCGGCAGCACCGCCTGAAAACGCCGATCGCGTCCTTGTTTGGCCGAGCCGCCGGCCGAATCACCCTCGACGATGTAGAGCTCGCATTTGGCGGGATCCCGCTCCGAGCAATCGGCCAGCTTGCCGGGCAGGGTCAGGCTTTCCAGCGCGCTCTTGCGGATCACCAGCTCACGGGCCTTGCGCGCCGCGTCGCGCGCCCGGCTGGAGGTGATACACTTCTCGACGATCTTGCGCCCTTCCTTGGGGTTGCGCTCCAGCCATTCCATCAGCGCTTCGCCGACCGCCGATTCCACCTGATTGCGAATCTCGTTGTTCAGCAGCTTGACCTTGGTTTGCGACTCGAACTGGGGATCGGGCAGCTTGACGCTGATGATGGCGGTCAGGCCTTCGCGCGTATCCTCGCCCGTGAAGCTGGGATCGTTCTCTTTGAGCAGGCCCTGGCGCTTGGCCCAATCGTTGATGGTGCGCGTCAGCGCGGAACGGAGGCCCGTCAGGTGGGTGCCTCCGTCGGGCGTGTTGATGGTGTTGGCGAAGGCGAAGACCGATTCGTTGTAGCCGTCGTTGTACTGGATGGCGGCCTCGATGATGTTGCCCTCGATCTCCTTTTCCACGTAAATCGGCTCGTGCAGCACTTCCCGGTTCTTGTTGAGGTAGCGCACGAAACTGCGCACCCCGCCCTCGAAATAGAAACTCATGAAGCGCGGGCCGTTGTTAGTCCGCTCATCGGTGAACTCGATGGTCAGCCCCCGGTTGAGGAAGGCCATCTCGCGGAAGCGCTGTTCCAGGGTCTCAAACCGGAATTCGGTCGTCTCGGTGAAGATCGTCTTATCGGGCAGGAAGGTGGTCCGGGTGCCTGTTTCTCCGGCCGGCGCCGTGCCGATCACTTTAACGTCTTCCTCGGGCACGCCGCGGCGGTAGCGCTGGAAGTAGACCTTGCCGTCCTTGCGGACTTCTACCTCCATCCATTCCGAAAGCGCGTTGACGGCCGAGACGCCCACGCCGTGCAGGCCCCCGGAGACCTTGTAGGCCCCGCTGCCGAACTTGCCGCCCGCGTGGAGCTTGGTCATCACCGTTTCCAGCGCCGACTTCCCTGTTTGTTTGTGGATGTCCACCGGGATGCCGCGGCCCCAATCCTGGACCGTGACACTGCCGTCTTTGTGAATGGTGATCGCGATGCGGTCGCAGTAGCCCGCCATCGCTTCATCTATAGAGTTGTCTACAACCTCATAGATCATGTGATGGAGGGCCTTCAGGTCGGTGCCCCCGATGTACATGCCGGGCCGGCGCCGCACCGCCTCAAGGCCTTCCAATACCTGAATGTCATCCGCCGTGTAATGCACAGGCCGATTCGTCGCTTGCTCTACCACTGCTATACTCCTGCGACAGAGGCCCCGGCCAGGACCAGGGCACTCCCAATTGGCTGTCTTTTCATCCTCGCGCGATCAGGGCCTGCGCCATACGTCGCAGGCCATCGTAGTAGATCATGGTTGCCAGCACCATGCCGGTCACCAGATAGGCGTTGCCCAAGATCGCTGCAACTACGCCCAGGGGAGACCCGCCGATCAAGCCCCAGACGGCTCGTGCACCGAGCATCAGCAGGTTGACCAGGAGCACGAACCCCAGGGTGCGCAATCTGCTGAAACGCACCAGGTTCAGGCTCCGCCAGATGCCGGCCAGAAAGCCTTGCCCGTCCAGCAACATGGCCTCGCTGGCGAAGAACATGGAGACCAGCAGGGACAGGGTGAGCCACAGCGTCAGGCCGCCGCTTAAGGCAAACAAGAAGGTGGCGCCTGTGCTGCCGGTCATCAGGGCGATCGCGGTGGCGGTGGCCAGCGGCACTCGCAGCAGGGCCACCAGAACGCTCAACAGCAGGCTCAGGCCGGCAAAACGGAGGAAAAGCGTAAGGAACGGCACCTGCGCGATCCGAATGGCAGGCCGCTCTCCCTGTTTGTTGCCTTCAAGCGGGCCCAGCGACACGCCGTCCAGGCTGATCGCAGCCCAACGCAAGTAGACAGTGGTCACCATCTGGGCAATTACCCACAAAGCGACCCCGGTCCCGATCAGGGCAGCCAGGTTGTTGATTTCGATGGGCCCGAAGGCCTGGGCTTGCGGTGTGCTTCCCGGTAACTGAAGCCCCAGGCCCATGGGTGCAAGGACGCTGTCGCTCACTAACAGCAAGCGGTTGGCCTGTACCCGCGCCAGCGCGCTGACGGGCGAAAGCCAGCCCGCTGTCAGGCCCATCAGTACATTGAGCTGCTGCCCGAGCTGGGTTGCCAGTTCCCGGAAAACATCCAGCGCGTCCCCCAGCGCCGCCAGTTGCGAAGGCGTATAGACCGCCTGGATCAAAGCCTCCCACGCGACCAGGAGCCGTTGGATCAACTGGTTGACCGAGAGACGCGGCGCCAGCCAGAGCACAACATCCACAGTGATGGGGATAATCATCAACCAAAGCCGTCGGCTGGCCAAATGGAGGCCTGCAGCCAGGGCATCAATCACGCCTGGATAACGGATAGTTTGTTGTTGCATATGTTATATTTTACCACAGATCGGCCCGCAGCCGAAACGCAGCATCCCAGACATCACGGGTGCCGACAACCTTATTGACCCTTCAGTCGCACTAAGGTAAAATCATGCCATGACTGTTATCACCCTTACCACCGATTTTGGCCTGTCCGATGGTTACGTCGGTATCATGAAGGGGGTCATCCTGGGCATTGCGGCCGATGTCCAACTGGTTGATTTGAGCCACGACATCGCCCCGCAGGATGTGCGTCAGGGCAGCTTTGTGCTGAGCAACGCCGTGCCGTATTTCCCCGCAGGTACCGTGCATCTTGCCGTGGTTGACCCCGGCGTGGGCGGCGACCGCAGGCCTCTGCTGGTCACGACACCACAGGCCAGCTTCGTGGGGCCCGACAACGGCCTGTTTACCTTCGCGCTGGCCCAGCCCGAGGCCCAGGCCTGGGTTTTGGATCAGCCTCGCTATTGGCTGCCGGCCATCAGCCGCACGTTTCACGGCCGTGACATCTTCGCGCCGGTAGCTGCGCACCTGGCGCGCGGCGTTCCGCCCCACGAGCTGGGCAGCCCCATAGCCGACGCAGTGCGCCTGGAGCCCCTGCTGCCGCAGCGCCAGGGGAACCGCCATATCGTAGGCCACGTCATTCATGTGGATCGGTTCGGCAACCTGATCACCAATGTGCCCGGCGCATGGCTGGCCGATGGCGATTGGGCATGCGAAATCGCCGGCCGGCGCATCGGTCATCTCAGTGACACCTATGCCGCTGTGCATTCCGGCGCACTGTTGGCGCTGATCGGCAGCAGCGGCATGTTGGAAGTCGCCGTGCGCAACGGCAGTGCTGCCCGTCTTCTCGGCGTGGGCACTGGCCAGGCAATCCACCTTTGGAAGGGATAGAACTGTATGGAAAAGTTCATCATCGAGGGCCGCCATCCGTTGTCCGGCGAGGTGACGCCGGCCGGCAACAAGAACGCCGCGTTGCCGTTGTTGGCGGCTGTCCTTCTCACCGAAGAGGAGGTGACTTTGCACAATGTGCCCCGCATCGGCGATGTGGGCACCATGGTGCAACTGCTCCAGGGGTTGGGCGTGACCGTGGAGGGGGAGGGTAACACCCTCCGTTTGTGCGCGCGAGATGCCAGGTTTGCGCAGCCGCGCGCCGATCTGTTCCAGCAAATCCGTGGCTCCATGTTGCTGGCCGGCCCGATGTTAGGCCGCTTCGGTCAGGCGATCTTGCCGTTGCCCGGGGGCGATCGCATCGGCCGCCGCCGTGTGGATACCCACTTGCTGGCACTGGAGGCGCTGGGCACCCAGGTGACCTTCAATACCCGCGATTTCACCATGCGGGCGGAGCGCTTGCAGGGGGCCGATATCTTGCTGGACGAGATGAGCGTGACAGCTACCGAGAACGCCGTGATGGCGGCCGTGCTGGCCAGGGGCACAACTGTCATCCGTAACGCTGCTTCCGAGCCCCATGTCCAGGACCTCTGCCACATGTTGAACTGCCTTGGCGCGCAGATTCAGGGGATCGGCAGCAACACCCTGATCGTGGAAGGGGTAGATCGGCTGGGAGGCGGTCAGTACCGCATCTCGCCCGACTACCTGGAGGTCGGCAGCTTCCTTGGCCTGGGCGCGGTGACGCGCGGGGAGATTCGCATTCGAGGTGTGGTGCGAGAACACATGCGCATGATCAACTGGGTCTTCGCCGAACGCCTGGGGGTAAACCTGCGCATGGAGGGGGACACCCTGATCGTGGCGGACGAGCAGGACCTGGTCATCCGGGAGGATGTCGGCGGGGCCGTCCCCAAAATTGACGATGCCCCCTGGCCGCAATTCCCGGCCGATCTGATGAGCATTGCGCTGGTGGTGGCCACCCAGGCCCGGGGCACGGTCCTGATCCATGAGAAGATGTTCGAGAGCCGGCTCTATTTTGTAGACAAGTTGATCGGCATGGGGGCCAAGATCATCTTGTGCGATCCGCATCGCGCGGTGGTCGTCGGCCCTGCAACCCTGTACGGCCAGGAGCTGAGCAGCCCTGACATTCGCGCAGGCATGGCGTTGTTGATCGCAGCACTGGCCGCCAAGGGCACCAGCACCATCGCCAATGTCGGCCAGATAGATCGCGGCTATCAGGACATTGACAAGAAACTACAGGCCTTAGGAGCCCATCTGGAGCGAGTAAAAGTCTGAAGGAGGCACGTATGGCGCAGATTCCGTCTTTCTACAACCCCGAACGTATCGGTACGTTGTTCTATCCCGACGTGGCGCGCATTGCAGCCGAAGCCAGGTCGGCAGGGCTGTCGCCCGCTGCGCAGGACACGCAGGATGTGCACCTGTTGTTGATTGACATGCAGGTGGATTTCTGCCATCCCAACGGCAACCTTTATGTGCCCGGTGCCCTGGGCGACCTGCGCCGGACCATCGAGTTCATCTATCGCAACGCCGAGCGCATCACGCACATCACCTGTTCCCTGGACTCACATCTTCCGTCGCAGATCTTCACGCCGGCCTGGTGGGCCGATGCTGAGGGCCGACATCCGGCGCCGTTCACCATCATCACTGCGGACGATGTCCGCAAAGGGGTGTGGCGTCCTTGCTTCTGGCCGGAAGCGTCCCTTCGTTACGTCGAAGAGCTGGAGCAGGGACACAAGAAGTTGCTCTGCATCTGGCCGTATCACGTCCAGATCGGCAGCCCGGGCCACGTGCTCGACCCGGAACTGTGGTCGGCGGTCTTCTGGCATTCGTTGGCCCGGCAGGCTGATCCCGTGTGGGCCTTCAAGGGTGATGTGCCGCTGACCGAGCACTATTCGATCCTGCAGCCTGAGGTGCCGGTGCCGGATCAACCCGGCGGGGGACTGAACCAGCGCTTGCTGGACGCGCTCTCCAAGGCCGATGTCATCCTGATCGCAGGGGAGGCGGAAAGCCACTGCGTGCTGGAGACGGTGGAAGACCTGGTGGAGGTGTTCGGCGGCCGGCGCGAGTCGTTGGAGAAGATCTACCTGCTCCAGGATTGCACGTCACCGGTGCAACATCCTGAGATTGACTTTCATGCCCTGGCGACCGCCCGCCTGGCGGAGTTTCAAGCCATGGGCCTGCACTTGATCAACAGCACCGATCCGTTGCCCTTCTGAAAAAACCGGTGAGGGTATGGCCGCCGCCATACCCTCACCATCCTCGTTGCCTCTCGTGCGTCAGATGCTCGGGCCTTCGCCGCCGGTCTCCCGTCGCGTCGAAGGGGTGAACAACGAGATCAGGCGTTCCAACTGCTCATAGACGAAGTTCTGCCGGAAGCCGGCCAGCACTGCAGTCAAGTACGGCAACAGCCGCGCGCCGGTGGAAGCCTTGTCGGAGGATATGTCTACCTGCAGGATCAGGAACCCACCGGTCAGGATCAGGAAGGTGATACCACCCAGCACCAGCCCCATCAGCGGCTGGACCAGATACCACATCAGGTAGTTCCGGTCGAAATTCTGCCGCTCGGAGATATGCCACCACAACGCATAAAGCGCGCCGACCACCCCGCCGATACCGCCCCAAAACATGGTGTTCAAAATGGGGTTGATGTCCAGCAGCGCCGAGCCGCTGACCCCGCTGATGGCGGTGATCCAGCGGGTGAGGGGGGTGGCGAAGATCAGCCCCAGGAGCAAGACCAGCAGCCAGGCGGCCTCATAGGCCAGGATACGCGGGCCGTAATAGACCGATTGCGTGCGGCTTTCCTTGACGCGATCCAGCATGGCCCGCACCTGCATCATGCGATATTCCGCGTTGACGTATTCCTCGGGCGAGTCAATCATGAGCTGCCGGGCCTCGCGCAGGAGCGTCAGCGCGCGTTCGGCCATGGCGGGCGGGCTGCTGAACTCGGTGGCCACCTGTTTATACAGGGCATCAATCTGTTGGTGGAAGGCGCGCTGCCATTCGGGGGCCAGTACCTCGTTCAGCCGCGAGATGACGATCGTCTTTTGGTCTTCGGTGCGTTGGCTTACCGGCAACGGCCTGTCCTCTTCGGGCGTCGCGCCCGGGGCCGAGGGTAGGGTGCGTTCTCCGGGCATCGCCGGCACGAGGGCCTCTCCTGTGGGGCTTTCTGCGCCGGCGACGGGCTGGGGCACCTCGTCCATAATGATTGCGCCGAACCGCCTGGTGGTCGGCAACTGCCTGCCGGGTTCAGCGGGGGGCGGAGCAGGCTGTGCCTCAGGCGCACGCGGCGGCACGTCTATGGACTCGGCTGTCGGGCCAGGCGCTGGCGCCGGAGGGGTCTGGGGAGCCCGTGGTGAGAGCGGTATCTGGCTGTCGGCGCCAAAATCAAACGACGCATCAAGGCCGGCTGAACGTCCGGTTTCGGCAGCCATGACTTCGTTGTCCAACAGGGCAGCCAGGTCGGCGTCTACGTCGGGCTTCGGCTGCGAAGGCGGTGCTGTGGAATCGAACAGGGCATCCAGCCCGCGACCGCGTGTCGAGCCGGGATAAGGAGCATTATCGGGTGCTGTAGTCATGGATGATTACCTCCGCAAGAGCGCGATAGGCCTGCGCGCCTTCATGGTCGGGCGCGTACTCAAGGATAGACTTGCCTGCGGCTGACGCTTCGGCGAAGCGTATGCTCTTCTTGGTGTAGAAACTGAAGACCCGATGATCGAACAGCATACCGGCCTGCCGCAACACCTCTTCGGCGTGGCGCGTCCCTGTGGCGTACATCGTGCCAAAGATGCCGGCAATCTGCAGTTTCGGATTCAACCGGGCCCGCACACGGGCAATGGTCCGCATCAGGGTCCCCAGCGCCCGTAAGGCGAAGTATTCGCACTGCAAAGGGATCAACACCACATCTGCCGCAGTGAGACCGTTGACCGTCAACAGGCCCAGGTTCGGCCCGCAATCAATCAAGATGAAATCATAACGGGGCGCCAAGGGCGTCAGGATCTCTTTCAATAAAAACTCTCGGCTGAAAGCGGTCACCAGTTCCAGCTCGGCAGCCGCCAGGTCAATGTTGGCCGGCAGCAGGTCAATCCGCTCACGTGCGTTCAGGATTACCCCGTCGGCATCCTGGATCGCATCGGTGAGCAGGTCATAGATCGTTGCGCTGAGATCATCTGCCTGGATGCCCAGGCCGTTGGACAGCGCTCCCTGCGGGTCCAGATCTACCAGCAGCACACGCTTACCCGCTTCGGCCAAAGCCGCGCCCAGATTGATGGCCGTTGTAGTTTTGCCGACCCCACCTTTTTGGTTGACCAATGCGATGATTGTGCCCACGGTGGCCGCTGGCCCTTCGCGATCATTCATGCTGCACTGTAGAGATTATAACACAGAGTGTCCAAAAAATCACCTGTCAATTTTGGCGGCCTCGCGCATGCCCTGCCAGCGATAGTACAGGTCGTTGGGAAAGCCCATCCTGGCCAGCACTCGTCCCACTGTGCCGTTGACGATATCGTCCACCGTTTTCGGCCGGCTGTAGAATGCGGGCACTGGGGGAAAGATGATGCACCCGATGCGCGCAGCCTGGACCATCAGTTCCAGGTGGCCGAGGTGCAGGGGGGCTTCCCGCACCAATAGCAGCACAGGCCGGCCCTCCTTGAGCTGCACATCGGCCGCGCGAGAGATCAAGTCGTTGTCGAAGCTGTGCGCGATGGCCGAGAGGCTCTTGATGCTGCAGGGTGCCACGATCATGCCCGCAGTTTCGAACGAGCCGCTGGCGATAGCGGCGCCGATGTCGCCGGGCCGATAGGTCACATCCGCCAGCGCTTCGACCGCAGCCGGGTCATACGCGGTCTCCTGGGCGATGGTGATCCGAGCCGCCTGGCTCATCACCAGGTGCACCTCCACATCGGGCGCAGCACGCAGCACCTCCAGCAGGCGGATGCCGTAGATCTGTCCCGAAGCGCCGGACATGCCGATGATGATGCGCTTCATTTGGTCCCCCAATGGATGGAAATCGTGCCCAGCATTGCCATTGCGTAGCGGACATCACGCAGCCCGACCTCCCGCATGATGTCGGCGATCTCCGGAGGGGTGGGAAGCGGCACGGCCGAGTGAGGCAGATACGTATAGGCGTCTCGCCGGCCGCTGATCAACCCACCGATGACCGGCACGATGTTGAAGAAATAGAACCGAAACAGCCGGCCGAACAGGGGCGTGCGCGGCAACGCGATCTCCAGGCATACTATGCGACCTCCGGGCCGTACCACGCGGGCTTGTTCGGCAAAAGCGGCCCGGATGTCCAACACGTTCCGCAGCATGAAGCCGGAACAAGCAGCGTCGAAGGCCGCGTCCTGGAAGGGCAACTGGAGCGCGTCCCCCTCCACAAAGGGAAAAGCCTGGCCCGATCGTTTGCCCCGGCCGTACAGCATCATTTCGCGCGTAAGGTCGACGCCTGCCACGCGCAGAGTGGGATCTTGTCGCAACGCCTCGTAGGCGATGTCTCCTGTGCCGGTGGCCACATCCAGCAGCCGCCCGCCACGGGGAAGCTGGCAAAGTTGCACGACCTTCCGCCGCCATGCCTGATCCCGGCCCAGCGTCATGATGCGGTTCATCAGGTCGTAACGCGGCGCGATCTCAGTGAACATGCAACGGACGTACGATCGCTTTTCGGCGCTAGAAGGCAGAACGGAAGAAGTGCGCTTTTTGGCCACGAGTTACTGTCCTTGTGGTTTTCAGGTTTTGACGAACAGCCACGGCGCCAGCCGGTGCTCCAGATAGTCTACCAGGAAATAGAATAAAAGGCCCAGGAGGCTCATGGCGATGACCCCGGCATACAACTCCGGGTAGGCCAGGCGTCCCCAACTCGCCATGATGAAATATCCCAGGCCCGAAGTAGTGGCGAACGACTCGGCGAAGAAGAGCACGGCCACGGCCACGCCGACGCTGATGCGCAGGGCAGTGAGCGCGGCCGGCAGTGTGGCCGGCAGGTACACGAACCGGAACAGGGCCCGGCGTCCGGCGCCCAGGGAACGCACGGAGTAGATCAGTTCCGGCCGGAGCGCGCTGGCTTGATCCCGGACCACCACGACGATCTGGAAGAAAAGGATCAAGACGATCAGAATCACCTTGCTCATATCTCCGATCCCGAAGAGCACCAGGACGACGGGCAAGAGGACGATCTTCGGGATGGGATAGACGATGTAGACAAAGGGCGCGAAGATGCGGTTCAGCAACGGGCTTTGCCCCATCACCAGGCCTGCCGGCACAGCCAATGCCATAGCGATTACGACGCTGATCCCCACCCGCCAGAGGCTGACCAGAAAGTGCCAGGCCAGCCCTCTGGGGGCCATCACTTGCGCTACGAAAGCTTGCAGCACCCGCCATGGCCCTGGCAGCACGTCAAGGCGCAACAACCAGCTCAGCAGTTGCCACAGCAGCAGCAGGACCAGGGAAGCCAGGGCCAGATCGCGACGTCGCATGCTGCTTTGACCTCACACCGGCTGGCCGACGATCTCGCCGATCGCCTGCAAATATGCCTCGAAGTCGCCCATACTGTTTCGTGCATACTCCAGCACCCGCGCTGCGTCAACATCCCAGTAACGATGCACCAGCAGGTTGCGAAAGCGTGCCATCTGTACCAGCTTTGTAGTCAGCCCTTCGTCTAGCTTGTGCACCGCCTGCAGGCCCTCGAAGCACTCGACGTAGCTGATCGGCGCCCTGCGTGCGGTTTTGGCCAAGACGTGGTTGCAGAGCGCGGCCGCAGCCTCGATGGCGATCAGCAAGAGATGCTCCACTGTGTACAGGTTACGCTCATCCGCAAAGAAAGCTTCGTCAGGTAGGGCTGCGTATTGCTGCACCTTCTGCACGGCTTCGCGAATCTCGCGCGCACGGTCGCGCACGATCTGACGGTTGATGCCGGTCAAGAAAGCACCTCCTGAAGATAGCGCTCCGCGTGATAGGCGAACTCCGAGACTTCCCACCCCACGCGTTCGATGAAGTCGGTGAGGCGTTCCTCGTCGCGCACCAGAAGCGGCTCGCCTTGTAGCACTGAAACCTGGAACCCGAGCGGCGCGTCGTTGAGCACGTGGACGTCCACAGCCACGTGCAGCTCAAGGGTCAGCCGGGTGGAAAGGTCCATCTCGTACTCGAAGGCCTGATCGCGGCTTAGGGCTGGCCGCAGATACACGCCCACATCCACGTCGTGGTAGTCAGGTCTATCCAGGACTGAGCCAAACAGGTAGGCCCAATCAATCTCTGCCCTGTCCGCCAGTCGCAGTTGCAGAAACGCGCGTAACTGTTCCAGCGTGGGACGTTGTGCCGGTTGTCCCCTGGCGGCCATCGCTATTTCTCCTCCAACGCCGCACGCAGCTCACCGATCTTCTGCCAGTATGCGGGCTGGCCGCGATAGGCTGGCGTGCCGGCAGTTGGGTTCTCGATGATTTGCGCCCTGGTGTTGGGAGGACGGCCCAACACCAGGATGCGCTGTCCCAGGAATGCTGCTTCCTCGATGGTGTGTGTGACCACTACAGTAGTGACTGCGGTCTCCTGGCGTAGTTCCAAAGTCAGGCACTGCAGGTCCTCGCGCGTCACTGCGTCCAGCGAGGAAAACGGTTCGTCCAGCAAGAGCAACTGCGGCCGTTGGAGCAGGCTGCGCGCAATCGCAACGCGCTGTCGCTGTCCGCCGCTGATCTGGCTGGGGTAATTGTTTCGCAAGTGGGCTACCCCCAGGCGTTTGAGCCAGTAGTCCACCTGCTCGGCGGTGATATCGGGCCGGGGATACGGCCGCAGCCCGGCGCTGGCGCGATCCTTGCGCCGATAGAAGTGCCCTAACCGCATGGGCAATGCCACGTTTTCCCACACCGTGGCCCACGGCAACAGGCCATAATCCTGGAGGACCAGCCCCGTGCTGGCGCGTGGCCGCGGCACGGGTTGACCCCCGACCAGCACCTGGCCCGCCTGGGGCTGGCGCAGTCCGGCGATCAGGTACAACAACGTGCTCTTGCCGCACCCCGACGGCCCGATGATCGTCCACGCTTCCCCCGCAGCCACCGACCACGAGAAATCGCGAAAGACCGGCACAGCGTGGCCATAGGCAAAGGTCAGGCCGGTGATCTCTATCATCATGGGCGGGCGGGGTGTAGAAGCCACAGCGCTGCTCAGTTTTCGGTCCAGGCTTGTCTGCGGCCCAGGCGCTCGATGGGCGGATAAGCCCTGCGCACGGCGATCACCAGGGGGATGCCGACCACGCCGCCCACCAACGCCTGGAACGCGTTCATCGGCGCTTCGGCCAGCGCAGGTGGCCAACCGGTGAGGAACAGGCCCTCACCGACGAGATAGACGGCGACCATGATCAGGCCGCCGGCGGCCCAGGCAACGATCATGCGCGCCAGGCTGCGCCGCCCGTGGCCCAGCAGGCCGATCACAAGACCCTCCAGGCCGTGCGCCACCAGGCTCAGCGGCGCAAAAGGCGCAAACCCACCCAGTACGTCGGCCAATGCCGTGCCGATCCCACCTGCAACTGCGCCCACCCAGGGCCCAAAAGCCAGCGCGGCGAATGTGATGGCGACGTCGGACAGGTTGACATAGCCCCGTGCCGGTGTCGGGATGCGCACCAGCAGGGTGAAGACGATCGTCAGCGCGATCATCACCGCTGTCAGCGCAATCATCGCAGGCGACATGGACAAGGGAGATGTTTTCAACTTCGAGAGATGATTCAAACGATGGCTCATTGTACGAACCTCTGTGAATGATTTGTTCTTTTTCCCGGAGCTCCCGGGCCGTTTGATTATACTCGAAAAGCTTTGCGAACGAAAAGCCGTCACATGTTCAAGGAGTCTGCGGGGTGACAAGGTCGCCCTGCAGGCCCCTGTCCAGAGAAGCTCTCAGACCCGGTGATGAGACGTCAGCCGCGTTGACAGAGAGGTGCGGAACGGCTATACTTCGCCCCGTATGAGTACAGAAACTACCTTACTGTCTGCCGGCAAACTTCCCCTGCCGCTCCTGGAAGAGCTCCTGACCCGCTTCGCGCCGGACGATCCGCGCATCGTGGTCGGCCCGCGCGCCGGCGAGGACGCCGCGGTGTTCGATTTCGGCGATCGTTATCTGGTCGCGAAAACCGACCCGATCACCTTCGCCACCAGTGAGATCGGTTGGTACGCAGTGAACGTCAACGCCAACGATGTAGCGGTTATGGGCGCGCGGCCGCGCTGGTTCCTGGCTACCGTGTTGCTCCCCGAAGGCCAGGCCACGCGCCTCATGGCAGAGGCTATCTTCGGCCAGATTGCTGATGCCTGTGCCGCACTGGGGGTGAGCCTGGCCGGCGGCCATACTGAGATCACGGTGGGGTTGGGCCGGCCGATCATTTCGGGCACCATGCTGGGCGAGGTCCCCCACGAGCGCTTGATCCGCACTGCGGGCGCCCAGGTAGGAGATGCCGTGCTGCTGGTCAAACCGATCCCCATCGAGGGGACGGCGCTTATCGCGCTGGAGCGCGAACGCGACTTGCGGCAACGCGGTTACACCGGCGAAGAGATCGCCGAAGCCCAGAACTATCTCCATGATCCCGGCATCAGCGTGGTGGCGCCGGCCCTCCTGGCCGCCGAGACGGGCCTGGTACATGCCATGCATGACCCTACAGAAGGCGGCGTTATCACCGGCCTGGTGGAAATCGCCCGCGCAGCCGATGTCGGCCTGTGCATAGATCTGGACGCCATCCCCGTCCCTGCCCTCAGCGCCCGTCTGTGCCGTGAATTCGCGCTCGATCCGCTAGGGACTATTGCCTCCGGTGCCATTTTGTTGACTGCTGCCCAGGCCCACGCCCGGCAGTTGTGCGACCTCCTTGGCCGGGCCGGTTATCCGACGGTACAGATCGGGACGGTGACCAGACCTTCGGAGGGCCTGATGGCACTGCGCGGAGGGCGGCCGGTTGCGTGGCCTGTTTTCGCTGCCGATGAGGTGACCAGGCTGTTCGGTTAGTCCTCGGTTTTTACGCCTGCCCGCTGCAAGAACAACCGCAGCGACTGCACGCCAAGCAGCGATATCAACGCAGGCCAGGCCAGCGGCAGCAGGATGGGGAGCGCGATGCTCAGGACCGTCAATGCCCCTGCGATCGCAATCAGCAGGAACGAGAAGAGTGGGTTGGCCAACGATGCCGCTACAGCCAGGCGCAGTGCTGCCAGCACGCGCGGCTGCTCCATGCTGACAAGGATCGGATACACGTAGAGCTGGGCGCTTATCCAGAGGACGGACAGGTACGCCCAGAGGACTGCCAGCGCTTGCAGCAAGGGGTTTTGCTGCAACAGATAGAAAATCAGGTTGAGCGCCAGCAAGCTCAGGCCGACGGTGCCGATGGCGCTGAGGGCCAGAGCCTGGCGCCAGAAGGTCTTAAGGCCGAGGAAGTAGTAGCTGCGGTCTACGTGCAGCTCCCGTGCGCACCGTCGCGCGACCACGGCCAGGGCAGCGGTCGCCGGCCCGGCAGGCAGCGCAACCAGGGAGGCAGTCCACCACGGCCCGCCGGCCGACAGCAACGACCATCCCCACAAGACAGCAAGGGCTACGAAGATGCCTCCTGTGGCCCACCACAGCAGGTTCATCCCCGCCAGGAAAAAGAGTTCGTTGTAAAAAGCGACGATTGCCCGCCAGGCCACGCCAAATGCTCGCACTGATGCCTTGCCCCTTTCTCATAAACTGCCGCTGCTGCGGCGCTCAGTCGTTGAGCAATGCCAGCACGCCATCGTGCACGTCGGGGTTGGAAAGGAGGCGGCCGTGCGATGTGTCCGGCAGAAACGCGTAGAGGGAGCGCGTAGCTTCCTCCGGTGAGGGTTTCTGCAAAGCCACCTCCAGGACCTTCTCGGTAATGTAAGCGTGCGGGGTCGCCTGAGCGCCGGGGATCTCACAAGCACTTGCGGCCGGCACAACCATATCTCCGAAACTAACAGCATGCTCGATTAACTTCACTCGGCCCGCAGCGACCCGCAGGCTTACGCGGATGTCACCGTAGAAGGTGTGGCATTCGACCTCATCCGGCAAGGTGCCGGGGCGATTGAGCTCGGCCAACAGAGGGCTGTCGGGGGCAAGCTGCTGGTAGATGGGGGTGTCGGTGAGCAGCACCCGGCTGTCGGGCAGAACTTCCGGGACGATACGACCCCGCTCGGCCAGCTCCTGGTCGTGGAATGCCGCCTCCCAGGCCTCAATGGCCGACGCCGGCAGCGCCGGGGCCAGCCCCATCTGCTCCAACAGGCGCACCAGCCGCCAGATGAGCGAATGTCTGGGGGCAAAGCGGGTCAGGCGCAGCAGGTCTACACCGCGGTGGGGCGAGCCGATGGTGATCAGCCGGCCCACGTTGCCGCGATATACCGTGCCGAACTCGTCCGGCTCTCGTCGGCTGAGATAGTAGCGGCTGATGATCCCGCCCAGGCTATGGGCGATCAACGTCACCCGGCTGGGGCCACCTTTTGCGACGCTATCTGCGCTGAGCTGGTCCACGCTGGAATGGCCCATCTCCTCCGGGCTCAGCCCGGCGCCGGCCAGGCGGGACGCGATCTGTCGCAGGTCGCCGCGGTTGTTGTAGGTGCCGTCCTCGGCCAACCCGTAACGGAAGATGCGGACCAGGCTCGGATCCAGGTCGCCGTGTCGCACCAGGTACTGCCGAAAGCCGCCGTCGGTCCAATCCCCCGGATCGCCGTTGAAGCCGTGGATGAAAAGGATGGGAAATGGGCGAGACATAGGAACCTCCCGGCTCGTTGGACAAACCAGGTTTCTCCGAGAAACCTGGTTTGTCCAACGAGGCCCTCAACTTTCGCTCACAATCTCCTGCAACAGCCGCGCAGCGCCGACCATGTCGGCGATAGCGATGTGCTCCTGGGGGGTGTGGACGTCGGCCATGCCGGTGCTCAGGATGGCGCAGGCGATGCCGTGCTCCGAGTAGATGTTCGCGTCGGAGCCGCCGCCTGTCCCTCTGATGATGGGCTCGTAGCCCAGGCGGCGGGCTGCGGTCGCTGCGGCGACCACCACAGGATGGTCGTCGGCCAGCTTGAAGGAGGTATACGCGCGCTTGATCTTCACCTCAACGCGAGCGCCGTAGCGTTCAGCGGCCTCCTCGAACGCGCTGACCATGGCGGCGGTCTGGGCGGCGAGTTTGCCCTCATCCCGGCTGCGCGCCTCGCCTTTGACGTATACCTGATCGGGGACGATGTTGGTGGCGACGCCGCCCTGGATAATGCCGACGTTGGCCGTCGTCTCGAAATCAATGCGCCCCAAAGGCATCGCAGCAATGGCCGCGCTGGCCACGACGATCGCGTTGATCCCTTTTTCGGGTTCGCTGCCCGCATGAGCAGTCTTACCGCGCACCCAGACCTCCAGGGTGTTCTGGCTGGGCGCGTTGGTGATGATGGTGCCGATGGGCCCTCCCGCGTCCAGCACGTAGCCCCGCCTGGCATGCAGTTTGCTTTTGTCCAGCAGTCTTGCTCCTTTCAGCGAGACCTCCTCACCGACGCTGATCACGGCCTCCAGCGGTGGATGTTTCAACCCGTCCTCCTTGAGCGAACGCATCACCTCCAGGATGGCGGCCACGCCCGATTTGTCGTCCCCGCCCAGGATGGTGGTGCCGTCGGAGTAGATCACGCCATCGCGGATTACGGGCTTGATCCCCACGTCCTTGCCCACGGTGTCCATGTGAGCGCTAAGCATCAGCCACTCGGCATCGCTGCCGTTGGCGGGGAAACGCGCCACCAGGTTCCAGTGTTCGTCTTGTTCTACCTGAGCGCCCAGCTCGGCAAAACGACGGGCGAGCTCCTTGCTGATGGTCTCCTCCTGGCCGGAGGGGCTATCAATCGCAACCAGGTCGAGGAAGGTTTGCACAAGTCGAGATTCGTTGATCAAAGGTCACCTCGTAAGTGGGATTTCGGTGGTGGCAGTATACGCCGATCGGGCGGCGTTGGCAAGGAGGGAAGCGCGAAAACGCCGGGCAAGCCCTGGCGTCCGGATTTTCAGAGCAAACCCAGGGCAACAGAGCGCGTCTGTTCAGGCGGCGTCCCGGCCCGTTGAACACTCCGCCTCTTTGAGCTGCAGGGCCCCGATTTCGGCCGCGCTGCAGTCCAGGAAGTCCAGGGCGAAGCGGATGAACGCGTCCACATCGGCGAAGTTGGAGGCGATGCCCACCGACACCCGCACTGCGCTGATGTCCTTACCGAAGCGGGCACGCATTTGTTCCCGGAGCTCCTGGAAGGAAAGCGGCACCGGGCCCCTGAAGAAAGAGCGCATGATCTCGGGCGTCAGGCCATGGGCCACTTCTCCCGCGCCGGGGTTACAAAAGCATCCGGTGCGCAGGGAAATGCGCCTGCGGTTGGCCAATTCCTCGATACGCCGATCGTCCAATTGTTGCCCGTCGCGGTCGTAAAAACTCATGGTGACCGTCCCCCCACGGGCGCGCAGGTTCGCAGGGCCATGGATGCGGACAAGGGGCTGTCCGTTGCTGTGGCGCAGCGCGGTCAGGCTGTCAATCAGCCAGCCGGTCAGGCACATTACCCGTTGGTGGATGAGGTCTATCCCCACCGAAGCCAGATGGCGCAGGCCGATTTCGACGGCGGGGATGTTCAGGTAGTTCACCGTGCCGTCCTCGAAGCCCGCTTCGCCCGGCACCAGGTAGTGCCCGTCTCCTTGCACCGACGAGATGGTGATGGTCCCGCCCGCGTACCAGGGCCGGACCAGCTTCTCCAGCGCCGCTTTGCGGGCCAGCAGGCAGCCGATGCCGGTGGGATAGCCGAACATCTTGTAGAACGACAGCGGCACGAAATCGGGCAGCCAGCGTGCCAGGTCCAGATTGTTGGTGGGCGCGAACGCGGCCGCATCCACCAACACGTCCCAGCCTCTGGCGCGCGCGATAGAGATCAACTCGAGGGGATGCTGGACGCCTGTGAAGTTGGATTGGGCCGGGAAAGCGAACAGGTTGTGTGCGCCGGGGCGGGCCTTGTCGAGATACGTTTCTGCTGTTGCCAGGTCAATCCGCAGTTCGGGCTGTACGATCGGGAGATAGGTGAACTGAGCGCCTTTGCGCCGCGCGAATTCCCGAATGCCGTTTACCGAGTTATGGTTGTCGAAGGTCAGCAGGTAGTGGTCGCCGGGACCGAAGGGATAGGCTTCTCCCACCAGCTTCAGCGCGCCGCTGGCATTGGGCGTGAAAATGGCGACATACTCTCCGGGCGGCGCGTTGAAATACTCCAGGACGTAGGCGCGCGCCTGATCCACCAGACAGGTCATCGCCTGCGAGGTGGGGTTGTGCGAATGCGGGTTGCCGAAGACGTTGCGGCTCAGCAAGTCGTGGTGTTGGCGTAACTGGCTTTCTGCGTAGAGCCCGCCTCCGGTGTAATCCAGGTAGACGTGGCCCGTGGCATCCAGCCGGGCGTATTCACGCCTGCGAAGTTCATCCAGGGCCGCGGTGGACGCATACGAGGGATACGCGGCCAGGAAAGCGGCAAAAGCAGCTTCGGTGCTGGCAGGGTAAATGTGGATCACTGCGCTGTGCTCCTCGAATGCTTACGAGCCGCCATGCGCCGTTTGCGTGCCCGGCGGGTCTGGAAACGCCGGGCACGTTCGGATACGCTCCGTTTGCGATCGCACAGCGGCCGTTGGGTACAATCAGCGTTCGTTTCGTTTCTCCCTCAACGCCCGCCAGACGCGCTCCGGTGTCAGCGGGATCACAGGGATCTGCACTCCGGTGGCGTTGTACACGGCGTTGGCCACCGCCGGCGCCACGCCATCCAACGGGATCTCGGCCACCGCTTTTACGCCGAAGGGATGGGTGGGCTCATAGGTCTGCACGAAGCGCACCACCATCTCGGGCATTTCGTCGGCGGTGAAGATGTGGTAGTCGCCGAAGCGCGGGTTCATCAGCCGGCCCTTCTCGTCGAAGTACATCTCCTCGCACACGGCGTAGCCCAAGGCCTGGGTCATCCCCCCTTCGATCTGACCGCTGGCCGTGGCCGGGTTGACGATCATGCCGCAGTCCAGGACCATCACCAGCTTGTTCACCGTCACCTGCCCGGTAGCAGTGTCCACCGTCACATCGGCGAATTGGGCCGCAAAGGGGGGCGGGCTGTCCGGGCTGACCCACGAACCCACGGCCATGATCTGATGCTGGTTGCTGCGGTGGAGGCTCTCCAGGGCCACTTCGGCCAGGGTGACACTGCGACCGTCGGGCGCCCATGCCCGGCGCTCGGCCAGCATGATCTCCTCGGCCGGCACGTTCAGCATGCGGCCGGCCACCGCCTTGATCTGCTCGGCGACCTTTCTGGCCGCTTCAACCACGGCTGCGCCGGAGATGTAGGTGGTGCTGGAGGCGTAGGCACCCTTGTCGAAGGGGGTGAAGTCGGTATCGGACGAATAGGTGATGAAGTCTTCGGGGGGACAGCCCAGTATCTCGGCCGCCATCTGGGTCAGCACCGTATCGGAGCCGGTGCCCAGGTCGGTAGCGCCGACCAGCAAGTTGAAGCTGCCGTCGTCGTTCATCTTGATGCTGGCCGCGCCCATGTCCAGGTTAGGGATCGCGGTGCCCTGCATGACGAGCGCGACGCCCTGGCCGTGACAGAGGGTAGACAAGGAAGCAGGTAGACAAGTAGACAAGGTGTCCTCGTTCCCTTGTTTCCTTGTTTCCTTGTCTACTCCCTTCCACCCAATCAACTCCGCCCCCAGCCGCGCGCATTCGGCGATGGCGTTGGTGCGGATGATCTCGCCATGCGCCTCGCGGCCTTCGCTGAACACCTTGGACATGGGGTGCTCCTCGCCGGCCTGGATGACGTTCATCAGGCGGAACTGGAGCGGATCCAGTCCCAGCTCGTGCGCAATGCGCTCCATGTGGCTCTCGACCGCGAAAAAGCCCTGGGGCACCCCGTAACCGCGATAGGCGCCCGAGGTCGGTTTATTGGTGTAGACCACGTCGGCCACAAAGCGGATATTGGAGCGACCGTCCGGCCCCTTGTTTGCGGGATAGAGGGACATAGCTTTATGGCCGGTGTTGCCCGTCACGGTCAGGGCATGGTTGCCGAACGCGCCGGTATCGGAAATCACCCGCATCTCGTTGGCCACGATCCGGCCATCGCGCATCACGCCCGTGCGCATGCGGATGTACATGGGATGCCGCGACGTGCTGGCCATGAACTGCTCTTCACGCGTGTATTCCAGCTTGACCGGCCGGCCCGTTGCGATGGTGAGATGCGCGCAGATGTCTTCGATGTAAACTTCTTGCTTGTTGCCGAAGCCACCGCCGATGCGCGGCTTAATGACCCGGATGCGTTTGATGGGCAGGCCGAGGACCGGCGCCAGGATGCGCCGGGCATGGAACGGCACCTGCGTGCTGGTGCGGATCACCAGCCGGTCGTCCTCGTCCCAGTAGGTGATACACACGTAAGGTTCAATGGGTGCCTGCTGCACCCGGGGCACCTCATATTCTCCCTCGAACACATAGTCGGCCGTTTTGAACGCTTCATCTACGTTCCCCAGCTCCATGTGGATGTGCGACGCCAGGTTGCGTTGCGGGTCGCACTCGGCGAAGGGCACGTAATCGGGCTCGTCGTGGATGATGGGCGCGCCCGGCTTCATGCTGTCGCGCGGGTCCAGGATGGCCGGCAGCTCCTCGAATTCGACCTCGATCAGGGAAAGCGCCCGCTCAGCGATCTCTTCGGTCTCGGCCGCCACCGCCGCCACCCGGTCTCCCACGAAGCGCATCTTGCGGTCCAGGCTCACGAAGTCCAGCGGCCCGGGGATGGGATGCGATTGTCCTGCTGTGGAGAAGACCACGCGCGGCACATCCTGGTAGGTCAAGACCGCGTGCACGCCGGGCAGCGCGCGCGCCTTGCTGACGTCAATCCGCTTGATGTAGCCGTGGGCAATGGGGCTGTGCAAGATCTTGCCGATGAGCATCCCCCGCATCTCGATATCGGCCACGAAGGCCGGCTTGCCCTGGGCCAGTTTGACCGCATCCACCTTCGGTTCCGAGACGCCGACATGTCGGGTTTCGGCTGCCGGCGCGACCGCCAGCGAGGGCAGCTTCATTTTTGTCTGGGTATGGGGTTGGGCTTGCCCCGGAATTTGCGGCGTTTCCAGCGGTTCGGGCGGTTCCGCAGGCTCCGGGGGCAGGGTCAGGACGTTGACAGGCGGTTCCAGGCGGTCTTCCAGCGGAGGCGGTTCCTCGCCGCGCAGCCGGGCCGCCGCCCGCAAGACCGCCTGGACCGGTTTGACATAACCTGTGCAGCGGCACAGCACGCCGGAGAGCGCGTCGCGCACTTCTTCCGGGGTGGGGTTCGGGTTTTGGGCCAGCAACGCCTGGGCAGCCATGAGCTGGCCCGGTGTGCAGTAACCGCACTGGATCGCCCCGGTCTCGATGAAGGCTTCTTGCAGGGGATGGAGGCCCTGGGTGTGCTTCCAGCCTTGCTCGGGGTGCTCGCCCAGCCCTTCAATGGTGGCGACCGCATGACCGTCGGCCTGGGCGGCCAGCATCGTGCATGAGGTGACCGGCACCCCATCCAGCAAGATCGTGCAGGCGCCACATTCGCCGGTCTCGCACCCGTGCTTGACCCCAAAGACGCCGTGTCGTCGTAATGCGGCCAACAGCGTTTCGTTGACCGCAACCTCCCAATGTTGGGGCTTGCCGTTCAAAGTGAAGTTGAGTTGCATGGCACCCTCCTACCCCTGCACCATCTGCCAGGCTTCTTGCAGCGCGCGCTCGGACAACACGCCGGCCATCGCCCGGCGGTACTCGGCGCTGCCGCGAAAGTCTCCCACGGGTTCTACCAGCTCAGCAGCCCGTCGGCCAGCACTGGCGATCAGTTCGGGCGTTAAAGCCTGGTCGGCCAACAGGAATTCGACCTCGGTCAAGCGGATGGGATGGGGTGCAACGCCGCCCAGGGCCAGCCGGGCCTGCCGACAGATCCCGTAGCTGAAGGAGAGCATGGCCGCGGCTACTACGATGGGCCGGTCGGACGGCGTGCGCGCCACCTGGGACAGGCCGTAGCCGGTCAGCCTGCCCGGCGGCAACGGCACCACCACGTCGGTGATCAGCGCGGGCCGGGCCAAAAGCGCCTGGCGCGCCGGGATGAACTCTGCGAGCGGCACGGTGTGATATCCGTCTCGGGCGCAGAGCAAGACCCGTGCGTCGCAGGCCAGAAGAGCGACCACCAGTGGGTCGTCGGCCGCAGCAAGAGCCAGCGCGCCGCCCAGGGTGGCCCGGTTGCGTTGCACGCTGCCGCCCCATCGTTTTGCGCCCGCAGCAATGATGCGCACCGGCGTATCTTTGTATGCGTGAGATGCCGGACCGGATGCCGGTAGAGCCACCGATGCAAGCGCTGCCAGCCGACTTCGTGTGACCATAGCCTTAGCACTCAGTGTGCCCAGGTTGAGGTCTGTGGATATCTCATCCAGCCCCAGCGCTTGCAGGTCAACGACGGCTTCGATCGAAGGATCAGAAGAGCCGACAAGGGTGTTACCGCCTGCCAGGGGCACCGTGCGTACATCGGGTCGAGCGAGGAGCTCAAGTGCCAGAGCCAGCCCATCTTGTGGGCCGTCCTCAGAGGGGCGGAAGTACTGGCGCAGGTTCAGCAGCATTGGGGAACCTCCCATGATCGAATTGCCGACATTATAGCACAATCCCACCATAATCGAACAATCAGGCAGGCTTTTCGGCACGTGTGGTAGAATAGGCCGTGTAGCCACATCAGCCAGGGATGTTTCGGGGAATTCGTTTCATGGGGCCATTTTGGGGGATTACGTTGTTTGCGCTGGGGGCAGGCGCTCTCACCGGCCTGTACGCCACGCGCATCGAAAGAGCCAGGGTGGTGCTGTCCCGCTACGAAGTGGTGCTGGACACGCCGGGTTTGCCGCCGGACGGCCTGACTATCCTGCACCTGTCCGATTTTCATTTTCGAGCAGGGGACGCAGTACAGGCACGCAAAATAGCGCATCTGTTGGCTTTGCTGGCGGATGAGGCCTATGATGTGGTGGCGCTCACCGGTGATCTGATCCATGACCACGGTGGGTTCGCTATCGCGCTGCGGCTGATAGAGGCACTTCGGCCCCGGCTGGCGGCGTTCTATGTGCCTGGCAATCACGATTACGCTGAGTACTCGGTGTGGGGGGTGTTCGGCAAGACGTGGCGCGCCAGCGGTAACGGCGGACGGTTGCGGCCGGTAGATTTAGGCATGGCGGCGCGCAAGATCACGGACTTCGTCTGGAAGGTGATGCGCAACAAGCTCGTCCGCCTGCCGGTGGCGTTCAACGATGTTCCTGAGATGCTGGGTGAGCTGGAGGCGCGCGGGGTGGTGCCGCTGGTCAATCGGGCGGTGCCGTTGGCGATAAACGGTGTCGAGATCTGGTTCGCCGGGGTTGATGATGCGCTGGAGGGACGGCCCGATCTGGCTGCGGCGCTGTCTGCTGTGCCCGATGGCAAGCCGTTGGTGCTGCTGGCGCACAACCCGGACATCTGGCTCGACCCGGCAGTGGGTCGGGCCGATCTGGTGCTATCCGGCCATACGCACGGCGGACAGGTGTGGCTGCCGGTGCTGGGCGCTGCCCACACCCAGGGCACGCATCTGGCCCGTCGCCGGCCGGCCGGCTGGTTCCGCCGGGGGCGATCGCACATGTTCGTGAGCCGGGGATTGGGCGAGAGCATCCCGCTGCGGTTGGCCGCCCGTCCGCAGGCCGCACTGATTCGGCTGGTCTCGGGGGTATCGGAGACCAAACCTGGTTTCTCGGAGAAACGAGCCAGGCAGGACAAACCAGGTTTCTCAAAGAAACCTGGTTTGTCCTGCCTCCGGTTTGTCCTGTCTCCGGTTTGTCCTGCTCTGCCTCACACCGTCAAGGTCGGGTCGCCGACCCGTGGCTTGACGGGCGGCTGTTCGGCCCGTTCCCAGCGAACGCAATGCCGTGACGCAGGCACCGGCCGATCCTGATAGGGCCCGCCGGGGCAGCGGCAGAAGGCATGGAGCCGTGGCACCTGGCCGTCGCCGTTGCTGCGAAAGAACTCCACGAACGCGCAGGTGTCGCAACCCGGTGGGCCGTGCTGGCTCTGACGTGTGAGCAGGCGAACGAGGTGTTTCAACATATTCATCCGCATAACACGTTTCGGCAAGAGATTTCTGCAAGCGGTCATACAGTTGCATTTCTGCAACGCGGAGGAAAGGCCTTGCTGATATGTCGTTCTTTCTGCCTCCGCTGATCGGGCCGGCCCGCAATGTCAGGGTGCGGTTTGATGTATTCGCAGCCGGTGAACGCTGGGAGCAGCGCCGCGGCGCCCGGGTGCCGTGGGACGTGTATCGAGGGGACCGTCGCTGGATCCCGCCGTTGCGCGCGCAATGGTCACGCGCGCTGGATCCGGCACGTAATCCCCTGTTGGCCCAGACCGAACACGCGTTGTTTCTGGCCGAAGCGCGCAACCTGAGCCTGGGCGATGTGGTGGCAGGACGTTTGGTCGTTTGGGCGGGGCAGGAGGACGGAATCGGTTACTTCGGCGCGTTCGAGGCGATCAACGACCCTGACCTGACGGAGGCGCTGTTTGCGGCTGCGGAAGGATGGCTGTTCGAGCATGTATGGGGGTTAGAGATGGTGCGCGGGCCCGCCAGCCTGGACCCGCTGTCCGCTTCCGGGCTGCTGGTGGACGGGTTTGCTGCCCGGCCGGCGGCTTTTCTCCCCTACAATCCGCCCTATTACCCCGAGCTCTTCACCCGTGAGGGGTTCGAACATCGTGGGCGGTGGCAGGCCTATGCGTTCGACCTGACCAGGGCTACAGCCCCGCGGCCTGAGCGACAGCCTGCCTGGGACATTCGCGTCCTCGGCCGAGAGGATTGGGCCGATCTGGCGGGCGCGATCCTCGACCTCTACCACCATGCGGAGGACGGGCTGGGCGCCTGGCAAACTGCCCTGAAAATCACCGCGGAGGACGCAGAGGGCGCGGAGAACCTAAAAGCCTCTGCGATCTCTGCGCCCTCTGCGGTAAGATTCTCATCCACCGTGGTGACGCGGCCGGCATGGGCATCTGTCCTGAACCTGTTGGCCGGTGGCACTGATCCCTGCTTCTCCCTGGAAGCCCGGCTGGCGCTTCGTTGGCTGCGGCCGCGCACTGTCCTGGCCCTGGCGTGGGAGGCGGGGGAGCCGGTCGGGGTCGTGGTGGGGCTGCCTGACAACAGCATCGCGTTGCGTCGGGCCAACGGGAGGCTGTTGCCCTTGGGCTGGATGCCCTACCTGCTGGCCGTGCGGGGTACGCGGCGGCTGCGGGTTTTGCCGGCAGCGGTCAAGGCGGCTCGTCAGGGCCAGGGCCTTGAACAGGCTTTGTATGCCGCTGTGGCAGAGGCGGCTGTTGCCAGAGGCTTTGAGGAAGCTATTGTGGGGCCTCTGGAGAGCGAAGGGATAACCACGAACGCCCAGGCGATGAATGCTCTGGGCGCTCGTGCGGTGCAAACGTATCAGATGTGCGAGAAGGATTATTGAGCTGTCCGGCTATTCGTCTTCCGAGCGCCAGAGGGCCGGCGGCCTTTCGTAGATGATCCCGCGCTTGGAGTCCATCACGATGTGCATGCCGTCGGTCAGCTGCTCCAGCCCTTCGCGTACCCCCAGGATGGCCGGCAGTCCCATTTCCAGGGCAATCAGGCGACAGTGGGCATCGGGCCGGGGGTCGGAGCTGATGAGCCCTGCGGCCCGGTGCAACACGGGAAGGAACGTCCGGTCGGTGCCCGAGGTGACGATGATTTCGTCCAGCGCGATCTGGACATCACGGGGCACGGGCGCTTCCAGCCGGCGCACCCGGCCGATTACCTTGCGGTTTCCCACGCCTTCACCCCGCCCCAGCACCCGTTCGATCAGGTGCACTTTCATCAGATTGGTGGTGCCGCCGCCACCCTCGACCGATCCACCCGTCACTACCAGCACATCCCCTTCGCCGACATAGCCGGCCCGCTGCGCTGCCTCAACTGCGTCGTTGATCACCGCATCGGTGGTGGTGCCCCGTTGCGACAGAAGCGGGTACACCCCCCAGAACAGCATCAGCTCACGTTGGGCGAAGACGCTGGGCGTTACGGCGACGATGGGGCATGGCGGTCGAAAACGTGATACAGTGCGCGCAGTTGCGCCCGACACCGTGGGCGTGACGATGGCGGACGCGCTCAGGTCCAGGGCGGTTTCGACCGAAGCGTGGGCCACCGCTTCTGCGAAAGTGCGGCCGGTTCTGGCTGCAATCTGGCGCTTCAGGCCGTCCGGGCAAGACGACTCTACCTCTTGCGCGATGCGCACCATGGTTTGAACCGCTTCCAACGGGTATTTGCCCGAGGCTGTCTCCCCTGAAAGCATGATCGCGTCCGAGCCGTCCAGGATGGCGTTGGCCACGTCGCTCGCCTCGGCGCGCGTCGGCCGCGGGTTGCGTATCATGGAATCGAGCATCTGGGTGGCGGTGATCACCGGTTTGCCGGCCTGATTGCACTTGGCGATGATCATCTTCTGCAACATCGGCACTGCCTCGGGCGACATCTCGATGCCCAGGTCGCCGCGTGCTACCATGATCCCGTCGGACGCAGCGATGATCTCGTCGATGTTGGCGATGGCTTCAGGCTTCTCGATCTTGGCGATCACAGGTGTGCGCCGGCCGAACGCGGAAAACTCGTGAATGTGCGCCTTCAGATCCCAGACCTCTTGGGCTGTGCGCACAAACGAGAGCGCGATCCAGTCAATGCCCTGTTCGATGGCGAACGCCAGGTCCTCGCGATCCTTGTCGGTGATCGCCGGGATGCTCAGCGCTGCACGCGGCAGGTTCATACCCTTGTTCGAGCTCAAAATGCCGCCGGTGATCACGCGGGTGTAGATTTCCTGCCCTTGAACCTGGGTGACGACCAGCTCCAGTAAACCGTCATCAATCAGGATGCGGTCACCCGGTGCCACCACCTCTGGGAGCTTCTCGTATTGCACGGGCACGCGGCCGGGCCCACCGATGATCTGTTCGGTCGTCAGGATCAGCGTCTCGCCGGCCGCGATGGGCACACCGCCCTCCTGCATCAGGCCCACACGCAGTTTTGGCCCCTGCAGGTCGCCGAGGATGGCCACGGGCTTGTTCAGCTCAGCGGCTACCTGGCGGATACGCCGGATGTTCTCGGCGTGGGTGGCCTGATCGCCGTGGGAAAAGTTGAGCCTGGCCACATCCATACCGGCCCGGATCAGTTCGGCCAACATGGCGGGATCCCGGCTGGCGGGGCCGATGGTGCACACGATTTTGGTGTGGAGTCGCTGCTGGCGTGTCATAAAAGACCTCCTGGGCATCTTCAAAAGGGTCCTGATGTCGGGCCCGGTTCAGGAATCAGGCGCCTCGGCCTGTTCCTGGGTCTGTTGCAGGGATTCCCGGACCGGTTCGACCGTGGCTGGTGGCGGTGGGGCAGGGGGCAACGGCGGCTCGGGCGATTCGGCGGCTGCTTTTACAGCAGCCGAGATAGCACGCACCACAGTCTTCACCAGACGGGCAATAGGCCGGTCGCTGAACTGTTCGGCAAGGGCGGCAGCGACATCTCGATCGGCCGGCATGACCCCGTAGCGTTCCTTCAGGCGCTCGCGATGGTAAGCCACCCAGAGATACAGGTCGGCGGCGGTGCGTTTGGGAAATTCCTTCAGCACACCGCTCTCTTCGATGGCCTGTACGATGGGGAGGTAAACCGTGTCGTACCAGCTGGCTGCGGCTTCCTCCAAAGTGGGCTCTCGATTCCACATCAGGCCCAGGTAGTAACGGTGCACCTCGATATGTTCCAGCAAGATGCGGTAGCGGCCGGGCTCGGTCAATTCGATCTTCTGATCGGGCCGGGTTTCATCCAGTTTCGTCAGTTCCAGGAAGTGCGCGTATTCCGCCTTGATGATCAGGTCATCCACATCTACATCGGGGGTCAGCGGCACGCGCGGTTCGATCTCGGTGACGTTGGCTTCGATGTGGGTCAGGCCGTTGGCCTTGGCCACCGAGACGCGATGGTTGCCGTCGCGCACGAAGTAGACGTCGCCGATCTTGTACACATCAATGGGCGGCAGGTTGCGCAACTGGTTGAGCGCCACATCCAGCCGTTTCCAGCGTTCTTCATCGGCGCCGCTGAGGGGCAGGAAAGCGCGGTCGAAGTCCCGATAGCGCCCGACGCTGCCGACGATATGGCTGATCGGGATCGTCTGGGTACCGCGTTGGATCTCCTGACGGCTCCGCAGAAGCTCTTGAACCTGGTCGAACGACAACAGGGTCTCGTCCGGCTTCTGGCTGAAAAGCCGCAACAGGGATGGGATCAACCCGCGGGATTGTAGTCGGTCGAACTTGCTGGCAGCAATCGCCGCCGAGTAAGGCGCAGCGGCACGTTCTTCACCCATAGCGTTCGAACCTCCAAAGTCATGTGCTGTGGCCGGGTCAGAGCCCCAGATGATGCAGGAAATAGGGCATCTGCCGGCGCCACCAGGGCCAATCGTGGGATACGTCATGGCCCCAAATATCAATCCAGCAAGGCACATCCTTGGCCTTCAGGATCTTCTCCAGCTCTCTGGCGTCGGCCAGCATATCCTCGTCCCATGCACCCTGGCCGGCGCAGACGATGATGTTGCTTTGCCGGTATTGATCCAGATACCACGGATCGGTCAGGTTGGGCAGGTATGCCAGTGGCGTGTTGAAATAGACGTTGTCGTCCATGTAGTCGCCGACGAACATCCGCAGTTGCATCAGCCCGCTCAAACAGATCAGGGTGTCGAATATGTCCGGATGGCGGAAGAAGAAGTTCGCCGAATGGTAGCCGCCCATGCTGCAACCTGTGGAGACGAACTTCTTCCCCTCATGCCCGCGGCTGCGGATGAAGGGCGCCACCTCTTGCACGATGTACCGGTCGTAATCGTTGTGGCGGCGGGCGCGGTCGGCCGGATGGGCGTTCCAGTTGGCCCACGACTGATTGTCAATGCTGTCCACCGTAAAGACCTGGATACGCCCACCCTCGATTGAGGGCCGGCAGGCCTCGATCATCCCGAAGTCTTCGTATTCGTAGAAGCGGCCACCTTGTGTCGGAAAAACGACAACCGGTTTTCCCGCATGGCCGTAGACTTTCAGCTCCATATCCTGCCCCAGGTTGGGGCTCCACCACTTGTGATACTCGACGTTCATAAACTCTCCTTGGTCATCAGCGATGTCCGGGATCGAAATCGTCAGTGACATTCCCTTGGTAGTAACGACTTCAGTCGTCCGAGCGAATGCCGTCCGCCCCTATCGTTACATGGCGTGGATGAACTCCGTAGCTGCCATCATCTCTTCGTAGTCTGGGGTGCGCACCAGATAGGCATAATCTCCCATGGCCAGCGCGAACACCTTGGGCATCTCCAGATGGTGGATGATGCAATAGCCGAACGCGTCCATGATCTGCTGGTGGGAGTGCCGATACGGCTTGTTGTATTTGCGGCCAACGTAGCACACGTGGTACTTACGGCTGTAATTGGCGCTGAACCGGTTGTTCACCACGATGTTTGCCCACTCCCAATAAAGGTCAATATCGTGGGCGTAGTTGAACATGTCCAGACAGGGCCCGCCGGGCGGCCGCATGTTCACCTCCAGTGCTACTAGCTGGCCATCGTTGTGTTTACGGAACAGCTCGAAGTGGAAGAAACGCTCGCGCACGTCGAATGCCTTCAACAGCTTCCGGCCGGCATCTTCCAGGTCGGCCGGCACTTCGCGCACGTTGTAGAAGTACATGTGCAGGTCCTGGTTGACCGCTTCCATGACGCCCTGGCTGTAGCGCATGGACGTGAAGAAGACAGGATTGCCGTCTTTGTCGGTCAGGCCGTCGAAAGTGCAGATACTGCCTTCGATGAAGGCCTCGAGCAGGTACTCGACCGGCGGCTTGGTCGCCATGAAGCGTTCCAGTTCGGCGTCGTTCTCGATGCGGAAGGTGTTCGCTGCACCCACGCCGATGTCGGGCTTTGCCACCAGCGGATAACCGACCTCGTGGGCAAAGTGGCGCGCCTGGTCGAAGGTGCGCACCAGCGTGGCCGGCGCAGTGGGCACTCCAGCCTCGGTGAACTTCTGCTTCATCAGGGATTTGCGTTTGATCCACGCCAGGTCGCCGACCTTAGGGCCGTAGATGTTGAAGTCGCTGCGTAAACGCGCTTCGGTCTCCATCCAGTACTCGGTGTGCGAATCAATCCGATCTATTTTGCCGTAACGGTGGGTAAAATAGCCGCATGCCCGCAGGAGTTGATCGTAGTTGTGCATGTCCTCGACGCGATAGTACTCCGTCAGCGATTCCTTCAGCTCCGGCAACAACCAGTCATAGGGCTCATCAGCCAGCCCCAGGACGTTCACGCCCAAACGGCGCAGGTGGACGCAGAACAGATGATAATTGGGTGGAAAGTGTGGCGAGAGATAGACATGGTTCATGACGACACCTGTGAGTACAAATCGGCGAATGATGACCGGCTCATAAAGTATCGGCGCCCGGCGCCCGGCGCTATCGGTCTGATTGTAACCGGACAGCAGAGGTCTGTCAACGCGCGACCGGGGGTTACAGCGAAGAGGGCGAGGTATTTGTTCGTTTGACAGACGCAAGTGACTCCGTTATGATGCGCGGCATGCTGTTGGCGCAAACAACGACATGGAGCGTGAATCTGTGATCGAGTTTGGCGATGCCCGCCAGTGGGCGGCTGAAATCTATCGGCGGCTGCTGGCTACGTATGGCCAGCCGACCTGGCGGCCTTACTATCAGCCCATGGACGAGCTGGTGTTGACCTTTTTGAGCCAAAACACCAGTGACCTGAACTCCGGCCGGGCGTTCGAAGCGCTGAAGGCTCGCTACCCGACCTGGCAGGCGGTGCTGGATGCGCCGGTGGAAGAGTTGGCTGAGACGATCCGTTCCGGTGGCCTGGCCCAGCAGAAGGCCCCGCGCATTCAGAAGGCATTGCGCCGCATCCTGGAGGAGCGCGGGGAGTTCAACATAGATTTCCTGGCAGACCTGCCGGTGGAGGAGGCCATGCGCTGGCTCATGTCTTTCGACGGCATCGGGCATAAGACGGCTTCCATCGTGTTGTTGTTCTGCTTCAACAGGCCGGCCTTTCCGGTAGATACTCACGTGGGGCGCGTGACGCGGCGGCTTGGCCTGGCCGGGCCCAAGGACAGCGAGGAGAAGATCAAAGGTCTTTGGGAACGGCTGACGCCCCCGGAGTGGTACTATCCTCTGCACCTGAACCTGATCCGGCACGGTCGGGAGGTCTGTCATGCTCGTCGGCCGGCATGCGATGCGTGCGTGTTGAACGAGGTGTGTCGGTTCGAGGGGAAGATGGGGGTCAAGTAAGCGGCGTCTGGTGGAGCGGTGGACGCCGGGGCTTGCCCCGGTCCGCAGCAAGCTGCGGCGTCCGGTGGCACTTGTTGGCATCGCTGCACTTGCCACGCGTTGCCTTCTGGTGTACAATGCACCCCGCGGCACGAGCCGTAAACTCCGCTTGCCAGCAGTAGACAGCGCCCTCTACGCGCAGGGACGCGCATCAACGGAGACGTCATGTATCGAAACTACATTGCCGGCCAGTGGGTGACTGCGCTCTCCGGCGAGGTGTTTTCTTCAATCAACCCGGCTAACGGAGAGATCATCGGCGAGGTGCCGAAAAGCGGACGCGCTGACGTGGAGCGTGCGGTAGCGGCCGCGGCTGAGGCGTTCCCGCGCTGGCGCAAGGTGCCTGCCCCCAAGCGAGGGGAAATCCTTTACCGTGTTGCGCGCAAGCTGGAAGAGAACAAAGAACGGTTGTCCCAGCTTTTGACCCGTGAGATGGGCAAAGTGATCGCCGAGGCGCGCGGGGACGTCCAGGAAGCCATTGACATGGCCTACTTCATGGCGGGCGAAGGGCGTCGGCTGCTGGGTTATACGGCGCCGGTAGAGCTGCCGAACAAGTTCGGCATGGCGCTGCGCGACCCGGTGGGTGTCGTCGGCGTGATCACCCCGTGGAACTTCCCCATTGCCATCCCTAGCTGGAAGATTTTTCCTGCCCTGATCGCCGGCAACACGGTCGTTTTCAAACCGGCCTCCGATACCCCCATCCTCGGCATTGAATTTGTGAAGGTTTTCGAGGAGGCTGGCCTGCCGCCGGGCGTGCTCAACATCGTCACGGGGCCGGGCAGTGCGGTTGGTGAGGCGCTGATTACCCATCCGGCGGTCAAGGTGATCTCCTTTACCGGCTCTACTGAGGCCGGTCGCCGCGTCTCAGAGTTGGCCGCGCCCGGGTTGAAGAAGGTGAGCCTGGAGCTGGGCGGCAAGAACGCGATCATCGTGATGGACGACGCCGACCTGGACCTGGCCCTGGACGGCATCGTCTGGTCGGCCTTCGGCACTACCGGGCAGCGTTGCACCGCGTGTTCTCGGTTGATCGTGCAGAAGGGGATTCACAAGACCCTGGTTGACCGGCTGGTAGCCCGTGTGGAGAAGTTGCGGCTGGGCGATGGCCTGCTGCCCACCACCGATGTAGGCCCCGTGATTAACCGCAGGGCGTTGGAGAACATTCATCAATACGTGCAAATCGGTGTGCAAGAGTGCGCTCGCTTACTGACCGGCGGCCGGATTGCGCTAGAAGGTGAACTAGCAAAAGGGTATTTCTACGTGCCCACCGTCTTCGACGAGGTGAGGCCCGAGATGCGCATTGCCCAGGAAGAGATCTTCGGTCCGGTGCTCAGCGTGATCGAGGTGAACGATCTGGAAGAGGCGATTGAGGTCAACAACGCCACGGCCTACGGCCTGTCCAGCTCGATCTTCACCGAGAACGTCAACGCAGCGTTTAAGGCGATCCGTGACCTGTCCACAGGCATCGTCTACATCAACGCCGGCACCATCGGCGCCGAGATCCAGTTCCCCTTCGGCGGCACGCGCGGCACCGGCAACGGGCATCGCGAGGCCGGGCAGGCAGCGCTGGAGGTGTTCACCGAATGGAAGTCGGTGTACGTAGATTACAGCGGAAGGCTGCAGCGCGCCCAGATTGACACGGACACGTTGGTGCAAATTTAGATCCTCTCGGAGCAGTACGGTGCCTGACATATTCATGCCAACGGTTGCACCTGAAGGTGAGGCGGGCATCCGCCAGCTCAAACAGGTCACTGTGCGCGGCGACGATGAAATTGAGACGGTGAATCAACTGCTGGCCGATGGCTGGCGTCTGGTCAGCATCGGCCATCGGGCCGATGCCACGATCTATGTGCTCGGCCGCGAGGAGAAAAAGCAGAAGCCACGGACGGGCTTTCTGCACCCGGAGTGAGAAGCATGAGAATAGATGAACCCGAATTTCCCGAAGAGCTCTCGCGAAACGTCTTTTTGACCAGCATTGATAAGGTGTACAACTGGGGTCGGGCGCGCTCGATGTGGCCGATGATGTTCGGCCTGGCGTGTTGCGCCATCGAGATGATCGCCGTACAAGCGGCGCGTTTCGACCTGAGCCGGTTCGGCATGGAGATCATGCGCGCCTCGCCTCGTCAGGCCGACTTGATGATCGTCTCGGGCACGGTCACCAAGAAGATGGTGCCCAACATCGTGCGCCTGTACAACCAGATGGCCGAGCCCAAATACGTGTTGGCGATGGGCGCGTGCGCGACCTCCGGCGGGCCTTTCAAGGAGGGCTACAACGTCGTTTCGGGGATTGATAAGTTCATCCCTGTAGATGTCTATGTGCCCGGTTGTCCACCCACTCCAGAGGCGCTGCTGCACGGCGTGCTGAAGGTGCATGAGAAGGTCTTCAAGCAGTCCGTTAAGACCGCCCCCTGGTATCGTAAGGATCAACTCAACGAGCCGGTGCCCGTGCCTGTCCTCGGCCCCGATCTGTACAACCCCAAAGATCGGGAGGCGTTGAAGAAGCTGTTGGCCGCAGTTCAGCAGACGGAGGGCAACTCATGAGCGATGTAACCAATGCTGTCGCCCACCCGTTCAACGAAGCCGTTCCCGGCGCCGTGGTTGAGATCACCAGGAACGGTCTGGTGGTGGCGCCCGACAAGCTGTTGTCGCTGGCGCGCTATCTGCGGGATCAGGAGGGGTACGATTACCTCTCGATGCTCACCAGCGTGGACTGGCCGCAGTATTTCGAGGTGGTGTACTACCTCTACGGCATCGCCCGGCCCAAGCCGGAGCTGGTGCTGAAGGTGCGGCTGCCCGACAAGGAGGCCCCTGTGGTGCCGTCGGTTACCGGCATCTGGCCCGGCGCCGATTTTCAGGAGCGGGAAGTCTACGACATGATGGGCATCCGCTTCGAGGGGCACCCGAATCTGCGCCGCATTCTGCTGTGGGAAGGATTCCACGGCCATCCGTTGCGCAAGGACTTCAAGGAGCCCTATTACGAGGAGGACGCGAAACCGTTCAAGAGCCGCCACCCCGACGGCCATCACCTGTGGGCGGAGGATCGGGTGCCGTGGAAGGACAACGTCTCCTATCCGGTGGGTTTCGATCCCGATCTTTGGACGGCGCCCCAGGTGCAGTATCGTCGGATCATGGGGGTAGATCAAAACGGCAACGGTTCCGGGATCAAGACCGAGCGCATCCTGGTCAATATGGGCCCGCAGCACCCCAGCACTCACGGCGTTTTTCGCATGATCCTGGCTCTGGAAGGCGAGAATGTCGTGGGCCTGGAGCCGGAAATGGGGTATCTGCACCGCTGCCACGAGAAAATCGGCGAGCGTAATACGTACATCATGAACATCCCGTTCACCGATCGGCTCGATTATATCAGCTCCATGTCCAATAACCTGGGCTATGTGCTGGCGGTGGAGAAATTGATGGGGCTGCAGGTGCCGGAGCGCGCCGAGTATATCCGGGTGATCATGGCGGAACTGACCAGGATCGTCTCCCATTTCATCGCGGTCGGTTTCCTGTTCAACGACCTGGGAGCCTATTTCACGCCTGCGCTCTACGGCCTTCGCGAACGGGAGCTGATCCTCGATCTGTTTGAGTCTGCCTCTGGGTCGCGGATGATGTGCAACTATATGCGCTTCGGCGGGGTTTTCGCCGACTTGCCGGAGGGCTGGGTGGAACGGGCGCGCGATCTGGTATGGAACCGCCTGCCGAGGGTGATGGAGGACTTCGAGAAGCTGTTGTCCGGCAACGAGATCTTCCAGGCCCGCACGCGTGGGGTGGGCGTACTGACGGCCCAGGAGGCCATTGCTTACAGCATGGCCGGCCCAATGCTACGCGCTTCAGGCGTGCCGTATGACGTGCGCAAGGCTGCCCCGTATTCGATCTATGACCGGTTCGAGTTCGATGTTTGCACCCGGCCCGAGGGGGATGTATGGGCGCGCTTCCGCGTGCGGATGGATGAGATCTACCAGAGCATCCGCATCTTGAAACAGGCGTTGGACGGCCTGCCCGAAGGCCCCATCATGCCGCCGGGTAAGAAGCAATATCAGGTACGCGTGCCGGCCGGCGAAGTCTATTCGCGTATCGAAGGGCCCAAAGGCGAGCTGGGCTTCTACATCGTCAGCGACGGCAAGCCGAATCCGTATCGCTATCACGTCCGTGCCCCGACCTTCATCAACCTGACCAGCCTGGAGAAGATGTGTATCGGGCACAAGGTCGCCGATTCGGTCGTGATCTTGGGGGCGATTGATATTGTGTTGGGGGAAGTGGATCGGTAGGAGGCAACATGTTCGGATCCGGAGTTCTCAAGGGCCTGGGGGTCACGCTCAAGGAATTCGTGACCACCTACATTGACGATATCAGACAGATCCCGAGCCGTTATCTTGGGGGCCGGGAGGAGATTGACCAAAGCAAAGTTACCGAGGTCTCGGGCCTTTTCACCATTCAGTATCCGGAAGAACGGCGCAAATTGCCCGAGCGTTTTCGTTATATCCCGATGCTGATCTACGATGCAGAAACGGGCGAGGATCGCTGCACCGCATGTGGCATCTGTGCGAAGGTCTGCCCGCCGCAATGCATCTGGATCGTGCGCGCCAAAGACGAGACCGGCAAGCCGGTCACTAAACCCGCTGAGTTCTATATTGACACCACGATCTGCATGAACTGCGGCCTGTGCGCGGAGTTCTGTCCCTTCGATGCCATCAAGATGAACCACGATTTTGAGATCGCTGCCTATGAGCGCATGCCGCATTTGATTTTCGATCTCAAGGAACTCAGCGTGCCCACCACGTATTACGCGCGCATCCGGCCCACCGATTGGGCTGCGGAGGAGGCAGCCCGCAAGGCCAAGGAGGCCGAGAAAGCGGCAGCCAAGCCGGCGGCAGCCAAGCCGGCCGCCGAAGGCAAAAAAGCGGAAGCTGGGACTCCTGCCCCGACGCCGAAACCTGCTGCAGCCGCAGCCCCTGCGGCGCCGGTGACTGAGCCGGCCGTGCCCCAAGCTGCAGAGACAGGGGTCGGTGCTCGTCGCAGCCCGGAGGAGATCGAGCGCCTGAAAGCCGAGGCCGCCGCCCGTCGCGCAGCCAAGGCAGCCGGTGAACCGTCGGCTGCGGCTCCTGCGGCGCCTGTGAGCGAACCGCCTGCGGCAGCAGCCGGCCCGACCGGCGTCGGTCGCAACCGCAGTCCGGAGGAGATCGAGCGTCTGAAAGCCGAGGCCGCCGCCCGCCGCGCAGCCAAGGCAGCCGGTGAACCGTCGGCTGTGGCTCCTGCGGCGCCTGTGAGCGAACCGCCTGCGGCAGCAGCCGGCCCGACCGGCGTCGGCCGCAACCGCAGCCCGGAGGAGATCGAGCGCTTGAAAGCCGAGGCCGCCGCCCGCCGCGCAGCCAAGGCGGCCGGCGAACCGTCGGCTGCGGCTCCTGCGGCGCCCGTGAGTGAACCGCCTGCGGCAGCAGCCGGCCCGACCGGCGTCGGCCGCAACCGCAGCCCGGAGGAGATCGAGCGCCTGAAAGCCGAGGCCGCCGCCCGCCGCGCAGCCAAGGCCGGCCAGAGTGGCAGTGATCAGCAGTAACCTTAGTGCGCCACTCACCTTCAAACACAGGGACGGAATACGCAATACGCAGTACGCAGTACGCAACACCAGGAGGTACCGATGACCGTCAAAATCACCTATCATGGCCATGCTTGCTTCACCGTCCAGACCGACCAGGCGAACCTGCTGATTGACCCGTTCCTCACCGGCAATGAGATGGCGGACGTCACCCCCGATCAGGTGAACCCGGACTACATCCTGGTTTCCCATGCCCATGGCGATCACCTGGGGGATGCGCTGCCGATCGCCAAGCGCACGGGAGCAACGGTCATCAGCAACTATGAGATCTACAACTACATGGTGGCCAACGGCGCCAACGCTCACCCTATGCACATCGGCGGCGCCCGGGTCTTTCCGTTCGGCAAGGTTAAGCTGACCATCGCCCATCATGGATCGAGCTTCCCTGATGGCTCCTACGGCGGCAATCCGTGTGGGTTCCTGTTGTGGCTGGAGGGCAAAGTGCTCTACTTTGCGGGTGATACGGCGCTCTTCATGGACATGAAGTTGTACGGCGAGGAGGGCATAGATGTGGCCATGCTGCCCATCGGCGACAATTTCACCATGGGGCCGGAGGACGCCGTCAAGGCGGTGGAGTTCTTGCAGCCGAAGCAGGCCATCTTGATGCACTACAACACGTTCGGGGTCATCACCCAGGATGCACAGGCCGTGGCCGATGCGATTGCCGCCAAGACCTCTGCCCAACCTGTACTGCTGCAACCGGGTGAGACTTTGACTTTGACCTGATTTTCGAGGAGTATTTGCATGACGACCCTTGCGTTGGCAGTAGCATTGGTGGCACTGCTCATCGCCTTTTTTGCCTTGCGCCGGGCAGGCAGCTTGCAAGAAAGGCTGGATCGCGCCGACAGCGCGCTCTATGAGCTGCGTAATACGTTGCGGGAGACCAATGCCCAACTGGACGAGAAGCTGAACGACCTGAAATTGAGCCTGCGCCGCCAGGCTGGCGAGGTGATCTTCCGGCCCGACATGACTATCGCCGAGGCCATGCAGGTGCATCCCCGGGTGGGCGAGATCCTGGCGTCTTTCCATCTGGGCGGGTGTTCCCACTGTGCGGTCAGTGAGGTGGACACGATCGAAGGGGCCTGTCAGTCATACGGCATAGACCAGAACGCGTTGATGGCAGCACTGAACAGCCTGGCCACCGGCGGAACGGCTGGCCCGGTCAAGGTGCCCAACGTCCAGTTGAGCTTCTAACGACCATGTACCCAAAAGCTGAATTGTTGTTTCCCCCGCGGCTTATCGCTTCCTTGCGCAATTTGCGGGGGCCGGAATGGGCCGCGCTGGTGGATCGCGTGGCGAAACTGCCGGAGACCGACCCTGATAGCCTGGCGTTCTCGCTGATGATGATCCGCCTTGATGGCTGTGTGAAGTGCCACGAGGGCAGTTTCAAATACATGCGCGGCTGTCAGCTATGTGCCACGCAAACGGTCATGCAATTCAAAGGCACCGACGCCGATCTGTTGGCGCTCTATCGAAAAGCGCGGCGCGATATTGATGCCTACCTGGCGGGCGAGCCGGTGGTTGAGGAGGAGGATACCGCCGAAACAGCCGTCGAGATGCCCGAGGAGGAGTAAGGCAGATTCTATGAACGGCGCAAAGCGGGTTGCGATCGTCGGCGCCGGTGTGGCCGGCATGGCGGCAGCTTATGATCTGAACCGTGCCGGCTGGGCAGTGACGATCTACGAGGCCGCGCCTGAAGTGGGAGGGCTGGCAGCCGGTTTTAAGGCGCCCCATTGGGACTGGACCCTGGAGAAGTTTTATCACCATTGGTTCGCTTCGGATAAACATATGCTCGGGTTCATCCGGGAGTTGGGCTGGAGCGATCAGGTGCTCTTCCCCCGGCCATACACGGTCGTCTACTACCAGGGCCAGTTTCACCCCCTGGACTCTTATCTGGAGGCGCTTAAGTTCACCCTTAAGCATTTCTCGTTGATTGACCTGCTGCGTTTCGGCGGGGTGGGCGTGTACTTGCGGGCCACGCCGCGCTGGCAGCCGCTGGAGCGGGTCACCGCGGACGTCTGGATGCGCAAATGGGCCGGAGAGCGGATCTACAACGCCTTGTGGCGGCCACTGCTGGTGGGGAAGTTCGGCGAGGAGAACCTGGGGGTGGTCAACATGGCGTGGCTATGGGCGCGCTTGCATGCGCGCACCACGCGCCTGGGCACTTTTGTGGGCGGATTTCAGGCGTTCCTGGACAAGCTGGCCGATCTGCTCCGGGCGAAGGGGGTGGAGATCAGGCTGTCAACGCCGGTGACAGGGATTCGCCTGGGAGTGCAATCCTCGACCGATGCAGGCCTGGGGTCGAAATCCCAGGGTGATGCGCCAGGCCCGCTCAAGCAGGCTGACAATCAGAAGCGGTTGGTGGTCGTAACCGGGTCCGGCGCAGAAGGCTACGACGCCGTCATCTCGACCAGCTCCCCCGCACTGATGGCGAAGCTTGCGCCGGAATTGCCCGACAGCTACGCGTCCAGCCTGCGGGCGTTGAAGTCCATGGGTGCGGTGGTGTTGGTGATCAGTCTGAAACACCGGCTGACCCAATACTACTGGCACAACCTGCCCAAAGAGGCCGGGTTCCCCTTCCTGGCTTTGGTGGAACACACGAATTTCATCGGCCCCGAACATTATGGCGGCGATCACCTGGTCTACTGCGGCGACTACCTGGATCCAGGCCACGAATACTTTGCCCTGAGCAAGGAGGAGTTGCTGGCCCGTTTCCTGCCGTCACTGAGCCGTTTCAATCCCGCTTTTGAGCCGGGATGGATCAAAGAGACGTGGCTGTGGAAGACCCCCTATGCCCAGCCTGTGCCGCCGTTGAATCATTCGAAGAACATCCCGCCGGTGCGTACGCCCCTGCCAGGCCTGTATTTCGCCAGCATGAGTCAGGTCTACCCGTGGGATCGAGGCACCAATTTTGCGGTCGAGATCGGACGCAGGGCGGCGCGGATGGTGATGGAGGATTGATATGGTATTCGGCAGATCGAACCGCGTCACCAAGGACATGGTCCTGGGGGCGCTGAAAACTGTACAGGAGCCTGAGCTCCACAAAGACCTGGTTACCTTGAACATGGTGAAGGACATTGAGGTGGCCGAGGGTGATGTGTCTTTCACCGTGACCCTCACGACTCCTGCATGCCCTTTGAAATCGCAGATCGAGAGCGAGGCCAAAGCAGCCGTTTCCCGGCTACCGGGAGTCAAATCGGTTACCGTGAAATTCGATGCGCAGGTGCGGGCCGACCATCGCATCGGCGCCAAGTTGAACGTGCCCATCAAGAACATCATCGCGGTGGCCAGCGGCAAGGGTGGGGTCGGTAAGACCACCATTGCGGCGAATCTGGCCGTGGCGCTGGCTGAAATGGGCGCAAAAGTCGGCATCCTCGATGCGGATATCTATGGCCCCAATGTGCCCATCGCAATGGGCGTGTATGACTTGCCCGCAGTAGAGGACGGCAAGATGGTGCCGGCCGAGGCGCACGGGGTGCAGGTGATGTCCATCGGATTCCTGGTGCCGGACGGTGAGGCGTTGGTGTGGCGTGGGCCCATGCTGCACAAAGCGATCGAGCAACTGCTCACCGATGTGGCGTGGGGCAATCCGCGTGCGGCCAACCCGGCCGACCGGGAGTTGGACTATTTGATCGTTGACTTGCCCCCGGGCACAGGCGACGCCCAAATGAGCCTGGCGATGCTGGTGCCGCTTACCGGCAGCGTGATCGTCACCACGCCTCAGACCATTGCGCTGGCAGATGCCATGCGCGGCATCGCGGCGTTCAAGCGTTTGGAAGTGCCAATCCTGGGCATCATCGAGAACATGGCCGGTGAGGTGTTCGGTTTCGGCGGCGGTGAAGCTGCTGCCGCCCGGCTGGGTGTGCCTTTTCTGGGTCGTGTCAACCTGGCACCAATCGTGCGGGAAAGCGGGGATCGCGGTGAGCCTGTGGTAGCCTGCTGCCCGCACACCGAGCAGGCGCAGGTCCTGCGGGAGATCGCTCAGAAGATCGCTGCGCAGGTGAGCGTGTTGAACGCCAAACGGCCGGTCGCGCCGAAAGTGCCCATCAAGTTGGAGGTGTGATGATCCCGGCCGGGTAAACCAGGTTTTTCGGAGAAATCTGGTTTACCCGGCCGGCGACCCATCATGATTTCGTTAGCAAAGGAGCTGAGGAACCATGGAACACACGCTTTGCCCTCCCGATGTCCCTTGCCGTCTCGGTTGGTGGAACATTCCCATCCCGTTGCGCGTCGTCTTTTTCGCTGTGATGGCGGTTGCCGTAGGTATCATGATCTACGGCATCGTGCAACGGGTCAAGCTATGGCGTAAGGGCCAGCCCGAGCTCTCGTTCGACCGGTTCTGGGAACGAACGCTGCGCACCCTGAAGTATGCGGTGGCCCAGATTCGCATCCTTCGCCAGGGTTATCCCGCCGTGATGCACCTGACCATTTTTTGGACCATGGTGCTGTTCTTCATCGGCACGGTGTTGGGGGCGCTGGACACCGACGTATTCGAGCTGATCTTCAACACCAAGCTTTTAATCGGTGATTTCTATCTGGCCGAAAAGGTGGTCCTCGACCTGGCAGCGCTGTTCGCGCTGGTGGGGCTGGGCCTGGCGATCTACCGTCGTTACATCGTGCGGCCGGATCGCTTGAACATTGACTGGCGGTTCAACCTGACCTTACCGCTGCTGGCGTTCATCGTGCTCACCGGGCTGCTGGTCGAGTCGTTGCGGCTGGCGGCGCTGCAGCCGGCCTGGGCGCCCTTCTCGGTGATCGCGTATCCCATCAGCCTGCTGTGGCGAGGGGCCAGCACCGGCAGCCTGGAAATCGCGCATCGCGTCGCCTGGTCCGTCCATTTCTTGGGTGTGGCAGTGGCGTTCGCCACGTTGCCGGCCACCAACCTGTTCCACGTCTTCACGTCGCCGGCCAACATCTTCTTTGCCCCGTTCAAGAACAAAGGCGCACTGAAACCGATCTTCAACCTGGAGCAGGCCGAACAACTGGGCGTAAAGAAGCTGACCGATTTCCCGCAGCCGCAATTGGTGAACTTCGACGCCTGCACCGAGTGCGGCCGCTGCCAGGTTGTTTGCCCGGCCTACGCAGCGAACCAACCCCTGAACCCCAAGTATGTCGTGCTCGACCTCCAGCACTACATGACCGAGCAGGGTCCCAAATTGCTCGGCCCGGCGCAGAAGAACGGGGGCAACGGGAACGGCAAGGCCATGGTAGGCGACGTCATCAAGCATGAGACGTTGTGGGCGTGCACCACCTGCTACGGCTGCGTGTACGAGTGCCCGGTGTTGATCGAGCATGTGGATGCGATTGTGGACATGCGGCGTTACCTGGCCCTGATGGAGGGGGATATCCCCGCCAGCCTGGCGACCACCCTCACCAACATCGAACGGGCCGGTAACCCATGGAAGCAGCCCAAGCGTAAGCGAGCTGCGTGGACGCAAGGTTTGGATTTCGAAGTGCCGATCATGGCGAACCTGCCGGAGGGCACAGAGGTGGATGTGCTGTGGTGGGTGGGCTGCGCCGGCGCCTATGACCCCCGCAACCAAAAGGTCACCAAAGCTATCGCCAAAATCCTGCATGCGGCCGGCGTCAACTTCGCCATCCTGGGCGAGGAGGAGACCTGCACCGGCGACGCCGCGCGCCGCGCCGGCAACGAGTATCTGTTCCAACAGCTCGCCCAGCAGAACATCGAGACCCTGAAGCAGTATAAGTTTAAGTTGATCCTGACCCAATGTCCCCACTGCTATAACACGCTGCTCAACGAGTACCCGCAATTCGGCGGCGAGTTCCAGGTGATGCACCACACCCAGTACATCGAGGCGCTGCTGGCAGAGGGGCAAATTAAGGTCAAGGCTGAGGCCAGGGGCAAGATCACGTTCCATGATCCGTGTTACCTGGGGCGATACAACGACGAGTACGAGGCCCCGCGCTATTTGGCGACGGCGACCGGCATGAGGCTGGTAGAGATGGCGAAGTCCAAATCGCAGGCCATGTGCTGCGGCGGTGGCGGTGCCCGCGTCTGGATGGAGGACGAGGGTGACGTGCGGGTCAACTACAACCGTCTGGCCCAAATCCAGGCCACCGGCTGCGCCGAGGTCGGCGTCGCCTGCCCGTTCTGCATGATCATGCTGGAAGATGCCAGGGGCGCGAAAGGGATGGAGGACCTGGTGATCCGGGACGTGGCGGAGATCGTGGCGGAGGCGTTGGTGGTGCCGGAGGCCGCCGCCTGATCTTGCCTTAATCTGGCCGATAGCAGCAAGGGTGCGAACAGCCTTTCTGCAGTAAAGAGCCAGGTCTCGTCAATGAGGCCTGGCTCTTTCTCATGCAGCCGCGCCTGACGCTGTGAGATATGGATGGTGAGGTTGGTAAAGCGCAAACAAAATTACGGACGCCATCCTCGCTTTGTGCTATAATCGTACTATAAAATGCATCGAGTAATCATGAAGCCTATCCTGGAGGCGCCATGCCCGCACTCACAGCCGAACAATTCGTTTCCCGCGACTATGCCGCCGCGCTGACGGAGGAACAGTTGCTGGAAATGTACGAGACCATGCTCCTGGCGCGTAAGCTGGACGAGCGCATGTGGGTGCTCCACCGTCAGGGCAAGGTTGCGTTTCACATCTCCGGCATGGGACAAGAGGCATGTCAGATCGGTATGGCCTACGCCATGCAGCGCGGCGTGGACTGGTTGCACCCCTACTACCGCGACATGGCTTTTGTGTTGGCCCTGGGCATGACACCGCGCCACCTCACCCTGCAGCTCTTCGGCAAGGCCGAAGATCCCTCTTCGGGCGGCCGGCAGATGCCTTCGCACTGGGGCTACGCGCCCAGCCGCATCGTCACCAGCTCCAGCCCCGTCGCCACCCAGGTGCCCCAGGCCGCGGGGATCGCGTTCGCGGCCAAGCTGCGCGGGCTGGACGAGGTGGTGGTGGTCACGCTGGGCGAAGGGAGCACCGCACAGGGCGACTTCCACGAAGGCCTCAACTGGGCCGGCATCCATAAACTGCCGCTGATCACCCTGGTGCAGAACAACCAGTATGCCATCTCCGTGCCGGTTGAGAAGCAGATGCCTGTGCCCAACGTGGCCGATCGCGGTGAAGCTTATGGGATGCCGGGGGTGATGTTCGACGGGAATGACGTCTTTGTGAGCTATAACGTGGCGCGAGAGGCCGTGTTGCGCGCTCGTCGCGGCGAAGGGCCGGCTCTGCTGGAGGCCAAAACCTATCGTCCCACCCCACACTCGTCGGACGATGACGACCGCACCTATCGCAGCCGGCAGGAAGTGGAGATGTGGAAGAAACGAGACCCCATCCTGCGTTTCGAACAGGCCCTGCGTGAGCGCGGGGTATTGACCGACGCGCTGGCCGAGCGCATCCTGGCGCGCTGCATTGCCCGGGTAGATGATGCAGTCGAATATGCGCAGCGCGCTCCCTACCCGCGGCCGGAGGATGCGTTGCACCCGGTGTTCGGCTGAAATGCTTTCAGCACGCTGATTTCCCGATTTCCCTAAGTTCCCTGGTTTCCCCTTTGTTGGAGTGCAGGGTCGCAGAGCAGAGGACATGTGCTATGTCAGTCAAAACCAACATCGAAGCGTTGCGCGAGACCATGGCCGCCGAGATGCGCCGCGATCCACGGATCATCATCACCGGCGAGGATGTGGGGCCACGCGGTGGCGTCTTCCGGGCAACCGAGGGGCTCTATGCCGAGTTCGGGCCGAGCCGTGTGATTGACAGCCCCCTGGCCGAGCTCTCCATCATCGGCGTGGGCATCGGCATGGCGTTGAATGGCCTGCGCCCCATCTGCGAGATCCAGTTCGCCGATTTCATCCACCCGGCGTTCAACCAGATCGTCAACGAGGCCGCCCGAATTCGCTACCGGTCCAACGGCCAGTTTCATGTCCCTATGGTCATCCGGGCGCCCTACGGGGGCGGGATCAGCGGCGGGCTGTATCACTCGCAGTCGGTAGAGGCGTTCTTTGCCCATGTCCCCGGCCTGTATGTCGTCGCTCCCAGCACGCCTTACGACACCAAGGGCCTCTTGCGGGCGGCATTGCGCAGTGAGGACCCGGTCCTGTTCCTGGAGCACAAGAAGCTGTACCGTTCGATACGTGGGGAGGTGCCCGACGAGGATTATCTCGTCCCTATTGGCCAGGCAACTGTGGCCCGCTCCGGCGATGACCTGACCATTATCACTTACGGGTTGATGTTTCACGAGTCGCTGAAAGCCGCCGAGACATTGTCCCGGGAGGGGATATCCGTAGAGGTGATTGATTTGCGCACATTGGCCCCCCTGGACAAGCCCACGATCCTGGCTTCGGTGAAGAAGACGGGCAAAGTCCTGATCGTCTACGAGGACAACCTGACCGGCGGCCTTGGCGCCGAGGTAGCTGCCATTATCGCGCAGGAGGCATTCGAGCATCTCGACGGCCCCATCACCCGCCTGGCGGGCCCCGACGTCCCGGCAATGCCCTTCAGCCATCCCATGCAGGACTTCTTCCTGCCGAACGCGGAGAAGATTGCTGCAGCAGCGCGCAAGTTAGCCGCGTATTGAGCCAGGCGTATCACGCAATACGCAATACGCAATACGCAGTACGCAATACGCAGTACGCAATACGCAGTACGCAATACGGAGTATGTCCCATGCCCACACAAGTCATTATGCCTCAACTGGGCGAATCGGTGGTGGAAGGCACGGTTGGCAAGTGGTTGATCAGCCCCGGTCAGCAGGTCAAAGAGTACGAGCCGCTGCTGGTTGTGTCTACCGACAAGGTCGAGACCGAGATCCCTGCCCCGGCGTCGGGTGTACTGCTGCGCATCCTGGTGCCCGAGGGACAAACCGTGCCGGCCGGGACAGTGTTGGCGGAGATCGGGGAGGAGACAGGGGACAGGGGTCAGGGGACAGGGGTCAGGGGTCAGGAGACAGGGGTCAGGGAGGAGGGGACAGGCGATATTTCGCAACTCGCAATCCGTAATTCGCAATCTCCAATCCCGGCCACGCCCCTGGCGCAGCGGTTGGCCGCCGAGCACGGTGTTGATCTCGCCGCTGTGCCCGGCACCGGTCCGGGCGGCCGCGTCACCAAGGAAGACGTAGAGGCCTATCTGGCCTTCTCCGAGGGTGAACCCACCGCCCTATCTGCCAATCTACCAACTCCCAATCTACCAACCCCCAACCTCGGCTTCATCTCGCCGGCTGTGGGCCGTCTGGCCGCCGAGCTGGGGGTAGACCTCTCTCAAGTGGTCGGGACCGGTGCGGGTGGCCGCATCACAAAGAAAGACGTGTTGGCCTATGTTGCGGCACCTGCCCCGCGGCGGCCTGAAACTCCGGCAAAGGAAGCCGAGCCGCCGCCCTGGGAGCGGCCTGGCACCGGCGATCTCTTCAAGCCCACCGAGGAAGCGGGCGTTGCGACCCCAGCTCCCTCGATGCCATCAGCACTTGCGGTTCCTGCTGCTCCCGCCGCTCCCGCTGCGCCCGCTGAAGTGGAAAGCGACCTGCTTCCGCTTTCGGCCATCCGCCGCGCCATCGCCCAGCACATGGTGCTGAGCAAGCAGACCTCGCCCCATGTGACCACCGTCATGGAGGCCGATCTGACTCGGGTGCTGCAGGCTCGAGAGCGGTTGCGGGGAGAATTCCAACGACAAGGGGTGAGGTTGACCCTGACACCGTTCTTCTTGCAAGCCATTGTCGCCGGGTTAAAAGCGGTGCCGGAGGCGAACAGCACTTTCACCGAAAACGGGCTGCTGCTGCACAAGCGTATTCATATCGGTGTGGCGGTCGCGATCCCCGACGGCCTGATCGTGCCGGTGATCCGGGATGCGGACGAGCGGAGCCTTTTGGGGCTGGCGCGTGCAGTCAATGACCTGGCCGAGCGTGCTCGGGCGAAGAAGCTGACGCCAGATGAAGTTCAGGGCGGCACCTTTACCCTGACCAATCATGGCACGGCCGGCAGCCTCTTTGCCACGCCCATCATCAACCAGCCGCAGGCCGGCATCCTGGGGATCGGCGCCATCCAGAAGCGGCCGGTGGTGCTCAGCAAGGGCGGCTCGCTCCTGCCCGACGCGGACGACGTCATCGCCATCCGCCCCATGGCGTACCTGAGCTTCACCTTCGACCACCGGGTGCTGGACGGCCAGGGCGCGGATGGTTTCCTGCTGGCCGTGAAACGGTTCCTGGAAGGTTATGCCGCCTGAACCAAACATGGTAAAATAGCGACACGCAAGTACAATACGCAATACGCAGTACGCAGTACGCAGTACGTAACAGGAGTTATCTACATCATGTCCGACAACACATACGATGTCATCGTCATCGGCGGCGGGCCGGGCGGGTACGTCGCGGCCATCAAAGCGGCCCAACTGGGGCAGAAAGTCGCCTGCATCGAGCGGGAGTCGCTGGGCGGCGTCTGTCTAAACTGGGGGTGCATCCCGACCAAGTCGCTGCTGCGCAATGCGGAGCTGGCGAACATCCTTACCGGTGAAAGCAAAGAGTTCGGCTTCAGCTTCGATAACCTGAGGCTGGACTACGCCGTGGCCCACAAGCGCAGCCGCCAGGTGTCCGACCGGCTGGTCAAGGGCATCGGCTTTTTGTTCAGGAAGAACGGCGTCACCCACATCCAGGGCACAGCGACCCTGACCGGCCCCAAGCAGGTGAAGGTAGCGCCCTCCGGTGACGTGCTGTCTGCGAAGACCATCATTATCGCTACCGGTGCGCGGGCGCGCTCCCTGCCCGGCATGACGATTGACGGCCAGAAGATCATCACCTACCGGGAGGCGCTGGAGCTCACCGCTGCGCCCAAGCGGCTGATCGTGGTGGGCGCCGGCGCGATCGGCATGGAGTTCGCCTATGTTTTTCGGGCTTACGGCGCTGACGTGACGGTCATCGAGATGCTGCCGCACGTGTTGCCCCTGGAGGACGATGACACCGCGGCCGAGGTGGCCAAGGCGTTCAAGAAATCCGGCATCAAGATGTTGGTCAACACCCGCACCGAAGGGGTCGAAGCTACCGACACGGGCGTCAAGGTGCGCGTCAAGGACCAGGCCAGCGGTGCCGAGCAGGCGTTGGAGGCCGACGTTGTGCTGGTGGCCGTGGGCGTCGCGCCCAACTCCGAGGGCCTTGGCCTTGAGGCGGCCGGCGTGCAGACCGACAAGCGCGGCTTCATCGTGATAGACGAGTACATGCGCACCAATGTACCGGGCATCTACGCGATCGGTGACGTGACGGGCAAGCTCATGCTGGCGCATGTGGCCAGCGCCATGGGCATCGTCGCGGCCGAGCACGCGGCCGGCCACGAGACGCGGCCCATCAAGGAGGCGGATTACGCCTTCATGCCGCGCTGCACCTACTGCAAACCGCAGGTGGCGTCGCTGGGCTACACCGAAGCGCAGGCGAAGGAGAAGGGATACGAGATCAAGGTCGGCAAGTTCCCGTTCGTTGCCAGCGGCAAGGCGTTGGGCCTGAACGAGAAGGATGGCTTTGTCAAGATCATCGCCGACGCCAAGTACGGCGAAATCCTGGGCGCCCATATGGTCGGCCCGGAGGTCACCGAGCTCTTGCCCGAATTGGCCCTGGCCCGCACCTGGGAGCTGACCGTCGAAGAGGTCGCCCGGACCGTTCATGCCCATCCGACGTTGTCGGAGGCCATCATGGAGGCCGCGCATGCGGTCATGGGGCAGGCGATCCATATGTAGCAATGCCTGGGGATTGGCCTCATGGCTTCGTGTCCGTTCATCGGAAGGTACGTCCTGACCGACCATGCGCGCTGGGAAATGCAGCGACGCGGTATTACCGAAGCTGATGTCGCAACCGTGCTGCAGGCCCCAGAACAGCAAGAGGAGATACGGCCTGGACGCTGTGTATACCAGTCGCAGTTCTATCTGGGGCAGCCACCGAAAGCATTTCTACTGCGTGTGTTTGTGGATACGGATCGGAATCCACCTGAAGTGGTCACCGTGTATCGCACAAGTAAGATAAAGAAGTACTGGAGATGAGGACATGCGAGTAGTCTATGACGCAAGGACGGATACCTTGACGATTATCCTGGCCGACACTCCAATTGTGGAGAGCGACGAGGACAAGCCAGGCGTGATCCTGGACTATGATGCTTCAGGCAATATCGTCTCGATGGAAGTTCTGGATGCTTCTCGGCGTGTATTACAACCTACGCGGATTGAGTATGAACTGACAGGACAACCGGTGTAGTATGTAGTAGGACACACGATGCAAAACAACGTTGTCATTGATCCGATCCCAGTCGAACTTCAACTCAAGCCCCGCGCCCGGCGCGAACGGCTCCACGAGGAGCAGCCGGCCGGCCGTAAGCCGGAGTGGTTGCGCATCAAACTGAGCCAGACCGAGGAGTACTGGCGCTTGAAGGCGCTCATGCGCGGGCAAACCCTTCACACCGTCTGCGAGGAGGCGTTTTGTCCCAACCTGGGTGAGTGCTGGAGCCGTGGCACGGCCACTTTCCTGTTGATGGGCGACATCTGCACGCGCGCATGTAAGTTTTGCAACATCCAGTCGGGCAAGCCGCTGCCGCTGGACGAGGATGAGCCGCGCCGGGTGGCGGAGTCGGTGGCGCAGATGAACCTGCGCCATGTGGTGCTCACCAGCGTGGACCGCGATGATCAGCCGGACGGCGGCGCGCACATCTTCGCCAACACCATTCGCGAGATTCGGGCGCGCGTGCCCGGCTGCACGGTCGAGGTGCTCATCCCGGACTTCAAAGGAGATCGTGCAGCCCTGAAACTGGTGATGGATGAGCATCCGGAGATCCTGAACCACAACACCGAAACCGTGCCCCGCCTGTCGCGCTGGGTGCGGCCTCAGGCCAGGCACGAGCGCAGCCTGGCGGTGCTGCGCATGGCCAAGGAGCTCGACCCGGGGGTGCTCACCAAGAGCGGCCTGATGGTGGGCTTGGGCGAAGAGTGGGACGAGATCCTGGCGGTGATGGACGACCTGCGGGCTGTGGATGTGGACATCCTGACCATCGGCCAGTATCTCCAGCCCAGCAAGCAGCATCTGCCCGTAATGCGATATTACCACCCTGACGAGTTCAAGCTGCTGGCGCAAGAGGGCTATGCAAGAGGCTTCAAATGGGTCGAATCCGGCCCGTTGGTGCGGTCCTCGTATCATGCGGATGGACAGGCGCGGATCCTTGGGAATTCGTGACTTGGTAGATTGGTAACCTGGTAGATCGGTAGATTGGTAACTTGGTAGATTGGTAACCTGGTAGATCGGTGAGCACCCCTCCACCAACCTAACCAAGCTACCAATGTACCAATCTACCAATCACCAATCTACCAATGTACCAATGTACCAATCTACCAATCTACCAATCTACCAACCTACCAGCGTACCATGCAAATCCTTACCGTTGACATCGGCACAGGGACCCAGGACATCCTGCTCTTCGACAGCGAGCGGACGCCTGAGAATTGCCTGAAGCTGGTAATGCCCTCCCCCACGCTGCGGATCGGCCAGCAGGTGCGCGCGGCCACGGCGGCACGGCTGGACGTGCTGATCACCGGCGTGTTGATGGGCGGGGGGCCGGTCGCCTGGGCGGTTGAGGCGCATCGTCGCGCAGGGTTGCGGGTGTTGGCCACGCCCGACGCGGCGCGGACCTTCAACGACGATCTGGACATGGTGCAGCGGGAGATGGGCGTAGAGATCATCCCCGAGGAGGCTGCGCGCAAGCTGACGACCTGCCGCGACTTTGCGCATGTCGTCTTCCGCGACTTCGATTACGCCGCCATCGAGGCTGCATTTGCTGCGTTCGAAGTGGTGCTGCAGCCCGATGCCCTGGCCCTGGCTGTGTTCGACCATGGCAATGCGCCTCCCCACATCAGTGATCGGCAGTTCCGTATGGACTACCTGGCCGACCGGCTGCGACGTGATCTCCGACTGAGCAGCCTGGCGTTTCGCGCCGACGCCATCCCGCCGGAGATGACCCGGTTGCGCGCGCTGGCCGAGACCGCCACAGCCCAGACGGGCCTGCCGGTCGTCGTCATGGACACCGCGCCCGCGGCCGTGCTGGGCGCGTTGGACGACCCTCAGGTGGCCGGCCACCCGGCCCCGATCATCGTTAACATCGGCAACTTTCACACCCTGGCGTTTCAGTTTTGGGATGGCCGCTTCTTGCGGCTTTTCGAGCACCACACCGGCGAAGTGACTCCGGCGGAGCTGGCTGCCTGGATTCGCGCGCTGGCCGACGGGACGCTGCGCCACGAGGCCGTCTTCGCCGACAACGGTCACGGTGCGTTGGTGCTCGACGACCGACCGCTGCCGTTGAGCTTTGTCGCTGTTACCGGCCCTCGGCGTAGTCTGTTGGCGGATGCCGGCCTCCCCGTCTACGCGGCCGTTCCCCACGGCGATCAGATGCTCGCCGGGTGTTATGGGCTGCTGCGTGCTTGCGCCGACCTGGAGCCAGCCTGGCGTGAGCCGATCACTCGCGCGCTGGCGGGTCAGGTTGATCGGAGTCTATGGTGAACCGGGTCCGAACCAAACCAGGCTGGATCAAACCAACCTACCAACTTACCAATCTACCAACCTACCAATCTACCAATCTACCAATCTACCAACTTACCAATCTACCAATCTACCAACCTACCAACACCACACGAGGTAACTATGTCTAGCAGCGATCCTATCAAAGACATCCTCCGTTTGTTCCATTACGGCTTGTTTGTGGCGACCAGCCCAGGGCCCGCCGGTATTCGCGCCGCAACCATCAGCTGGGTTACCCAGGTTTCCTTTGAGCCACGGCTGGTTCTTGTGGCTATGCGCAAAGGCACCGCAATCTGCGAGGCAGTGCAAGGGAGCCGCTATTTCGCATTACACGTTGTGGGCGCGCACCAACCCGAATTTGCGCGCGCGTTCTTCACCGGGGCCCAGGCCACTGCAGACGAGATCGCCGGCTATCGCTACCGGTTGACGGCCCGCCAGGTCCCGATCCTGGAAGCCGCGACCGCCTGGCTGGAGTGCGAGGTCGTCGAGGAAGCCGGTGCTTCTGGAGATCACGCGCTGTTCGTTGCAGCGATCCTGGACGGCGGCATCACCATGCCGGGCGTGCAGGCCCTGGCGCTGCGCGATACCGTATGGCACTATGGCGGGTGAGGCCTGACGTACGCACGAGCTTCGGTTCGTCACGATCAACACATCGTCAAGGAGGACCTCCGATGATGCGACCTGCAGTTCCACCTTCTGATGTGCGGAGTGAGGCACTGAAACTGCTTTCCAACGGCGTCTACGTGCTGACCACCTGCGGCGCTGAGGCGCTTCATGCGGCGACGGTTACGTGGGTGAGCCAGGTTTCCTTCCTGCCGCCGCTGGTGCTGGTGGCATTGCGGCGCAATTCCCGGCTGGCCGAAGCCGTCCGCCGCGCCCATCGCTTTGCGCTCAACATCCTGGCCGAAGATCAACAGGCCGTTGCAGAGCAGTTTTTCACTCATCAAACAGAGCCGATCAACGTCGAGACGCTGGCCGGCCAGCAGTTTCGCCTGTCTAACGGCCGGTGCCCGCTGTTGATCGAAGCCATGGCATGGTTGGAGTGTCGCCTGGTCGCGGAGCCGGCCTGTCCCGGCGATCATGCGTTGATGCTGGGCGAAGTGACCGGCGCCGGCTTGCGTCGCACGGGCCGGCCGATGGTGCTCTGGGCCACGCCATGGTCTTACGGCGGCATCCCGGAACCGGTGACGAGCTGAGGGGGAAGGCGTGGACCTATCGGTTTTTCGTGCTGAGGCCGAGGCGCTGCAAAATGAGCTCACCCGCTGCCGGCGTGACCTGCATGCGCATCCCGAGCTGGGCTTTGCTGTTCATCGAACTGCAGCCATTGTAGCAGACCATCTCAGATCGTTAGGCTGTGAGGTGCGCACCGGCGTGGGGAAGAGCGGCGTGGTGGCGCTGCTCCACGGCGGCCGGCCGGGCCCGACCGTCATGCTGCGGGCAGACATGGACGCGCTTCCCATTCAGGAGGTCAGCGACGCGCCCTATGCTTCGCAGGTGCCCGGCGTCATGCACGCCTGCGGCCACGACGGCCACGTGGCGATGGGCCTGGGCGCGGCTACATTGCTGGCACGCCACGCGGCCGAGTTGCCGGGCAAGGTGCTTTTCGTGTTTCAGCCGGCCGAAGAAGGGGAGGGCGGGGCTATCGCCATGATCCAGGACGGCGCTATCGCCGACCCGGTGCCGGATGTCGCGTTCGGGATTCATCTCTGGAATACCTTGCCCCTTGGCCGGGTAGTCGCCCAGGCCGGGCCGCTGATGGCGGCTGCGGACATTGTTCGCATCGTCCTGCGAGGCCGTGGCGGGCACGGTGCCCTGCCCCACGAAGCAGTGGACGCCATCGCCGTGGCCGGTCAGGTGCTCTCCGCGTTGCAGACGATCATCAGCCGGAATGTGGACCCCCAGGAGACGGCCGTGTTGACCATCGGCACCGTACATGGGGGCACGGCGTTCAACATCATCGCCGAGACCGTCGAGATGGAGGGCACCATCCGCACCTTTTCCGAGTCGGTGCGCGAAACGGTGTTGACCCGGCTGCAGGTGCTCTTGAACGGTATCACCAGCGGCATGGGGGCCGGCTACGAACTCACGGTCAACCGGGTGACGGGGACGGTGGTCAACGATCCCGCTGTGGCCGAGATCGCGCGAGCTGCGGCCGTGCAGGTGGTGGGGAATACCGCTGTCGCCTGGCAACCGCCTTTGATGGTCTCGGAGGACTTTGCCGAGTTTGCCCAGCGTGTACCGGCCTGCTTCATGTTGCTGGGTTCGGCCAACCCGTCGCTGGGATTGAACATGCCGCATCACAACCCGCGCTTCGACTTCGACGAACGGGCATTGCCCATCGGAGCGGCACTGCTTGCAGCGGCGGCGGTCCGTTTCCTGACAGGTGGTGGTGCGTGATCGCACGACTATTGGTTTGAAAATCCGGACGTCGGGGCTTGCCCCGGAACGCAGCAAGCTGCGACGTCCGCTTACATGGGCCGTGGCGCTGGGCCCGGCATGAGTAACTGGCCTGAATTTGGGGTTATTGCCGTGCGTTTGATATAATGTGATCCGCCTAAGGACGATGGCGACCTGGGCGATCACCTCGTGCGCGTTTGTGCGCCAAGCGATCCTCACGTTGCCCGCTCCTTTTGCAGTCATAGTTCTTGTCTGTATCAGTTCCAATACCGTCGGTGAGGTGCGTTTGCATCACTTCAAAACCACTCAAAGGAGCGTTGGATTATGTCGTCTCAATTGAACCCGTTTGAGATCGCACAGCGTCAGCTTGATGAGGCAGCTGCGATCCTGGGCCTCTCGCCGGCTATGCACGCCTTTCTGCGTGTGCCGATGCGCGAAATGCATTTCACGATCCCGGTCCAGATGGACGACGGCACCTATCAGACATTTCAAGGCTTCCGCGTCCAGTACAACGACGCTCGCGGCCCCGCCAAGGGCGGCATCCGGTTCCATCCGGATGAGACCATTGACACGGTGCGCGCGTTGGCGGCATGGATGACCTGGAAGACCGCTGTGGTGGATATCCCGCTGGGCGGCGGCAAAGGGGGCGTGATCTGCAATCCGAAGGAGCTATCAGCCGGGGAGCTGGAGCGCTTGAGCCGGGGATACATCCGCCGGGTTGCGTATTTCATCGGCGAGGACAAAGATGTGCCCGCCCCGGATGTGTACACCACACCCCAGATCATGGCCTGGATGATGGATGAATACGAAGTCATCAAGGGCCGACATCTGCCCGGCATCATCACCGGAAAGCCTGTGCCGCTCTTCGGTTCACTGGGCCGCGGGGACGCCACAGCGCGCGGGGGCATTTACTGCACGCGCGAAGCGGCCAAAGCCATCAACCTGAACCTGGAGGGCGCCACCGCTGCTATCCAGGGTTACGGCAACGCCGGCCAATACGCCCATCAGTTGGGCCGCGATCTCCTCGGCTTGAAGGTGGTTGCTATCAGTGACTCCAAGGGCGGCATCTACAAGGCCGATGGCATCGGCTTCGAGGAGGCCGTGGCGTGGAAAGAGAAGACGGGCAGCGTCGTCAACTTCCCCGGTGCAGACAATATCACCAACGCCGAACTGCTGGAACTGGACGTCACGGTGCTCTTCCCCGCCGCGCTGGAAAACGTCATCACCCAGGCGAATGCCGACAAGATCAAGGCCAAGATCGTGGCTGAGCTGGCGAACGGCCCGACAACGCCTGAGGCGGATCAGATCCTCTTCCAAAACGGTGTGATGGTTCTGCCTGACTTCCTGTGCAACGCTGGCGGCGTCACGGTAAGCTATTTCGAGCAGGTACAGAACGCCTATAACTTCTACTGGCCCATCGAAGAGGTGCATGCGCGCCTGGACGCCAAGATGACGAAAGCATTCCATGCCGTCCATGAGATGGCCCAGGCGCACAACGTGCATAATCGGCTGGCTGCCTACCTGGTAGCCGTGAAACGTGTGGCCGATGCCGTTGCCGTGCGCGGGTGGGTGAAGTAAAAACGCGGTGAGCAAAAACTGAACAGAGCACATAAACGAATCGCCGAGGGGTATCCGTCACTTCCCCCCGGCGATTCCTTTTTGCCCTGACCTCTGTCCCACGCACTACGCAACGCAGTACGCAATACGCACTACGCAGTACGCACTACGCAGTCCGCCCTACTCCCTCACAGCTTCGCCATCACCGCTTCCAGCGCCTCGCGGCCGGGCCTTAGTTTCTCCTCGGACAGGTAGGCCAGCGGTGTTTCGTTGAAGTGCAGTAATTCGTGCAGGGTTGGCCGTTCTGACGGGTTGATGTAGATCAGGCCCGTAATGAACTGCTGGTTTTGTCGCGCTTGCTCCAGGGTGCGGAAGGCGTTGAGTTTGTCCGTGGGATCGTAGTCCGGGTCGAGTTTCTTCAGCACGATCCGTGAGCCGTCGTGCATGGCCACTTCCATCTCCCCTTCGTAGTAACCGATGGTGATCTCCTCGTAATGGGGGATGAAGTTCAGCTCGTTCAACGGCGTCTCCTTCTGTTTGCCCCAGCTATAGCTCTTGGTGGAGTCGTCGTGGTTGTTGAAGGTGACGCACGGGCTGATGATATCCAGCACCGCGATGCCCCGATGATGGAAAGCGGCCTTGAGCAACGTCTCCACCTGGCGCGGGTCACCGGCAAAGCTGCGAGCCACGAAGGTTGCGTTGGCCGCCAGCGCTTCCATGCAGATGTCCAGCGGCGGTAGCTGGTTCACGCCGGCATACTTGAGCCGCTGCCCCAGGTCGGCGGTGGCGCTGAACTGCCCTTTGGTCAGCCCGTACACGCCGTTGTTCTCCACGATATAGATCATGGGCACGTTACGCCGCACGGCGTGTTTGAACTGCCCTGTGCCGATGGATGCCGTGTCCCCATCGCCGCTGATGCCGAGGATGGTCAGGTTGCGATTGGCTACTGCAACGCCCGTGGCCACGGCGGGCATGCGGCCATGTACCCCGTTGAAGGCGTGGCTCCAGCCCAGGAAATAGGCCGGCGACTTGCTGCTGCAGCCGATGCCGCTCAGCTTCACCACCTGGGTTTGATCAATCCCCAGCTCCCAGGCCACGTTCATGATCCGCTGGCTGATGGAATCGTGGCCACAACCCTTGCACAACGTAGACGGCGCGCCTTTGTATGCGGTCTTCTCTAGCCCCAGGCTGTTGACCCGAGGCGTAACGCTCTTTGCGGTGGTTTCGATTGGCGTGTCCATCCCTACACCTCACAGCTTGCTCTTGATGGTCTCTGCGATCCATTCGGCCGATAGCGGCAGGCCGTTGCAGCGGGCCACCGAAACCAGGCCGCCGCTGCACAGCGGTTCTTCTGACAGGAGGATCTGGTGCAGTTGGCCGTCGTGGTTGTTTTCGACGACGAAGACGCGTTCATAGCCGTGCATGAACGCGCGTACTGTGTCGTTGATGGGCAACGCGCGCAGCCGCAGGTAGCTGGTCTCGATACCGGCCGCGCGCAACAGGTCACGCGCTTCGACCACGGCCGGATGGTTGGTACCCATGCTGATGATGCCGATCCGCGCGCCCTCCACTTCATCCACTACCGGCGGCGGCACCAGCTTGCGGGCGGTCTCGAACTTGCGGGCCAGGCGGTGCATGTTGTTCTCCCAGTCCTCCGGCCGCTCGCTGTACGTGGCGTACTCGGTGTGACCCGTGCCGCGGGTGAAGTAGGCGGCCGCGGGATGCGGCGTGCCGGGCAGCGTCCGCCAGCCGATGCCGTCCCCGTCCACGTCTTTGTAGCGCGCCCAAGAGCCCCCCAGTTCTTTGAGCTGCTCCAGGGTCAGCACCTTGCCCCGGTCCATCGGCTTTTCCGGATACTCAAACCGGTCGCTGATCCACATGTTCATGCCCAGGTCCAGGTCGCTCATCACGATCACCAGGGTCTGGAGGCGTTCGGCCAGATCGAAAGCGGCGATGCCGAATTCGAACGCTTCCTTGGGGTCGGCCGGGAAGAGCAACACATGGCGGGTATCGCCGTGGCTCAGGTAATAGGCAGCGGTGATGTCACCCTGGCTGGTGCGGGTGGGCAGGCCGGTGCTGGGCCCGATGCGCTGGATATCCCAGATCACAGCCGGCACCTCGGCGAAGTAGGCCAGGCCGGCGAACTCCGCCATCAGATCGAGACCTGGCCCCGATGTGGCGGTCATTGCGCGCGCGCCTGCCCAGCCGGCCCCGATGACTATGCCCAGGGCCGCCAGCTCATCCTCGGCCTGGATCACGGCGAAGTTGGCCAGGCCGGTTTCGGGGTCGGTGCGCAACTGGGGCAGGTACTTGTTGAGGGCGTCTACCACGCTGGACGCAGGCGTAATCGGATACCAGGCCACCACCGTCACCCCGCCGAAGATCGCGCCCAGGGCCGCGGCGGTGTTCCCGTCCACCAGGATTTTGTTTTCGTTAAAGCCGGACATGCGCTCGACGCGATAGGGGTCCGTCTTGGGTAAATTGGCTACCGCCCAGTTGTACGCACTGCGCACCATGTTCATGTTGAGCTCGATCGGCTTGGGCTTGCCGTCGAAGCTCCACGAAACAGCGTTTTCGATCTCGGCCATGTCAATGCCCAGCAGATGCGTCAATACCCCGACGTAGACCATGTTGGCGATGTAGTCTCGCAGCTCGAAGGGCAGTTTGGCCTCTTTGACCAGCTTGCTGACCGGCATCGGATAGTAGGTCACATCGGCGCGGCGTGCCGGGATGGGCAGGGTATCGTCATAGATCACCACGCCCCCTTCTGCAACGCCGGCCATGTCCTCCGCCACGGTGCGGCCGTTCATGCACACCACGATTTCGTATGGTTCGCGGCGGCTGAGGTAGCCGTCTTTGCTCAAGCGGATGAGGTACCAGGTGGGCAGTCCCTGGATGTTGCTGGGGAACAGGTTTTTGCCGTTGACCGGGATGCCCATCTTGAAGAATGCCCGCAACAGGACGCCGTTGCTGGTCTGGCTGCCTGAGCCGTTGACGGTGGCGATCTTCAGGGTAAAGTCGTTGATGATCGGCGGTCGCGCCGCAAGGGATACGGGCGCCGGCTGAGGGCCGGCGACGGACACCTCTTGTTCTACTCTCATACGGGTTCTCCTTGCAATTGTTTCATGTTAACTGATAGTTCATGGGCGACGCCCATGCGATCAATAAGGCGCATGTGTTGGATCAGCAGTTCCTTGCCCCCAGCGTAATCTCCTGCCTGGATGGCCCTGGCGATCTTCGCGTGGTACTCCCACACCTCTTGCAGATAGCTGTAATCGGCATAAGTGTTGAGCTCGACCGCTTCGTAAGCGTCCCAGTATGCCTCCAACAAGCCCAATACGAAAGGATTTTCCAGTCGTTTGAAAATCGTCAGATGGAAGGCCCGGTGTTCGGGGTATGGGATCTGGATGCGCTCATCGGAGAGTTTGTCCTGCGCCTGAGCGACAAGGTCAAGTAGCTGGGCCTTGTCCTCTGGGGTGAGCAGTGTCACTGCCTCATCCCAAAACGCGGTTTCCAGGTGGATGCGCAGGGCGCTGTAGGCCTGGAAAGCGTTGGGCTGGAGGGCCAATGCGATGAGCAGGCTCAACCGCACGGCCGGTGTGAACTGATAGGGCAGACAACGGATGCCGCGGCGGGGGCTGGCCTCCACCAGGCCCAGGGTACGGGCCACCTCGAACTGTTCGCGCAATTTGCCCGTGCTGATGCCGATCTCAGCGCCGATCTCGTCCAGGGACGGCAGGCGCTCGCCCGGCTCGCAGCCATGCGTCAGCAAATAGCGCAGAAACTCGGAGTCAATCCTGGACAGAATCATGGTTAGCGCCCTGGCAGACCGACAAATGCTTGAATTGATTCGATCAATTAGATTGATTATAGTATAGCACGATTCTGCGCAGAAGCAAGTAATCGCCCTGCCCATTGTGAGATGCGGATGTGCCGGTGATCTTCGAGGTGTCTGACGGCTGTCATTGACAGACTGTCGCTATTCGTGATACCGTACACGTGTGTGGTCGGAGCCGGCCACCGATACCGTGGGATTTGGCGGCTTTTTGTTGAGCAGTGTGAGGGAGCACAGAACGATGATGGATCGAACAGATAGGGCGATCTCGACCACCATCACGCAAGCTATGGGGGCAGACGTGGTGCCTGCCGACCGGCGGCTGCGCACGATGTTCGAGATCACCCGGATTTTGGCTTCGCAGCACGATCTGGATGAGATGGTGCCGGCGCTGTTAGCCAGCCTTATCGAGGGTGTCCCCCCGGCCGACGCAGGCCTGCTAATGCTTCATAATCCAGCCTCTGATGTTTTAGAGGTCAAGGCTGCGCAGGGATATGACCTGGAGGTCTTGCGTGCCTTGCGACTGGTGCCGGGGGAGTCCATTACCGGTCGGGCGTTCTTGACAGGCCAGGCCGCTGTGTATCCGACACCCGAGGCCACCGCAGCAGGTATGTCCACCATGAGGGCGGCTAATCAGGAGATCTTTCAGCGTGCGACAGTAGGGATCCCCCGGCCTCGCAGCGCGATTTGTATCCCGCTGATTACCGGCACGAACAAAGTCGGCGTGTTGCTGTTGGAGAACCTCCGGCAGCCGGGGGCCTTCAGTGCAGATGACCTGGCCTTCTTGGTCCCCATCGGCGATCTCTTAGCCCTTTCCATCGAGAACACGCGGTTACGCGAGGAGCTGGCCGCTGTCCGGTCGCAGGAGGAAGCCAATCGCCTGAAAGCGGAGGTGATGTCTACCCTGGCTCACGAACTGCGCACGCCGTTGACCTCCATCAAGGGATATTCGACGATGCTGCTGATGGAAGAGGCGGCGTTTAGCCCTGAGACCCAGCGGGAGTTCTTGAGGATCATTGATGAAGAGTGTACAGTGCTGGAGGACTTGATTCACGACTTGCTGGAGTCCTCAATGATTGACGCTGGCTTTCTGCGCCTCGAGGTACAGCCTGTGCGCCTGCCGCGTTTGGCGCGAGAGGTGGTTGCCGATTTCATGCACCGCAGTGATGGCCATCGCTTTGTGGTGGACTTTCCCGGCGATTTCCCATTGGTGGAGGCCGATCCCCAACGCATCATCCAGGTGTTGCGAAACCTGATTGACAATGCGGTGAAATACTCCCCTGATGGTGGTCTGGTCGTCGTCCGAGGGCAGGTCTCGGACACCGAGGTGGTCATCAGCGTGGCAGATCAGGGGGTGGGCATTGCGCCGGAAAATCTGAACCGGTTGTTTGAGAAGTTCTTCCGGGTGAAGACGGGGCTGGGCCGCCATGTGGTGGGTACCGGTCTGGGACTGCCTATCTCGCGCGCGATCGTGGAGAGTCATGGCGGTCGCATTTGGGCCGAGAGTCAGGTAGGTCAGGGAACTACGCTCTATTTCACCATCCCGCGCAGCGACGTGGGACGGAGAGGGGAAGATGAATCCGAATGAAGTGGGGCGCAAGACGAAGATCCTCGTAGTGGACGACGAGCCGCGCGTCTTGCGGCTAGTCAGCGAGATCCTCAAGACGGGTGGCTTCCAGGTGCTGGCTTTGGGCAGCGGGAGAACTGTCGTGGAGACAGTTGCCGTCGAGCAACCCGACCTGGTGCTTTTGGACGTGCTCTTAGGGGATGGCCCCAGCGGTTTCGAGGTGTGCCGTCGCATCCGGGAGTTTTCGGATGTTGGCATCATCATGTTAACCGCCAAAGCCACCGAAAGTGATATCCTGGCGGGTTTCGAGGCCGGGGCCGATGACTATCTGACCAAGCCTTTCAGCGCCAAAGAGCTGATCGCGCGTGTCCAGGCAGTGCTACGGCGGACACAACGGCCGGAAGAGGCGGTTACAGCTTCCCTGGTATGTGGCGACCTGGAAATCAACTTTGCCCGTCGGTCGGTGACGGTGCGAGGCCAACCGGTGTCGTTGACCCGCACCGAATACGAGCTACTGTATCAGTTGGCACGTAATGCCGGCTGCGTCCTTTCCCACGCCGACCTGTTAACGAGGGTTTGGGGCCCCGAGTACCGCGATGACGTGGATTACTTGCGGGCTTATATCCGGTATCTGCGGAAAAAGCTCGAGCCCGATCCGGGCAACCCGCAATTGATCCTTACTTCGCCGGGTGTCGGCTACATGTTGGTCTGTCCGGACAAATAGCCCCTTTGGCTTGAGATTGTTCTTGTGCGCTGAGCGCCGTCCATCTCGGACGGCGCTTTTTTCATGCCTTTTTTATGAACTGGTCGAGGCTTTCTATGCGTTTTTCACGGCCATTGCGCTATCATAGCAGCGTGATTGAGGACAATATCACGAATTTCCCGACGATGGGACACTCAGGAAAGGAGTACGATCATGGCTGACACTTATGCTTCGACCAAAACCTTCGATGTTGAGTTTTCCTTGCCCGACGCAGGGACGGCGGCGGCCAACGCGATCAAGCGCGCCCTGGCGTTCTGTGCGCAGAAGATGCGCCTGGACGATGAGGCGGCCGTGCCTGGGCTGCTGCGCCAGGGCAACACCGCAGCCCGCAGCTATTTCGAATACGGCCTGGCTCGCGAGCTGGCCGAACACATCGCGGCCCTGGATGATCAAGTGCAGGCCGTCTACCTGTACAGCCCCGATGCGACACCCGAGGATGTCATCTTCGGCGACATGAAGCCGACACTGGTGCATCTGGTGGTGTGGGCCCAGCGCAAGACCAACGCCCTGGCATCGCTGCTCGAGTCCCTCGACCGCGGGCTGGCCCAGGCCTACGCCGAAACTATCGGCGTCCCGGAGCAGAAGCACCTGTTGGATGCCCAGGTGGTAGATGATGCGGAGGTCAACTCACGCAGCGGTTTCGGCGCTATGCTGAACTGGTGGCACAACCGGCCGCTGATGGTCTGGAAGCGGTAGACGGTGGAGGCAGAGATGCAGCAGCCATTGACGCAGACTCAGGTCCGGCCCGAAGCAACGTTGCTCGTGGCCGAGCCCGCAACGAAGCAAGACCTGTGGGATACCGTCTTGGGCACGCTGGATGAGGCCGCAGCGCGTTTGAACCTCGATCCCGGCATTCACGCGATCTTGCGCGAGCCCGAACGGGAACTGACCGTCAGCGTGCCGGTGGTGCACGATGACGGCACGATCAGGGTGTATAGGGGCTATCGGGTGCAACATTCCAGCGCCCGTGGTCCGTGCAAGGGCGGCATCCGTTACCATCCCGATGTGAACTTGAACGAGGTCAAAGCGTTGGCCGCCATGATGACCTGGAAGTGCGCCGTGGTCGGTATCCCTTACGGTGGCGCCAAGGGCGGGATTCAGGTAGATCCATCTGGCATGTCCCAGCGGGAGATCGAACGCATGACCCGCCGTTTTACGGCTATGATCCTGCCCATTTTGGGACCCAAGCGCGATATCCCGGCGCCCGATGTGAACACCAATCCGCAAGTGATGGCCTGGATTGCGGATACTGTCAGCATGTTGGGCGGTGCTGCTGTCCCGGAGATCGTCACCGGCAAGCCGGTCAACATGGGCGGTTCGCGTGGCCGCAAGGAAGCCACCGGACGGGGCGTGGCGATCGTCACGGGTGAGCTTTTGAAACAGATGGGCCGCACCACGACCGAAACGTCTGTCGCAGTACAGGGCTATGGCAACGTTGGCTCATACGCCGCGCGCATCCTGCGCGACATGGGGTGCAAAGTTGTAGCGGTCAGTGATGTAAGCGGTGGCCTCTACAACCCCCATGGCCTGGACCTGGATGCCATTGACAGGGCGGTTGCCGATCACCCCAGGCGGTTGTTGGCCGGTTACACCGCTTCGGATGTGGATCGGATCAGCAACGAGGAGCTTCTGGAGTCCGATGTAGACGTGCTGATCCCGGCTGCCTTGGAGCATCAAATCCGGGCAGACAACGCCGACCGCATCCGGGCGCGCTACATCGTTGAAGGTGCAAACGGCCCGACCACGCGTGAAGCGGATGCCATCCTGGAAAGCCGCGGGGTGATCGTGGTGCCGGACATCCTGGCCAACGCGGGCGGCGTAGCGGTCAGTTATCTGGAATGGGTGCAGGACCTGCAAAACTTCTTCTGGGAGGAAGAAGAGGTCAACCAGCAGCTCGCCAACATCATGGTGCGCAGCTTCCGCGAAGTGTGGGGCTATTCGGAGGCTCAAGAGGTGCCGCTGCGCCTGGGCGCGCTGATGTTGGCGGTGGACAAAGTGGCAGAAGCGGTGCGATCGCGAGGCATCTGGCCTTGATCGAATCACACCGTTCCGGGGGCGAATTGTACGCCGCGCTGCTTACCGCTGTGTCGAAGCTTTGTATAATTATGAAAGATATTCATCATGCGATAAGGAGTGAAAAATGACACCCTCGAAACCGGCTTCGATTCCTGACAACGTTCCAGCAGTAGGCACGCTGGCGCCCGATTTTGCCCTGCCCGCCGACGATGGGACCACCGTCCGGCTGAGCGACCTGCGCGGGCAGCGGGTCGTGCTCTACTTCTATCCTAAGGACGACACCCCAGGCTGTACCACGCAGGCATGCGGCTTTCGGGATCACTATCTGGAGATCGCGGAGCAGAACGCCGTCGTGTTCGGCATCAGCCCCGATGGGGTGCAAAGCCATGTGAAGTTCCGGACCAAGTACAACCTGCCGTTCCGGCTGTTGGCCGATGAAGACCACAAGGTGGCGGAGTCCTACGGCGTCTGGGGCGAAAAGAGCATGTACGGGAAGAAATACTTCGGCATCATCCGCTCTCACTTCGTCATAGACGAAGAAGGCAAGATCGCGGATGTGCAGTACAACGTCAGCCCTGCCGTAAGCGTGGAGAGTGCTTTGTCTGCGTTGCGGTTACGATAGGGTGATTGTGAGACCGCCGGCCGTGGGAGCTGGCCGGCGGTCTCACAGAGGTGAGAGCTGGGAAAGAGGTCTCCCCCTAACCTCCGTCCCAATAAATAGAGTGCATCAGGGGGCGGTTTTCTTACACGCGCGCAGACGAATTTTCAAAATTCGTGCTGACCACAGCGGGCAGCGCGGCCAGCAATCCCAGGATCATCCAGAAAGCCACACTGGGCTTCGACCCCAGCGCCAGCGCGTCGGTCAGGCCGTACAGGTGCAGGCCGATCAGCGCGGCCAGCAAACCGCCGGCCAGGGCGCGCAGCAAGGGGGAACCCTGGCGCATCACCTGCCACGCCATCGTCCCGGCTACCCATAACAGGGCCAGATAGGCGATCAGCCCCGGCAGCCCCAGGTCCAACGCCACCTGCAAGAACATGTTGTGTGCATGGGCGATATCCATATCGGGGCTGATGGTGAACAAAGGGTAGAGCAGGTGGACCACCCGGCGAAAGGTGCCCAGGCCGGTGCCGGTAAAGGGAAAATCCTGGATCGCGTACAGGGCTCGTGACCAGATCTCCACCCGGCCCGATAGTGAAATGCGGCCCACCACATCTTCGGCCGCGAAGCCGGCGTCCTCTGGCCAGAGCGCGCCGATGCTAGCCGGCCCCGATACGACCAGGAGCCCGACCACGGCCAGCATTGATACCGCCGGCAGGGCGATTGCCGCAATGCGCGGCCAACGCGCACGGCTGGAGAGACCGATCAGGATGACCAGGGCCAGGATGCCCCCGAGGCCGCCGATCCAGCCACTCCGGGATTGCGTCAACAGCAGCAGCCCCGCCACGACCCCGGTTCCGCCCAGCGCAAGCAGAGCCAGCCCGAGACGCCGTTCCCGCCACCAGCCGATAGTCAGCGCAGCGGTTACGGGCAGATAGAGCAACGTCGCGCCGGCCAACTGGTTGGCGTTGATCCCGCGGCCTTCGGTGCCCGGCAGTTCTGCGAGCTGACGGGGGAGTTGTTGAACCAGCGGCCGCAGCAGGGGGATCTTGGCCGGCCATCCTGCGCTCAGCGCGCCCAGGGCCAGGATCCCTGCGCCGACCCCGAGGAAGACGACCAGGCCCCAGGCCAGCGTCCGGCGATCGCGCATGCTCAGCGCCAGGAGGCGAAACGCCATCAACCCCAGCACGATCCCTGTAAGCTTGGGCCACGACACGTCTCGCCATGCGGAAGCCCACCACGCCACCGGAAGGGTGAGCGCCAGTAGTGCCAGCGCGGCGTTGAACGGCGTGGCCGGCCAGAACTCCCCCCGGATGATCCAGCGGGCCAGCGCCAGCCCGGCCAGCAACGCCAGCCCGATCAGGGTCCACTGCGGCCGTTCTGAAGGAAACAACAGCAGCGGTGCGCACAGCAGCAACGCTGTCGGTTCAATCACGGCGATAATGCGCGCCAGGGGGCGGAAGGGGCGACGCCAGGACATGGATCAACGGCTCCTTTACACGCGTCCGCGGACGGCCATCAACGCGTGGCGAGCCCGGATGTCCAGGGTCGCCGCGCCGTACCTCGCTGTCAACCAGGTGTCTTCGGGCCATAGGGCGCGCCACACCAGGCCGGCCATGTCCTGGGGCCGGTCCACCAGGGCAAGCTGGTAGAGGAACCGCCGACGGCTGCGCGTAATGTCCTGGCCGGCGAGCACGGCCTGGGGACCGGTGAAAAGGGACAGCAGTCGTTGCCGGAGGGCAGAGGGCCGCAACGCCTCGCCGGCGGCCCGGACATCCTGCAAGCCGAAGAGCTCGGCCGTGAGCGCCAGCACCAACCCTGTGGCAGTTGCCACCCGCCACGCGCGCGCCCGTGCGACTACTGCGGCCCAATCCACTGCGTATTTGACGGCTACCAGGGCTACATCCAGCAAGCCTCTCACCCCCGGATACGCCATCTGGTGGTTAACAGATGCACGGCGAGCTGGATAATGGCGTCCTCCGGCGCCAGGGTCTGCGCCGGCCGGCCAGCCAGCGTGACCGGGACCACGCGTTCACGCAGATCGGCGCTGTCTGCCGCGGCCGTTCGTCGCAGCCATTCCCCCGCGAAGACGCCCCAGTGCAGTTCCACGAGGCCATGGCTCGCCTGGCGGCCCACCAACTGGATTTCGCCTTCCCGTTGCGCTTGCAACGCCGGTGGCCGAGCATCTTTGGTGTGCTGGCGATAGCCCGCAGTTTCCAGGGCAGTCTGTGCCCGGTTCATCTCGTCTGCTTCCAGCCATAGGTCCAGGTCACCCATCGGCCGACATGCCGGATCAGGGTAAACTGTGAAGGCCAACGCCGCGCCTTTGAACACGACGGGCGTCACCCCGACGGAGGCGAGGATATCCAACACCCTGGCCAGCTCTCGTACATGCAGCTCAGCGTCACCGGCCGCCGTATAGTAGCGGCCACGCAAAACCCCCTGCAATTCAGGGGAAAGCTCCGCCAGCGCGCCGGTGGCGCGCAACTGGTGGAACGCATAGGCTGTCAGCCCGTGGCCGTGGAGCCATTCGCACCAGGACGCGTCGGCCATGGTGGTAGCCCAGGCGCGCAATGCATTGCCATCGGCCGTGACCAGCGCTCGCAGGAATGCGGTCGCACCGACGGGATGCCAGCCCGGCGGATGCCAAACGGGCGGTTTGTTGCGTGGTGAGCGCTTCACGATGCTGAGGCTGCCTGGCCGGCCGGGCCGGTGTGTCCTGCGAGCGGGTTGCCGATCAACGCGCTCAAGAGCTGTCTGGCCGATATTTCATCGCCCCGAGCCGCAGCAGCGGCCAGATCGTCCAGGACCTCGTCCAGGTCACGGCGCCCCCAGCTCGTGACCGGATCGCCTCCCCCGCCGTTGGCCGAAACGAAGATCTTCTCGTGTTTGGTGCGATGGTGCATTTCGGCAGGGTCAAACAGCTCCTCGAACAGTTTTTCACCGGGTCGTACCCCGGTGAAGCGGATCTCGATATCGCGCTCCGGCTCCAGGCCTGAGAGGCGGATCAGGTCCCTGGCCAGGTCTAGGATGCGCACCGGCTCCCCCATATCCAGGACGAAGATCTCGCCTCCCTTTCCCATAGCAGCCGCCTGCAACACCAGTTGAACGGCCTCGGGGATGGTCATGAAGTAGCGGCGCATCTCGGGATGGGTCACGGTCACCGGGCCGCCGTTGGCGATCTGCTTCTGGAAAAACGGCACAACGCTGCCCCGGCTGCCCAGCACGTTGCCGAAACGCACCGCCACATAGGCCCAACCGGTACGGACGGCTGCCTCTTGAACGATCATCTCTGCCACCCGCTTCGTCGCGCCCATGACGCTGGTCGGGCGCACTGCCTTATCGGTTGAAATGAGGACGAAGCGTTGGACGCCGGCTGCAACGCTGGCTGTCACCAGGGTTCGCGTGCCCAGCACGTTGTTCGTGACTGCGTCCTGGACGTTCATCTCCATCAGCGGCACATGCTTGTGGGCTGCCGCATGAAAGACGATCTCGGGGCGATAGGATGCGAATATCGCTTCCAGGCGGGCCGCATCGCGGATATCGGCGATCACCGGGTGCACGGTGCAGGCCGCCGATGGCGCTCCCTTGGGGCGTTTGCTCGACGGGGAAGATAGGGCCCGCAATTCGTTGAAAATCTCGAAGATCGAGTTTTCGCCGTGGCCCAGCAAGATTAACTCGGACGGCTTGAAGCGAATGATTTGGCGACACAGCTCGGCGCCGATCGAGCCGCCAGCGCCGGTCACCAGCACCCGTTTGCCCTGGATCAGGCCCCTCACTTCAGTGGTATCGGTGTGCACCGGCTCACGGCGCAACAGGTCCTCGATCTGCACATCGCGGATCTGGTTCAAGCTCACCTGGCCGGAGAGGAGCGCATACATGCCGGGGATGATGCGGGCGCGCACGCCGGCCGATTCACAGATCGCGACGATCTCTCGGATCGTCTTGCCGGACGCGCTGGGCATGGCGATGATCACCTGCTCCACGTGGCGCTCGCGCACCAGCTCTGGAATGCGCTCCCGGCCGCCCAGCACGCGGACGCGATGGATCAGCACGCCGTGCTTATGCGGATCGTCATCCACGAACCCCACCGGTACCAGCCCGGCCTGAGGATTGGCCATCAACTCGCGCAACACCAGGACACCGGCCTCGCCGGCGCCCGCAATGAGCACATGAACGGGTTCGACCGGCGCACCGTTCGCCTTGCTCAGGCGCTGTGCGTGCTGCCCCCAAAGGCGCACCGCAAAACGCGGCCCGGCGATGAGGATGCCGGTGACCAGGATATCAATCAAAGGGATCGAACGGGGCACAGCCGGTGCCAGCTCCGGCAACAGGGCTTTGCCGCCCAAAAACAGCGCGCCCTGGGTCAGTCCCCCGACTGCGGCAGCGCCGGCCAGGAGCAATAGCTCATCCACGCTGGCGTAACGCCAGTAACGGGCATAGACGCCCAGCAGGCCGAACAGGGGCATCTTGATTGCCGGCGCCAGCACCATGTAGAGCACGAGGCCATCGAGGTACGTCTGAATCTGCGCACTGTCCAGGCGCAAGGCGAACGCCATCAGCGCGGCCACCGGCAGCAGGAAAAGGTCGAACAGCGCCAGGTGGCGGTTCCGCAGGTTGCGGCTGAAACGCGACAATAACGAACGATGATCAGTCATGAGACATTTTTGTACAAATGCGCGCAGATGAACGCTGATGTCTTATATCTTTGATTTTCATGATCTGCGTACGCAGTCAGCGTAAATCTGCGTCCTATACCCTCCGCGCCGAGCCCTGGAACACCGGCTGCAGGTGCATCGGCTGCCAAAGGGGGCGTGATTCGATATCCTCCCGCCCCAGCTCAAACAGGAGTCGTATAGATATCAAACTCGGTCACGCGGCGCCAGTCGCTGTCCAGGGTGGCGATAGCCCTCACACCCAGCCGTTCAGCTTCGGCCAGGATCATTGCATCCTGGGGCAGAAGATGATAGCGCGCAATGAAGTAGCGCAGACGTTCGTCCGGTGTACTGACCTTGCTGCCAGGGGCCGGAGCCTGCTGATACGCGAACGTTACAGGAATTGTCGCCAGCAGCGCATCGAAACGGCGCAGGTCCGCCAACCCCTGCTCGAGAATCTCCGGCTGCCGCTTGTAGAGCGCCAGCCAATTGGCCGGCCGCGCTGTTGGGTTCAGCGTTTCCCAGGTTCGCCGCAAGCTGCCCGTCAGGATGATATGATAGCATTCCTGGAGCACCGGCAGCGCAATCCATGCTGCCAACTCAAGCGCTGCGATGGCAGGCCGCAAGCGACGAGCAAATGCTTGGGCCGCGGCCGCATAAGGGTTATCATCACCCGGACGCAACGCCAGCAGGAAGGAAGTATCGAGCACGAGCTGAGATGGCAGGGCAAGGGTCGGATCGGCCAGGTCATACAGCGCCATCACCAGGTCTCCTGAATCTCCACCCAGAAGCTATCAGTAGTCGGAGGCAAGTTGCTGAACAATTCAGCCAATCCAGTGATCGGGTCACCGAGATGCTTTTCCAACTCGCGCGCCTGTTCCACCAATTGTGCCTGGCGCTGCCTCAGTTCGGGTGGGAGCGGCGATGTGAGGGACCTGGCTTCTGCTGCGCCGCGCGCCTGCCATTGTTCATATTCCTCAATGCTGATCAGCATCGCCATGGGCCGGCCGCGCCGCTGCAGCACAAAACGCTTGCCGCCATATTTGACCTGGGCAACCAACTCCGCCAGTTTGCTCTTGGCTTCCACCATCCCTATGGTCTGATCCATCGCTCACCTCCAACCGGTCAGGATGACCACATTGTAGCACGCAGGGTAACAAAAGACAAGCCTCTTCCCACCGCGGCATCACGCATGAAGCCAAATTGGAAAAGCTGCAAAGTTGTCACCCTCCTCACCCCACCCGGCCAAACAAAACGGCCCAGGTCAGGAGCGCCGACCTGGGCCATGTGCTGGAGACCGTCTGGCTTTGCGGACGCAGATGCACGCAGATGGACGTTGATTTTTTCTTCTCCTTGTGGTCCTTCAGCCTGATGCCGAACAGCTCTGCGTACGCAGTCCGCGTGTATCTGCTCCCTTAATGTCGGCCTCCTTGTCATCCAGCCTCCTCGCCAGCGAGCCGCACTGCTTCCTGATACAATTCATACGCAAAACGAAAGCCTGCCGCCTGCAAAGCATCCAGATGTGGCTGAACTGCTGGAATCAGACCAGCCCTTTTCGCCCTGATCAAAACCCCGATGACCCCCACCACTTTCAGCCCCAGGCGCTCGGCCAGCGTCCGCGCCTGGTGGTCATCCAGACCAACCCAATAGCCCTTGTGAGACCAGGCGTAGGCAATCACGGCTCGCTCGCCTCGGCCCAGCCGGTTAGGCGGTAAAGCGACTAGTTCGTCTTGAGCAACGGAGACCGACGTGATCCAGTCCAGTTGGGCGGGATTAACCGTCTCCGGCCGTAGTAACCGCCCCATGTCTAGCTCCAACTGGACTGGCTCTGGCACGCAGACAGGCTCAAAAAGGCCACGCAGAAGGCGTAGTTGGCCTATGCGATCCAGATACAGTAACAATGTGGTATCGCAGACCAGGGGACGTTTATTCATCCGCTAACTCGCGGCGTAGTTCGTCTGCTGTCATTTGCGACACCGGTATGTCGTACTCAGCGCACAGGTCCAAAAACATCAGACGCGGCACGCCAGCCATATCAGCCGCAGCGCCGGAAGAAAGCTTCCCCAGGCGGAAGAGCATCAATCCCGCATAAAGTCGCATATCGCGCGCCAGCTCTTCCGGTGTCCGATTGAGCATTTGCCGGACATCTCCCGGCAGTTGAATGGTTAATGTATCGTACATCCCCGCCCCCCCGTTTGTATCCACTAGCACATCGGTCTCTGGCCTACCAGTCTTGCCTTCGTCCACTTCTTCGCAGACGGTCCGAGGCACGATAACTTCATCGAACATCTCGTTGAGCAACGATAGGCGGCCCAGAAGCGCCACCGAAATCAGGTGCTAGCTTGCCCTGCGCATACAAAAAGCCCCGTGTTTGGACAAGCACCCTGTGTTGAAAATGCACTGGATCTTCACGCGCCGCAATCAGCACCGAACTGGGAAAGCTCACCGCAACCCCCGCCAGCTTGCTCCGATGTCGCCCTGGCGAACTCAATACGTCCCATGGTCAAAGACTTCCTTCCGACCAACAATCACACGATTATCATATTATACTCCCACTACCCCACCCGGCCAAACAAAACGGCCCAGGTCAGGAGCGCCGACCTGGGCCATGTGCTGGAGACCGTCTGGCTTGGGGGACGCAGATGCGCGCAGATTTTTCTCCTTGTGGTCCTTCAACCTGACACCGAACAGGTCTGCGTACGCAATCAGCGTCAATCTGCGTCCCATACATACCCTCCGCACCACCGCCGCTGCCCGCTCGATGTCCGCCTGCGCCATCGCCGTGCCCGAGGGAAGACACAGCCCATCGCGGAACAATGCCTCGGCCACGCTTCTCCCCTCCCTGCGAGGGAGGGGCCGGGGGTGGGTGACAACCTCGCAACCGGCGAACACCGGCTGCAGATACATCGGCTTCCACAATGGCCGCGATTCCTCGAAGATATCTCGCGTACGCTGTGCCCGCTCTTCGAGCGTCAACAGTTGTCCCCAGCCGATGACTATTCCACTCCACTGCGCTGCAGGACTTCCTCCGGTCGCAGCACATTGCTCAGCCGGTAGTTGTAGCCGATCTCCGAGTGCTGGTAGTGCGGGGCCTGGACAACTCTCGGGTCAACCGCCTCCCGATTGCTTCTGGCGCCAGGCGTCTATCATATCCCGCAATGCGCGCGCCACCTGTACTGATCGCCGCGCCGACTCTAAAGCTTCCTCTGCGGTCTGCCGGGTAAACAGGTCCCCAGGGCAGTGTGTAGCTCGCTTCGTCACCATAATCCGTCAGGAAGTGCGTCTCTGTGCCCAGAACGAGCAGGTCTGGCAATATGGCATGCAACAACTCACTCACACCATCTGGCAGCTCTTGCTCGCGCAGAATGGCAGCGATCTGGCGGGCAGGATCGTGCGTCTTTGGTACGATGCCAAAGAGAGACAGCGCCGCCTTCCCGGCGTTTTCCACCGCCAATTGCGCATTGTCAACACAAGATCGCCAGCGTTTGAGGGCGAAATCCTGGTCGGCTTCCGCCAGAAAGCCCTCAGCAAGCGCAAGCCGGTAGTCTACATCTCTAGACGTGCTCACGATAGCCTTCCCAGGTCACAGCCCACTCTTTCTGAGGCAGGGACGGGAACATCCACATCCAGCTTCCGGCCAGGCGCCTGCGCTGCATACCGGCAGCAGCCAGAGCCTGGGTGACTTTGGTCCGCAAGCCTTCGAAATACGACTGTCCATACAGGGCGATCCCGTCTACGCAGACATCCACCATCAAGGGGGTGAGATCGCCCTGCAGTTCTTCCGGCGTCTTTGCGATCACGGACATGCGTTCGGGCAAGTTCAGCAACTGGGGCAGCAATGGCGCCATCACCTCGCGCCGACGCGCCAGAGGCTCGCGCGGCAGATCCGCAATGACCACAAGGATATCATGGTCGCTGTCTGGATGTGCTTCCCCGCGACTACGTGAGCCGAAGAGAACGATCATTTGCAGGCGTTCGCCGAACTGTTTCAGCAAAGCCTGAACCAACGTGCCATAACTTGTATGTTCGTTCATGGTTATCACGGATCACGCTTCTTACCTGGACAATAATCCAGGCAAGACAGCAGCCAACACAATCCCCAGGGTTCTCTTCATAGGTAGCCCATGGCAAAGGCCACACGGCGCGCCGGACGTTTGCTAGATCACATTATACTCTGCCCCACCCCGTCCGGCCAAACAAAACGGCCCAGGTCAGGGGCGCCAACCTGGGCCATGTGCTGGAGACCATCCGGCTTGGGGGACGCAGATGCACGCAGATTTCTTTCCTTGTCATTCTGATCTGCGTACGCAGTCCGCGTGTATCTGCGGCTAAAATCAACCTGACTACGTCCCCTCTCGCCCACCTGTGGGCCGACGGACGCGATCCAGTTGGACGCAAAGACCTCCTGGACGAATTGTTGTTCCAGGCCGGACATGTGGGGGGGAGAAAGGTGGCTACGAGGTAGAATGGATTTCGTGGGACAATATCATGCCCGGCTTCGCGGGGCGCGCGTCGCCTCGCGCACTACGTCGAACCAGCGATAGGGATAATAGAGGGGGATCTGCCACCTGCGGCGGATGTGATAGCGCCAACGCATATACGCCAGCGGCGGAAAGACGAGCGCGAAAGCCGTCTGCACGCGCGCAGCCCACCTCAGGGTCCCCAGGTAGTCTATCATGCGCGTCCAACGATTCCCCAATACGCGGCGGTCGGCGGTGAACAGGGGCGATTCGTGCGCAGGCCGCCGTTGCGAGAGCTCGGTGAAGATGTTTGCGGGCAGCGGCGTGCCGAATGCCTCGGCGCTGATCACCAGGCCGCGAGCCACCGCCTGTGTCCACCCCAGAACCTCAACCTGTCGGCGCACCAGCTCCCAATCAAAAGCAGGCGTCTGCGTGACCAGGCGGTGCAGATCGAAGTGATGGCGCAGCGCCAGTGCGCCGCGATGCGCGATCTCGGCGTGCGCGCACAGGTAAAGCAGGTGGGCTTCGGGACGCAGCGTGTGCAGCGTAACGCCTTCGCTCACGATGGCTTGTTGCTGGTCGAAAAACCATGCCAGATCGGAGCGCCTGCGCAGATGGAACGGCGGCAACAGGTTCCAGTGGACATCCATTCGCACCTGCCCCCGTGACCCCAACCGCACGCGCGCCTCGATATCGGTGCTCAAGTGGGCAGGCGGGGCGCCGGTCACAGCCTCGAGCAAGGCGAAGGCAGATTTCACCTGCGCCTGCGGGATCAACACATCAATGTCGCCCATCGGCCGTGCGCCTGGAACTGGATAGACCGTCAGGCTGAGGGGGACGCCTTTGAACCAGACGGCGTTGATGCCTGCCTCAGCAAATCTACCGGCCCAGGCGCGCGCCTCCTCCAGGGCCAGCATGTTCGCAGCCAGGGTTCGCACAAACGCCGTCCGCAGGGCCACTTGTTCCGGCGCCGGCAAACGGCTCAGCAAGCCTGTCTGCTTGAGGCGATAGAAGGCAAAGGGGGCAAGGCCCTGGCTGGCGAGCCAGGCGCCGTGTTCGTGTGTGAACGCGCTCGCAGCCAGCCAGTCAGCGCATGGCCCGGCATCTTCGGCCGCCAGGGTGCGCAACAGGGCAGGCCTTTGGGATGGCCCTCCCTCTAATTCTAAAACAGGTTGCATTATTTCGTTATTCGTTGATCAGCAGCATCTCTCGCCGCCTGGAAGATACGTTGAGCATCTTCCAGGGAAATGCCGGCCTTCTCCGCCAGATCGTAGCTGGTAACGGCGGTATCTACGATTTGTTCCGTTTCGGGATCGCGAATGGCGATACAGACAAAATGCCCCTGGTCATCTGCAACAGCCAGGGGCGTCAAAAGAACACGATGAGGGTTTGCCAAGTTCGACCTCCGAAAATCGCTGGGAAAAATCAGGGTGGACAGATATTCATCAGGGCGAGGCGTTTTATAATTGCTGATGAATGATCGGACCCTCACGGGGTAGCAGGTGAAGAAAGCGTCTCCGCAATCAGACGCTCTTTCTCAGCTAATTCTGGTTTACCCAGTTTTTCGTATAGTAGCGCCATACTCAAATGTCCCCATTGGCTATTTGGATCGAGATCTAGACTCTCTTTGAGAGCGTCAAACGCCTTAGGATAGTTGCCTAGACCAAGATAGGAATTTCCGATCATACGTAGGACGCGCGCACGCTCTAGGGGTCTGTCCTTCGAGGCTTGTGGTTGCTCCAAAGCAATATTTCCATGAATTAGAGCCTGATCGTATTGGCCAATTTGGAGTAGAGCATGAGTCAGGCTGACACGCGCCAAATATTCCGACCGATCGATGTGAATGGCCTCACTAAGTAAAGGAATTGCTGCTTTTGGATCTTTCCGCTGATACAGCATAAAGCCGCCGAGTTTTCGATATATGACAACACGCGACGATCGCATGGTGGAGTATCGTAAACTGACATTCAACGCTCGTTCATAGTTTTCATAGTCCTTATCTTGAAAAAAGGAATCTGCTACTGCAATCAGATATGTTTCGACAAAAGGTGTAGCGCATTGCCATCTACCCATCGCTGCGCGGTACTGCTTTTGGATCAAAAGGATGGCAGCAGCAATTAAGTTCTGCCAGGGGTCAACCGCTTCATTGAGTTGAACCATCAGCAGGTCTTGTCCTGACAGTGGTTGTCCTGTAAATATCAGTTGTAAGCCACGTACTACAGCTAAACGGCGATGGTAATAGTAAGTATCGGGCTTTCTCGGATTGCATTGATTCTCAACGAGCATGTTTGCATCAAGGCCTGCCCAAATGTCTGATGTCGCCGCGAAATGCACCGACAGGGGGGACTGCTCTATACAGGTCGGCGCACATTCGTAGACGCCTGTTTTGACAAGCGCAATTGAATCTTTGTTCAGTCGAGCCACCACAGACAAATGCTTTGCCGAGCCTGTGATGATAACCAGGAATACTACGGCAACTGCGAATAGGGTGATGGATATGTTTCTTCTCATTGAAACTCAGCGCTTTAGTTTGAATCTGGCGGGTTACTGGCCAATGCGGCGTATCACGGCAAGCGCAGTTCGAGGTATTATTTCGATATTTGTGCGCCAATTACTCCACATAAGGTAATGAAGCTCGTACTCGAATTTTTTCTTTTGGCCTTCAATCGATCCTGCATAGTCATGCCAAACCTGCGGCCAACCCGTTATGCCCGGCATTACAAAAAAACGCAGTTCGTAATGTGGCACATGTTGATCAATCAAATGGGCGAAGTGGTACCGAATAGGCCTAAAACCGATCAGACTCATGTCGCCCTTTACTATATTGAATAATTGAGGGACTTCATCTAATCGCGTAGCGCGTAGAAGCCGCCCGATTCTTGTGTAGCGCGGATCACCCTTACTGGCCCATACAGGTCCTGTCCCAGCCTCTGCGTCATCAACCATAGTGCGAAATTTATAGAGTGTAAATGGGCGACACAGCCACCCTAATCGTTCCTGCTTGAAAATGATGGGACCCGAAGAAGTTACTCTTATGGCTACCGCTATTATGATCAGGATGGGAGATACCAAAAGGGCAAGTATCAAGGCGAGTACGCGCTGTAACCAGTTTAGTATGTGCCAGCCCGGCGATGAATAGAAACTAAGCCACTTGGCTTTAATGAAAACCGGAATTCCAGCTTGATCTAATAGAGCAGGATCTTCGGTGGGGCCTTTGAATCGCTGTAGAACTTGCTTGATCTGTCGTGCTTGCTCTGCCTGTGTGAGTCGTCCAAATTGAACGAGTTCTTGGAAGTTCATTTGGACAATAGATAGATCGGCGAGGCCCGTCAATAAATGCTCATCCCGTTCGGGGTAAGGAGAATCGGTTCGACCGCTGTTCGCCGACGATGCGTGAGCAGCCATGATAACAGGATTATCCATGACGACGCGCCGCATTCCAGAAGTTAATTGCATAAGGGCTCCTTATAGCCAAGAGTGCCATAAAATAAACTACAAATCCTAGTGCTGAATGCCAAGATAATCGCATAACAATGTGAATTGAATTCATTCCCGGAAATGATCCGATTTTGTACTGTAAGGCAAACAGAATGCCAAATAAAGCAGCTGTCGCTAGGATTATTCGAGTTAGCTCTTTGCCGCGATTGCCCCAGTTCATTTCTAGCAGGCCTTGTGTGTGCGCCATAAGCAGCAGGCTAAAGGTGCCCCCTATAAGCGCCACTGATGTGGCCCAAGCTACCCCCGGTGCGCCCATGATACGATTCAGAATTGGAGAAACCGCCATGTTTATTATAAGGCTTACGATCATTGCGCGCGCAGGCAGTCTTACATTTTCTGTTGAGTACAGCGCGCTGGCAACAGTATTGTAGAGCGACAATGATATTACACCAAATGCATAAGGGATAATATAGGAGCTGGTCTCTTGAATAGCCCGAGCGTCAAAACCGCCACGTCCATACATCAATTTAATAATTTCTGTACGATAAAATAGAATTACAGTCAGGCAAGGTAACAGAAGTAACAAAATCGAGTCAAAAGCGATCTGGTACATACGACGATGTTCTTGCATTGCGCCAGTGGCAGCCCGACTTGCCAGAAACGGCAACATCACTGTTGTAACAGGAATAGCAATTAAGCCAGAAAGTAGCAAGCCAAGCGTGCTGGCAATTGTAACAGCCGTAATTGTCCCTGTTCCTGAAGAAGATAGCCAGTAACGATCAATTATAAGGTGGAGTTGCACTCCTAAGAATGCAATTGAGACCGGAACTAGCCTCGGTAGCATTGCGAGTAGTTCTCTATGCGGCCAAAAGGTAAACTTTACATGAAAATGACGCGAAACTCCTACGAAAAGAACGAAAAAGCGAGCTATCGCTGAGAACACAAAAACCCACCCCATCGCCCAGAAACGGTCAGCAGAAGTTACAATGAGACAACCACCCAGAACACTAGCGCGATATATGATTTGCCCTGCAACAGCGATAGCAAATTGCCCGCGAGATTGAAGCAGCCCGATCAATACGCCACCAACACCCAGGAAAACCAAAGAAATGCTGATGAGGCGCAAGAATTGCTGTGCCGGAGCAAGTGCCTCAGGGGGTAAGCCAGGTGCAAGGATAGAGAGAAGGAGTGCTGGCGCCAGAAAGACGATAGCGCTCAATGCAACAAATGCAAGGATGACATAACCGGTCAGCGATGCGACAAAGCGTTGTGCTTGGGGTGGGTTTTTCGCTGAAAGCCGTGCTACTACCGGAATGAAGGTCTGGGTAACAGTTGCGGGAAAGTACTCCGCAACTAGTAGAGGAACAATTGAAAGCGCAAAAAAAACTTCACCATAGCTACTTGTGCCAAAATTGTAAGTTACTACCGCTTGTTGCAAGAATACCAATGCACGGGTGATGACACCTCCGAATAGCTGCAGCATGACAGAGCGGACTGGTCGGTGTTTTTCTGGAGACAAAGAGGCCATTTCTATGCTCGTTCGTTTGTGGTGTTCCGGTATGCAAGGAATAGGGGAATAGCTACCCACAAATGACGAAAATGTAGGGTGTCAACAGAAAGCCCCATGACAAACACGCACATTGCCATGCCAAGCCTCGAAAGGGCAAGAATCTGTTGACTCGTGTCCGGGGATTGCTTAGATCTAACCAGATCTTGAATCGGAACCACTAGTAGATTCAAACTGAAAACCAACAAGGCAAGAAAACCCAACCATCCGCGCTCTGCCAACACGGACAAAAAGTCATTGTGTGCTTCGTTATAGCCGAGTAATTCGTCCCGGTCGTATTTGCCGAGGACACCAGGACCAACTCCCCAGGGTGATAAGCGAAAAGCCTCATATGCTCTCCGCCAGCTGGCCATCCTGTTCTCTAGGGTGTAGTTGAAACTACTGATACGAAGAGCTGATCCAATGGAAGCATCGTTGATCTCGTCAATAAGCCTAAGAAGCTGATCCGAAACAATCGTTGCTGTTACCACGCCAAAGATGATAAACATAATGGCAATCATTAGTGCCAATAGCTGACCTCTGTGGGTTATTATTAGAAGTTTGCCTAATATTACCGCTAGCATAGCAGCCGCTAGAGCCACTCGGATTCCATTCGACTTTGTCAAGACGATTCCAACAAGAACTATGCTGACCGCACTCGCTTGGACCAAGAACAAACGGGGCCGTTTAGCGCGATGGAAAGCAAACGGAATGATAAACAACGATAAGGCAAGATAGTGAGCGGCCATATTGGGGTCTCGGAACAAACCTGTTCCTCTAGATTGGAGGAAAACAAGCTCTCTCGATATGGTTGGTAGTACATTAGTGGCTCCGATTATGACCAAAACAGCGGTAACTATGGCAACAACTGTCCACACTTGAGCGCTCCACGTTCTTAGCGCATCATCGCGACCGCCTTTTGCCAGGTTATAGATGGCAATCCAAACAAGGCACAGATATAGCTCTTGGCTTAATGTAAGAAAACTACGAGAGGGCAGGGGGGAAAGAGCTGTTGCCAGTATCCCCCCGCCGAGAATTCCAAGGTAAGCAAGAAACAAGGTTCGCCGCGGAATCAAGAATGCCTTTGCATTTACGATTGCGGCTAGGGCGTATATGATCGCCACGAGCAGAAAGGCATCAGGCAAGGCTGTGTTACCGGGCCCAGACCATTTGATCACGGGTATCGTAACAATGACTGTTAGCAGAACAAATTGCGCAAAGCTGAGAGACCTTCGGCTGGCTATGGCCCGGAAAATGCCTCCTCCAATTACTCCGGCGCTCAAAGAGATGAGGAGCGCCAATTGAGAACTAGCATTTAGGCGGGACACAACTAGGCCTGCCGCAATAGTTATACAAATGAGCAGGCCATATATCGGGAATCGCTTGAGGGATGGAAGCGTGTATTTTGGGGATGATATGCGTTGCATAGGTTGGTCAAGCTTTTTCGGTCAATAAGGCCTGATATAGGTCTTCGGTCTGTTCCGTTACTACTCGAATGTCGTAGCGTCGGGTGGCTTCGTGTTGTGCGGTGTAGGCTAAACGTTGCGCAAGGTGCGGGTTATCCGCAAGCATCTTCACTGCGTAAGCCAGGCCGGCGGCTGTCGGTTCAGCAAGCAATCCTGTTTCCATGTGTATGAGTGTATCCTCGATGCCGCGGACTTTTGTGCCGACAACAGGGACCCCAAGAATCATGGATTCCAAAACGGTGATGGGCAGGCCTTCCCAGTCACTACTCAACACAGAAATGTCGAATGCCTTGAGCAGAGGCAATGGATCGTTTCGCCACCCCGTGAAATGAATCCGGTCGGTAAAGCCCGCCTTGTTGACTGTTTCCTTGGCGAGGGGCAACAATTCGCCGTCTCCTACCAGGACAAAATGGCCTTCAAACCCTTCCTGTAGGAGAGAAATCGCCATTTCGATAAAACGGTCAGGGCGCTTTTGGGGGCGGAATCGCGCTACCATTCCAACCACTAAAGCATTGTCCGGAATTCCCAGGTTGCGCAACGTGACATGATCGGGTTCGATTTTCAGTAGATCGGCTATGTGCATCCCATTCGGTATTACGGCAAGCGATTCCCGAGACCCCACTCCCAGGGCCAAGAGGCGTTCTGAATCGCCAGGCGTCAGGGTGATAATCCGATCGGTAATACGAGCGGTAAGGCGCTCGATCCGGGTGAACAATGGATTAGCGAGCCATGGAATACCATGCATGGTATGTAAGATCACAGGAGTTCCAGCCATCTTGGCAGCCCAGCGCGCCAGGATGCCTGCCTTTGACGAATGCGTATGTACTATCTGGTAATTTTCTTCGCGCAATAAACGCCATAAGAAGAAAAAAGCACGTAGATCTTGGGCGGGAGAAGGCTCTCTCACCAGGAAGGGGCAGATAATAACGCGTTCAAGTTGCAAAGCGCGCAAACGTTGCGCGAGTTCTCCCTCCCCTCCGCACACGGCCGAAACACGAAACCGCCCGTTGGTCTGTATTTGAGAAACCAGATTAAGCATTGCTGCCGGCGCCCCGGTCAGGTTCGCGGGTCGAATCACGTGTAGTACATGGGGGCGAGATGGTATAAATGGTTTTGCTCGAGCAACATGTGTAATTTTGACACTCATTATGTTTGCTGCCATTTAGATGGCGACAGTATCAGTCCTTGCGATCTGTAATGCTGTCGGCGGAATAAATACTGGTTTGACACGATGTGACGGGACACATAAGCGTTGATCTCATAAATCTCTTAGCCACCGCTTCAGTAGTGACGGCCGCGGAATGAGAATCATTGTTAGGAGTGCTAAGCGACCACGCCATCCTTGGATGCGCCAATTTGCCGCTGCGCGTCGAAGGTGTTGGCTGCTAGATCGCCCTGCGGCGTGGCGCATATCGATAGCGGTACATGCGGCGGAGAGCTGGCTCAAAATTGATTCAGGTATCCGGGTGTTGAAGCGTTCTTGCGTGCTTAACAGAGCCGTATATAGGCCACTGCTCCAGTGCCACGTTGCGGCTTGTGCCAGCACGTCATTCCATATAATATTGTCTTTATACTTTTCGATCAACAAATGCAAGTCGTAGTACCAACGCAACGACGCCTGTGCCTCACCGTGTTTCAGTGCTACATGGGCTGCAAGGTGTAACAATTCTGCATCGGGCCCAAGAGCGCTTGTTGTCTGCTGGCCGACTTGGACCGGCCTGGCATGCTCCCAAAACCATGTAACGTCTGGGCGATAACGACTGGTCGCCCCAAAGACTATATTCCAATGCAATTCGACATGGGTGCGTATCTTGTTGCCCCCATCGTAGTTGTGCTCATTAAGTAATGGAGCCATAAGCCAACGCCGTAAGCGCGAAAGTTCCGGGCGATAACCGAGGCTTTCTACTATACGATCAGCGATTCGTATTTGTTCGATCGGTACCAGAAGATCAATGTCGCCCATTGGGCGCAAACTTGGGTCTTCATAGAGGGTGAAGGCCAAAGCTGCCCCTTTGAGCAGCAATGTTTTGATCCTAACAGCCGCTAGTGCTGCCAACACTTGCTCCAGTTCAGTCAGCAATACGGCGTTATGTGCAGCAATTCGTACCGCCATGAGCCGCAGTGTTGTTGCTGCGGATGTAGGTAGTTGAGTTCGCCAGCCCTCGCGGCCGCTGACGCGCCACAACAAACTCGCTACGCCTTCCTGAATAGCCATCTTGGTTAGTACAACCCATTCGCCTGGAGACAAGTCTGGCCATTCGTCAGTACTCATTCCCCCCGCCAGCGCTCGACAGAGAAGTCCGTACAAAGGTATGGCTCGACCACCTGCCTCAACATAGCGCGCTGAAACCACTGGCGCAAAAGAAGCGGTTTGTGTCATTGTTTCTGTAGTCGCCAATCTAATCTAATACCGAGAGAGTTTTACCTGAGTGCTGGGATTGCGCGATCGTGAGCATCCAATCCCAGGTCAACCGTAGGCCTTCTTCGAGTGCTACTTGAGGCCTCCATCCCAAGTCAGCTTCTATCTTAGAAATTGACGAATAGTTCTTACGGATATCCCCTTGCCTCTGGAGTGAATAACTCAACCTAACAGGGCGTCCAATTACTTCTTGCACGAGTTCTGCTAAGCGGGCAATACTGGTTTCGATCCCAGTAGCAATCTGATACACCTCACCGTTGGCTTTGCTTTTCAGTGTAAGAATCACGGCTCGGCAGAGATCTTCTACGTAAATAAAATCTCGTGTCTGCTTGCCATCGCCGTTGATTGTAATGCTTCCAGTTGCTAGAACATCTCGCAAAAACTTTACCACCACGCTGCTTTTACCCGCTGAATATGGCCCGTACAAGTTTGCAAATCGCAGCACCACTGTCCCTAACCCCCATGATCCATAGTAAGCCAGACAGTATCCCTCTCCCGCTAATTTGCTGGCTCCATATGGGGAGATCGGTAATGGCGCCTTATCCTCGGTAGCTGGCGGCGGCTGGCGGCCCAACGGCGCGTTCGACGACGCAAAAACAAAACGGATTTGTTTGCCGACGCGCTCCTGTTCGGCCCTTGCTGCCTCTAACATATTCAGTGTGCCGATTACGTTGACCTCACAGTCGCGGCGCGGATCCGCCAATGAGCCTGGCACTCCAGTCTGCGCGGCCAAGTGGACGATCCCGTCTTGGTCGCGCACAACCTGGTTTACGAGTGGCACATCCAGGATGTCACCCCGCACAAAGGTGAGGGGTAGGCCAATGATATAATCCAATCGGCCTGTGCTCAGGTTGTCCAATACCGTGACTTGATGCCCCTCCCGCAATAGGAGTCGCACCAGGTTAGCGCCTACGAAACCGGCGCCGCCGGTAACAAGTATATTCATGCGCCCCCGGTAAATGTTGTTACTGATCTACTTCCACCGCACCCGCGGCATGATCTTATCAGTGTCAATCAGGTCCTTGTACTTCATCACCTGTGCCAACATGCCGGCGATGATCTCGTCGGTCACGGGGTGTGGTTGCAGCCCCAACTCCAACAAGCCCGAGTGCGCCGGGTTGTAATAATGTTCCTCCATCTCTTTGCGTGGATTATCAATGTGTGCGATCTGCACGTTTAAGCCCATGCTGTCGCCCACTCGCTTAATTCGCTCGGCCCACTGATTCACCGAGAAGGTCTCCACGAACTGGTTCAGAATGCGCAGTTCCCCCTTCGCGGCCGGCTTCGTAACCGCCAATTCCACACATTGAAGTGTGTCTATCAGGTTCAAATAGCCTCGCGTCTGGCCGCCCTTGCCGAACACCGTCAGCGGTACCCCGGCCACGGCCTGAACCAGGAAACGGTTTACCACCGTGCCGAAGATATCGTCATAGTGGAAGTTGGGCAACAGCCGTTCATCCAAATCGGTCTCCGGCGTCGAAAGGCCATACACCGGCCCCTGCATCAAGTCTGTAACGCGAATGCCGAAAGTGCGCACGTAGAACCACAACAGATCGGTGTCCAGCACCTTGGTCGTATGATACAGGCTGCCGGCCTGTCTTGGATAAAGGAATTTCTGCTTGCGCCCCTTATGTTCGATTTCGATCCAACCCTCTTCGATATCAATGTTGGGCGTGCCATATTCGCCCATCGTGCCCAACTTAACGATCTGACAGTCGGGCGCATGCTGCATCACCGCCCAAATGGTATTGAAGGTGGCGTTCAGGTTGTTGTTCAAAGTCAACCGTGCCTCCTCGTAGTCCACCATGCCATAGGGTGCCGCAGGCTGCTCTGCATAGTGAATCACACTTTCGGGTTGGAATTCCTGGAAAACCCGCGCGAGCAAACGATAATTGGTCACATCGCCGATCACGACTTTGATCTTCTTGCCAGAGGCTGCCTCGAAGATCGCAGCTCGCTTCGGCAGGTCCGGGTTCGGCATCAGCGCCTCGGACTGCGTTTGCAGCGCCAGGGTGCGCCGCAGATAGTTGTCCATGACACACACATCATGGCCTTTGGCCGCGAAATGCATGGCGGTCGGCCAGCCCAGATAGCCGTCGCCGCCGAGGATCAAGATACGCATGGTTTACCGTTCCTTTCCACGAGAAGGTGATTTTCAAGCAAATAACAGCGCAATGCATCGCGAGTCAATGGGGTTTCGACACTTGAATTGTAAGCATGACTCACCGAATGATTGACGATCTCGGGATACACGTATTCAATCGTTTCGTAAACCGGTTTGAAGCCGGGCAAGATAACGAAGTAATCGCGCAGCTCAATAGTCCGCCTCGTTTCTTCTTCGTTCATCAGCTCTTCGTAGAGCTTTTCACCGAGTTTCGTGCCGATGACCTCCACGCGCACCTGGGCCGGATCAAACCCGTAACGCGGAGCCAGTTCCTCGATCATCACTGCAGCCAGGTCCGCAATGCGCACTACCGGCATCTTGGTAACAAATACCTCGCCGCCGCGCGCCAGAAACACCGAGTCCATCACCAGCCGCACTGCTTGTTCCAGTGTCATTATAAAGCGCGTCATGCGCACATCGGTCAGGGTCACCGGCCCGCCACGGGCGATCTGCTGCATGAACAACGGAATAACCGAACCACGCGAGCCAAGGACGTTACCAAAACGGGTCGAAGCCAGAATCGGTCCACTGTTGCGCCGGTAAGCATTAGCTGCTGTGATCAGCCGCTCGCACATCAACTTGGTGGTGCCCATCACGCTGGTTGGGTTAACTGCTTTATCTGACGACGTAAACAAGACGCGCTCAACACCATTGGCAATTGCTGCATCTATGACATTTTGCGTGCCTAGAATATTGGTCTGCACAGCATCACGCGGGGCCTGCTCACATAGGCTCACGTGCTTCAATGCCGCCGCATGGAGGACAATATCTACATCCTGCATCGCTCGCATCAGTCGGTCCCGGTCCCTCACATCGCCGACATACAGATGCACATTCGGATAGGCGCTATAGTCCTCCATCAGAAAGAACGTGGCGCTTTCGTTGTTGTCCAATCCGATGACTTCCTGCGGATTGTGGGCAACCACCTGTCGCAGCAATTCGCTGCCAACAGTACCGCAGACGCCTGTGATTAATACGCGCTTTCGTTGCCACGGATTGTCACTCATGCATAGACTCGCTTTCTCAGGGGATTATTTCGTATCAGCCTTCGTATCAGCCACGGCAACAAATAGAAGAATTGACGGATATGATACCATGCTATGCGACGTGGCTTGTTGACCGTTTTCAGAACAATCGGTATATCCACTACCCGACCCCCTAGCGCGCACACTTCCAATGTAAAAACACCACAGATGCACGCGCCTCGTAATTGCAATCTCCGCGCCAGATCAGCACGTAAAGCTCGCAGACCGGTGCCTGAGTCGCCCACTGGATCAGCCAAGCCCGCCAACCAATTCAAAAACCTTTCGGACAGCCGTGGGATTCGATCGCGATGCCCCTGGACCATATCGGCTCGCCCTTCTTTGATCGGCTGCACCAGATATGGAATGCATTCTGCAGGAAATTCGCCATCTGCATCCACAGTTACCACGATAGCTCCATGAGCTTCACGAAAGCCACGCTTGATCGCAGCAATATAGCCCCGATTAACTGGCTGACGCAACACTTGCGCACCGGCGGCGAGGGCGACGGCAGCCGTATCATCGCGGCTGCCGTCATCGATCACCAATACTTCTTCTACAAGTGGCGCCACTGCCCGTACTGTCTGACCAATGCGCGATGCTTCGTTGTAAGCAGGGATCACGGCTGTGACACTACAGTATCCTGCGCTGTCAGTCCAGTACCATTCCGGAAGAGCACACACTAATGATAATTCCGTCGCTTCAACGGTTACCTACAGCTTGATCGGCAGTAACCAACCGAAGATAACCCAGGCGACCAATAAGGCCACGATCGTATTGAATACGGTCACGATCAGGTACACCGATACAGGCGCCCAGCCCATCTTCTTGATTTCGCCGATACTGATATCCAAACCCATCGAAACAAACGCCAGACAGAAGGCCCAGTCTTTTAGTGCTGCAAGGGCAGCGCCAGCATCCTTCCCGATAGCTCCGAAAGTGTACAGCAACGAGGCCGCAATAAAGCCTAACACGAACTTCGGAAAACGCTGCCAGATGATACCGGCGCTCGGACGCCTGCTTTTGTCGTCGCTCTTTAGACTAAAGTATAACGCCAAAAGAAAGGCTACTACACCGATCAATGCGTTTTGGGTCTGTTTGACGATGCTGGCAATCTGCTGGGCCGTCTTACCGTACATTGTGCCGGCGCCCACAACCGCAGCCGTGGTATCAATGTTGCCGCCGAACCACGCGCCGGCAACGGGTTCTGGCAAGCCAAGTGCACTTCCCAAGAGGGGCGCAATAACCATCAACGGTAGAGCTGTAATGATCACCAGCGCTGTGATATAGGTGACCTCTTCTTTCTTGGCTAACACAGCGCCTGCGGCCGCAATCGCTGCAGATACCCCACACACAGCAATCGCAGTAGACATCACAGCTCGCAAAGTCTTGGGTAGATTGTATTTCCCGCTTAACCACCAACTGAAGAAGAAAACAGACGTGACCAATACCAGACCTTGAACGACCGCGCCGCCTGCAGCTGTGACAATGACCTTGAAGCTGATCGTGGTACCCAGGAGCACCAACCCTACCTTAAGAAACAATTCGGTCCGAAATCCATTCCTCACCAAGTCATAGGTCTTCGTAGTTTTCAGCAGCCAATTAGCTGCCAGGCCGACTAAGGCGGCCCAGAGAGGATATTCCAACGCCCGGCCAGGAATGCCCAGAGGCAAATTAAGCGGATAAACTTGAAGCTTCAACCAACGAGCCAGAAATGCCAAGACCACAACGATTACAAGTCCGATCATAACCCCGGCCGACTTCGAGGGCATACGCTCTACCTTAGCAGATATAGACATAAGAATTTCTCCTTTTCCTATATGTAACTAAAACTTCATCCATCCTGGGTTTATCACACTAATGATCGCCAGAAAAATCAGGACGAAACTGATCGCCACAGCCTGCCAATCCTCGTTTATCTTCATTATGAATCCTCCTATTTTACGATGTGGTCGTGTTTGAGCTGGCAAGTGCAAAGCACACCCTGTACTGCGGCAGCAATTCCAAATATGACAAACTGAGCCAAAGGTGATAGTGCCAGTACACCATCAGCGATGCCGCCTTGAGCGCCTTCGGGGTCTTCTTCACCCAAACGCCCTCGTTTTTGGCCCGCCAACGCGACATGCAACGCCGCAGAGGACGTGATAATGCCCAAAGTCTCTTCGGCGTCGCCCACATTCCCAGTGATCCGCAGATTCGCAATCTGCTGGATCCGCTTGCGCCGGCCTATCTGCGGCCACCGTTTTGGGCCGTGCTGCAGCGGTTAACGGAGGTCGGCGTCCTGAAAGACTATCGCAGCTTCAACGACGGGCTGTTGTGCTCCCTGGATGGCACGCAGTATTTCTCCTCGACGACGATCCACTGTGCGCAGTGTACCGTCATCGAGAAGGAGACCGGCACGCGCTATGCCCATACGGCGCTCATTCCCGCCCTGGTGCGACCCGGCAAGGCCGAGGTGCTGGTCATGGAACCGGAGTTCATCATGTCCCAGGATGGCGCCGAGAAACAGGATTGCGAGCGCAACGCTGCCCGGCGCTGGATCGAACGGAATGGGCCGCAGCTGGCGGCTCAACGGGTGACGATCCTGGCCGACGATTTGCACTGCCATCAGCCGTTGTGCGAACTCTTGCAGACGCACCGGCTGAGTTTCATTCTGACCTGCAAGCCGGACTCGCATACCACGCTGTATGAAGAAGTCGCCTTGCTGGCCAAAATCGGGGCTGTCGCGCAGGTCTGTGACCGCCGTTGGACCGGCCACGGCTTCGAACTCTGGACCTATCGCTACGTCAATCAAGTGCCGTTGCGCGCCGGCCCCAAGGCATGGCTGGCCAACTGGTGCGAACTCATCATCGTCAGCGAAGGCACGGGGGAGGTCTTATACCATTGGTCACAAGTTAAGCGAAAAGGACAGTTGTCAAATTTGGCATGGTCGCTGTTTTGCCTCATGATAGGGGCATGACAGAGATTGCAGCCAAGAAACCAACCAAGAAATCGAGTTCGGTGCGACATACGCGGGCTATCCAGCGAGATCGTAGCAAGCGACCGTTGGCGGCACCGCCTGACGAACAGATCAGCCAACGGCTGACTGAGATCGTCCATCCGGCCATCCTGGCCCAGGTGGCGCACTATCACGACCTGGGATTACGCGAGCGGGTTCTGAACCTACCCGTGATGGTGGCGCTGGTGTTGAGCATGATCTGGCGCCAGCTTGCCGGCGTTAGCGATTTGGTACGTCTGTTGCGGGAGGAAGGCCTGTTGTGGGCCGCACCGCAACGGGTCAGTCAACAAGCCGTCTCCCAACGGCTGCGTACCTTACCAGCTGAATTGTTTCTGCGTCTGTTGCTGAGCATCCTGCCCCGGTTGCAGGAACGCTGGCAGGCGCGTCAGCGTCCCGTGCCGCCGGAGATCGCCTGGGCCCAGGCCCACTATCGTCAGGTGCTGGTCCACGATGGCTCGACACTTGATGCCTTGCTCCGCAAGGTCGGATTGCTGCGCGACATGGAGCGCACCCCGCTGGCCGGGCGCATGACTGCTTTGCTCGACCTGGCCTCGCGGCTCCCTTGCCAGATTTGGTACGAAGAAGATGCGCAGGCCCACGATCAGCGCTGTTGGCCCCAGATTCAGGCGATGCTGGCGGCCGGGAGCTTGTTGATCTTTGATCTGGGCTACGTCAACTTCCAGGTCTTTGCCCAACTCGCTGCGGCCCACGTCACCTGGCTGACCCGAGCGAAAAGCAACCTGGCCTATACCGTCGAACGCGAGCTGCAGCGCACCGCTGCCGTGCATGAAACGTTGGTTTGGATCGGCCAGGGGCAGGAACGCCAGTTGGTGCGCCTGATCAGTGTCTTGTATCACGGCACGTGGTATCGTTACCTGACCAATGAATTGGACCGGGAGCGCCTCCCGGCACCGTATGCCGACGTGATCTTGGATGCAACCACCTTGCGCACCTGGTTCCACGACGATCCCGACGCCGCCTGGAGTTATCGCAAACCCGGCAAAGGCGCCGTCTGGGGTTACAAGGTGCATACGTTGCTGTGCCGCTGGGCGCAGTTGCCGCTCATGTTCGTGGTGACGCCAGCGCAGCGCCACGATAGTGTGGCCGCGATCCCGGTCCTTCTGCTCGCCGTCGCCTGTTTCGGCCTCCAGATCGCCATCGTGCGGGCCGATGCCGCTTATTTCACCCACCCGATCTTGGACTTCATCCGGCGCGTGCTGGGCGCCAGTGCCGTGATCGATTACAACCTCCGCCGCCAGGGCAAACGCAAGCTGGCGACCCCTTTCTTTCTCAACCAATGGCGCTTGCATCAACTCCCCAGGCGCATCATTGAACGCCATTTCGCCTGGGCTAAACGCTACCTTGGCCTGGAAGCCGCACGTTGGAATGGCCTGGTGGCCGCTTACCAACATACGGCGCTGGTCTACAGTGTTATGCTCGGTGTCGCCCTCGTGGCCCACCGCTATCAACGCCCTGAACTGGCCGGTTCACGTTACCGCGTGCTGGCCCTCAAGGCCGTACCATGAATTACCGAATGCTCTCGGAATTGCTGGTACTGCGGCAAATGGGAGTGTTGCCTTCCACCTATCTCGGGTTTCATCTCGTCGTGAAGAGCAGGTCGGTCAGGTGGTCGGTCGCCACCCGATTGATCTCCTCTGGCATCGTGCGGTCGAAGGAACGCAGCCCCGCCTCCACGTGCGCCACCTTTACGCCCAACTTGCTCGCCACCAATGCGCAGGCCAGCGTCGAATTCACATCGCCGGGCACGAACACCCAGTCCGGCTTGTATTCCAACACCACCGGCTCGAACCGCTGCATGATCAGCGCCGTCTGTTGGGCATGCGACCCGGAGCCTACTTCCAGGTTCACGTCCGGCCTGGGCAGCTCCAGATCCTCGAAGAACACCTGCATGTTGGCGTCGCCGTGCTGGCCGGTGTGCACTTTTCCGCCACGAATTGCACGAATTTTCACTAATTTATCTTGTTTATGCCACGAATTGCACGAATTTTCACCGATTTACCTTTTTCGCCACGAATTACACGAATTTTCACTAATTTCTCTTGTCTACGCCACGAATTACACGAACTATTTCTTTTGCGTGTCAATTCGTGGCGGCGTAGCGCGCTACTTCATCTGACGTCTGGAGTAACACCTGCGACATGAATGCCTCTCGCACAGCCTGGAAGCCAGGCAAGTCTTCCTCGACACGTAACTCCTCCTGTACCGCAGTCGGCACAGCCAGTGACCAGCGCCTTCATGCCTCTCCCTCGTCCTGCAATACACGCTCATACAGTGCATCGCCTACCCGGAAGCCAGCTATGTCACGTAATGCATCCAGGAAAGGCTTGACTGCACCGATCCATCCTTTACGCTTAGCCTCGATAAGAACGCCGATCAGCCCTGTGTAGCGCAGACCCAGATGACGAGCGGTTTCCCGTCCCAAATGCTCGTCCATTAAGAGCAATTCCGCCCCCACCTCCAGGGCCAAGGCGATAGCTTCAGCCTCTCCTGCATCCAGCTCTTGCTGTAAGGCACGCACGAGTGCCTGATTTGTGACCACTTGCAGCTTGATCCACGTGGCAGCTTTGACCTCATCTGCGCCAGGCTGTCCAGCCCCTTGGACAACGACCTCGTGCCATACTGCCTCTGGGATACTCAATTCACCATAAAGCTGACGGAGAAGACCCAGTCTACCGATCCGTGCCAGGTTAATGAGCGCAGAAGCATTGCTCACAATACTCACAGCCGGCCGAGCTCCTTGAGAGTAGCCAGATCTTCCTCATAATCTTCTACTTCGTAGTGGACCGGGATCCCCCTGCTACCCAGCAGTTGTTGGAATGCCCATACACTCAAGCCGGCCATTTCCCGTGCCTTGCCAAAAGACAACTTGCCCTGTTGGAACAGATAGAGAGCCAGTTCCCGTCTCAGTTCCCCCGGTGTCATCCGGGTAATGTGGATGACTTCGCGCGGTATCTCTATGGAAATCGTAGAAGACACCCCTCAACCTCCTTATCACCCTTACAGCCATCTCTTGCATCATTCAGGGCACCTACTTCGGTGACCCTATGGCCATCAGCCAGCAAGAAGTTGGTTGCTCACCTAAATTCCTTCCTATATATCAGCGCCGTCTGCCAGGCATGCGACCCGGAACCGGCCTCCAGGTTCACGTCCGGCCGGGGCAGCTCCAGCTCCTCGAAAAACACCTGCGACATGTTGGCGTCGTCGTGCTGGCCGGTGTGCACCTTTTCGCCACGAATTACACGAATTTTCACTGATTTATCTTGTCTACGCCACGAATTGCACGAATTTTCACTGATTTACCTTTTCTGCCATGAATTGCACGAATTTTCACAAACTATTTTTTTCGTGTCAATTCGTGAAATTCGTGGCAGGATCCTATTTTACTACGCGCTGGTGCTGGAGCGATTCGGTGCCGAAATTTAACAAGATGGTCAACCGGAAGCCGGTCGCCGTCAGATAGTTAAGCGCCTGGGCTTCGTGTTTCGGGTGGAACGCTGAGACGGCCTTGAGCTCCAGGATGATTTTATCTTCAACGACAAAGTCGGCTTCGTAGTCGCCTACCAGAACGCCCTTGTAATAGACGGGCAGCCTCTTGAACTGCTCGAAACGGATGCCGCGCAGGGTCAGTTCGTGGGCCAACGCGGCCTGGTAGACCGCTTCCAAAAAGCCTGGCCCCAGAATACGGTGAACTTCCATCGCCGCGCCGATGATAGCATAGGAGAGTTCTTTGAATAAAATCTCAGCCATGCAGTGCTGCTTTCTTTGCCACGAATTACACGAATTTTCACTGATTGATCTTGTTTATGCCACGAATTACACGAATTTCACTGATTTGCCTTGTCTATGCCACGAATTACACGAATTTTCACTAATTTATCTTGTCTACGTCACGAATTACACGAATTACACGAACTATTTCTTTTTTTCGTGTCAATTCGTGTCAATTCGTGGCGGAGTAGCGCGCCATCTTCATGAAGTTGGGCCGCGCGCCCACCACGTGCAAAATGCGGCTCACGGCTTCACCTGACTCGCTCCTCTGGGGCATAGGCGTCAACTTAAGCTTTGTGACTTGCTATCGGCTCGCCGGTCGGCCCCCCTACCCCCCCAATCCTGGGGGGAACCGGTGCTCCGCCTGGAGACGCCCCCCAGAATTGGGGGGCCGGGGGGCAGAATCGGCAGGCCAGGGGCTTAAGTTGACGCACGCAAGCGGATGGCTGGCACTAAAATCTTCCGGCGTGAAAGGATGCGGCTCGATTCGATCATCAATCTGCGCTGCCAGGCGCATCAGGGCCAGACGTTCATTGTAAGAGCATCATGCCCCATGGGCGCCTTCAATCACAGGCTCACCGACAGACTCAGCCCGCTGCCCATGCGGGTTCCGGGACATCGAGCGTAATCATGATGCCTTCTGGTTCAAACGGCACGTCCGTCGCCAGCATGTCTTCGGCCCCGATCCGCAGCGACTCAAGCAAGGCCTCTCGTGTCTTCTCTTGGGCATTGACGCCGGGCAAGTCAACCAGCCAGCCAATCCACCAACCGTCGCTTTGTTTG
>FWPV01000352.1_pt1 | contig 149822 bp, 151 predicted proteins | sample 2228371 | NCBI WGS metagenome assembly FWPV01 (sample SAMEA103939776, study PRJEB20133) | metagenome
CAGTTGCTCCCTACAAGCCCCGGTCCAAAACCAGAGCCTTCCTTACTCAGGCCCAGCACATCTCACTATTTAGTTTTCAAAGAACAGACCGCTCTCAGCGAGCGAAATGTTAATCTAGTCAAGCCGCCACCGGAAGTCAAGCTCTTTTTGAAGGCTTCCCCGCCGACTCCGTCGCGGGATGGCTCTTCCGGCGGTCCCTGCTGACAAGGGCGGGATTATAGAGATCCCCGCCCGGGTGTCAACACCTTTTTCACGCTTTTTCCATTGCACCTATCAACTCTCGAGAATGACAAGCTTTTCCTGTCGTCACGCCGTCGTCCCTCCCCCGAACGCGCCGTCAGTTCCTTCCCGGGCGCCTTCGGCCTCGGGCGCCTTGCCCCCTCTCCCCTCGATCCCGCTTGCCTTCTCGGGGACCGAAGAGTTAAAACGCACCTACTTTGCTCAGGAACCGCGACACGATAACCGCTCAGGAAGGATCCCCATGGCGCCGAACGTCTTCGACAGGGCCCCGCTCAACTACCTGGCGAGCCTCAAATTCACCGTGGTTCTCCTTTTGGTGCTGGCTTTCGGATCGCTGCTCGGAACGCTCTTTCCACAGGGACTGTCCGAACACGAGCTGGCTTCCCGCTACACGCCGGAAACCCTCCGGTGGGTTTCTTTGTTCAGTCTTCACGATCTCTACCATTCCGGCTGGTTTCGCTTCCTCATGGCGCTCCTTGCGGCCAACATCATCGTGTGTACGCTTCAGCGGCTCCCGAAGACGCTGAACCTCCTCCGGAGGGAAGAGTCCACCCTGAACCCGGAACGGCTGACCAAGTTCAGTCTGCGGCAGCAGTGGTCTCTCGCCGCTGCTCCCGGGGCACAGCGCGAAGCCGTGCGGGAAATGCTGCGCCGGAACTTTTCGTCGTTTAGGGAACTGGAGACTTCGCCTGGAGCCTTCGCCGCGGTGGCGGAAAAGGGGCGATGGTCGCTGCTCATGGTCTACGTGGTCCACGTGAGCGTCCTGGCGATCCTTTTCGGAGCCTTCCTCGGTTCGCTTTTCGGGTTCAAGGGCATGATGAACATCCCCGAGGGCTCGACTTCCGACGCGGTGCACCTCTTTGGAAGGCAGGAAGCGGTACGGCTGCCTTTCCAGGTGCGCTGCGACGACTTCGACGTCTCCTTCTACGAGACGGGGCTTCCCAAGGAATACCGTTCCGATCTGACCATTTTGCTGGACGGCAGGGAAGTGAAGCGGCGCACCATCCGGGTAAACGACCCGCTCACCCACGAAGGGGTCACCTTCTACCAGTCGTCCTACGGGGCCTTCTTGGAAGAAGCGGAGGTGGAACTCCGCCGGGACGCCGGCGACCCGGTCCGCCTCCGTCTCCCCTACCGGCAGCCCCTTGCCCTTCCCGGATCGAACCTTCGTATCCAGGTGATGGATTTTCGAGAGAACTTCAGCCAATTCGGTCCGGCTCTGGGAATCGTCGTGTGGTCTGAAGACGGGGAACCCGAAGGATCCTGGATTCTCGCCGATCGGCCGGACTTTCACGGAAACCGCGTGGGCGATTATCGTATCCGGGTGTTGGAGATCAAGAAGGGCCACTACACGGGGCTGCAGGTCAAAAAGGATCCGGGGGTCTGGATCGTGATCGGCGGGTTCGTGCTGCTTCTTGTCGGGCTGACGGCCACCTTTTATACCAGCCACCGCAAGATCTGGCTGTGGATGGGGCCGGCGGAGGCGGGAGGGAAGGTGTTGGTGGCGGGAAGGAGTTCGAAGAATTCCCTTGCCTTCGAGCAGGAATTCCACCATTTTTGTGAACGCCTTCGCTCGGGGGCGGGGGCGGCATAGAGGAGTCTGGAACCGCCATGACCAGTTCGTTTTTGTTGAGTCTCACAACCTTTGCTTACCTGGTCTGCTCGCTTTGCTACCTGGCGGGTGTCACCTTTCGCTTCAGGCCTTTTTTGCTTTGCGGCACGGCAACGGGCGCCCTCACCCTGCTGATCCACTCGGCCGGCATTCTGCTCCGCTGGAAGGAATCGTACGATCTTGGCTTCGGCCACGCGCCTCTTTCCAACCTCTACGAATCCCTCGTTTTTGCGGCCTGGTCGATCATGCTGGTCTACCTGCTGCTGGAACGCCGGAGCAAGCAGCGGGCGCTGGGAGCGATTCCGTCGGTGCTCGCCTTCCTCGCCATGGCCTACGCCTCCTTTTCCCCCGAAATCGATTCCAGGATCCAGCCGTTGCTTCCGGCCCTCAAGAGCAACTGGCTGATCGCCCACGTGATCACCTGTTTTCTCGGCTACGCGGCCTTCGCCGTCTCGCTCGGGATCAGCGTGGTGTACCTTTTGAAAAAGAACGACAATCCCGGACACGGCTCCTCCGGCGTTCTCGGAATGTTTCCGGCATCCCGGCAGCTGGACGAACTGAACTATCAAATGATCCTTTTCGGGTTTCTCTGGCTTTCCGTGGGCATCCTCACGGGATCGGTCTGGGCGAACTCGGCTTGGGGTTCCTACTGGAGTTGGGACCCGAAGGAAACGTGGTCGCTCATCACGTGGCTCATCTACGCCGCGGTGCTTCACGTGAGGGCGGTCCGAGGATGGCGCGGTAGAAAGGTGGCGTGGCTTTCCATGCTGGGGTTCGCATCGGTTCTGTTCACGTATTTCGGCGTGAATTTCCTATTGAGCGGACTCCACAGCTACGCCGTGAAATAGGAGACGCGAATTCGGGCGCAAGCGCCTCCTTCGGCCGGGCGAAGGCCCGGGACGCTTCATCCGGGAGTCCAGAGAGAAGTTCCGGTCCGACGAGACATCGCCCGGCGGGTCTTCGAAACTCCCCGGACAACCTCCCAAGGAGTAGAAAGACCATGTTCGGCATCGGCTTTCAGGAATTGATCCTCATCCTCGCCGTCGCGCTCATCGTCGTGGGGCCGGGCAAGCTGCCCGACCTCGCCCGGGCTCTGGGGCGCGGCCTGGCCGAATTTCGGAAAGCGACCGGCGACCTCAAGGAAACCTTTGAACAGGACGAAACGGTCCGGGAAATCAAGAAGGAGTTTCGTAGCGCCCAGAGTCAACTCCTGCTCGAACAGGCGACCCGCGACAAAGGCTCTGAAAAAACAGGCAAGGCCGCCGCCTCGCCGCCTCCCGAACCGACCGGCGAAGGAACGCCGCAAACCCCGGGGCCGGCCCCGACTCCCCGGCGGTCGCCCGGAGCCCCCGTCGCGGAAAGATCCGACGAGACGACCGAAGAACCCCAGGCTTCAGATTCCGCAGCGGAGAAACCATGAGTTCCGATGCGGGCAAGATGCCCTTCACCCAGCACCTGGAAGAACTCCGCCACCGGTTGATCATCTGCGCCGTAGCCGTGGGAATCGGCTTCCTGATTTCCTACTTCTTCAAAGAAAAGATCTTCGAAGTGCTGATCCGCCCGCTCATCGAGGCTTTGCCCGAAGACCAGGGCCGGACACTGATCTACACGGCTCCTCACGAAGCCTTTCTCACGTACCTGAAGGTATCCTTCCTGGCCGGGGTCGGCTTGGCCGTTCCCGTAATCCTTTTCCAGTTCTGGCGCTTCATCGCCCCCGGACTCTACGAAAACGAAAAGCGCTACATGTACCCGATCGTTTTTCTTTCTTCGGTTTTTTTTCTCGGGGGAGCGCTTTTCGGCTATTTCATCGTCTTTCCCTACGGTTTTCAGTTTTTTGCGTCCTTCGCCAACGACTATATCGCTCCCATGATCAGCACGAAGGAATTCCTTTCCTTTGCCGTACGTTTGCTCATCGCGTTCGGCCTGGTTTTTGAGCTCCCCCTGGTCACGTTCTTCCTGGCGAAACTGGGGTTGCTCAGTTCGACGTTTCTACGCAGGCAGCGTAAGTACGCCGTTTTGCTGATCTTCATTGCAGCGGCTGTCCTTACACCGCCGGACGTGTTCACGCAATCGCTCATGGCCCTGCCGCTTCTGGTTCTTTACGAGATGAGTGTCTGGATCGCCCACTTTTTCGGGCGCAAGCCCGTCACAGATGAGACCGCGGAAAAGGGAAAATCCGAATCACCGGCTTGACCTTCTTCCGTTGAGCCTCCAAGATGTCATGGCGGTCGTTCCTGTCACGGCGCGACGGCCCCGATGCTCTGTCCACTCAAGCGGTTGAAACGGCTTTGGAGAGGCTTCAGATGGAACGGATCATTCTGGTACTGGCGACGCGAAATAAAGGCAAGTCCAAGGAAATCAGGAACGCCCTCAAGGGATACCCGGTGGACATCAAGGATCTGAACGATTTCGGCCCGATTCCGGAAGTGGAGGAAGACGGCGATACCTTCGACGACAACGCTTACAAGAAGGCCCACTTCACGGCCAAGGTCCTGGGGCTTCCCGCGCTGGCCGACGATTCGGGACTGGAAGTGGAGGCGCTCGGCGGCGCCCCCGGGGTCCATTCCTCCCGGTTCGCGGGTCCCGGCGCCACGGACTCGGAAAACAACGCCAAGCTCCTGGAAGCGCTGCGGGGCCGTGACGACCGTAAAGCCCGCTTCGTCTGCGTACTTTCCCTCGCGGTCCCCATGGGTTACGCCCTAACCTACGAAGCCGCCTGCGAAGGGATCATTCTGGAGGCCCCCCGAGGCGACGGCGGCTTCGGCTATGATCCTCTCTTTTACTACCCGCCCTTGAAAAAGACCTTCGCCGAGATGACGCTGGAAGAGAAATCTTCGGTCAGCCATCGTGGAAAGGCCTTGAAAGAACTTCGAGAGGAATTCGACAAGGTCCTGGTGTGGGTCCGCCAGCGACTCGAAGAAGAAAAGCGCTGGCGATTGGGTGAAATGTGCGTCGAGGCTCGAAACGACGGGTGACCCGTCCTTCCTACTGAAGCACCCGATGACTCCGACTCCCGACCCAACCGCCTTCCGCAAGGAACTCGAAGCCGTGCTTCGCAGGTGGCGCGAATTGGGCCTTCCGCCGCGGCGGCGGCTCATGGATCAGCTGGAAGCCCTGGAGAAGAAGCGCCGGTCCCTGGGCGTGGCGAACCTTTGGTTGGAACGCCCGACGCTCGCTACCGCCACCCTCGACGACGGGTGGGGGCACGGCATCGGGGTTATTGAAAGCTGCGCCCGGGCGGCGGGGATGCGCATCGTCTCCCTGGGACTCCTGAGGAGGCCCCGGGAGATCATCGACGCGTGCCTCGAGATGCACCCGGACCTCTTGGGCCTAACGATACTCCAGGAAGAAAGCGAACCGGACCTGAAGGCGATCTGCGACGTTCTGTCCTCCGAGATTCCCGTGATCGCAGGGGGCCCTCTCTTTTCCCTGGATCCCGATCTCGCCGCAAGAGCAGGGGTCTCTTTTGCACCGAAAAACGCTTCGGAGTTCCTGAATTTCCTGCTCTTCGACTGGAAGCCCGGGCCTTCGGGTGGAAGGTGAGGGAGTCTCCGCCTGAAGACGTTCACCGAGGGCCGTAGATACGTTTGAGCGGGTGTTTCCGGGATTCCCGGGCATCGGCAAGCGCCAGGTACAAGGCGCCCACCGCCAGTTCGGCGCAGTGGTGTTCGCCGTCCGGGAGCGTTTTGAGAAACCGGATGACGTCACCGGGCGTGACCTCCCAGGCCTCATCCAGCGTTCTTCCTTCAACCAGATGAATCACCGTATTGGCGCAGGCGATGGTATTCAGGCAGCCGTCGGCTTCGAAGGAGGCGCTCCGAATGGTATCGTCGTCGAGCACGAGAAAGATTTCCACTGTGTCGCCGCATGCGCCCGTTCTCCGGCCGCAGCCGTCGGGTTTCGACGGTACCTCCCGCTTGTCGGTGCGGAAGGCCATCTCCAGGAATTCAATGGAATGACGCTGCCAGAAATCCAGTTCACTTGCATCCATAGACCGCCTCTCTTATCAGGAGGAAAGCACAACATTTCTTTGAGTGCAAGCCTTTGATCCGTGTGTATGCCTCCACGGATCCCGACGAACGTTCATCTTGTCTTGCGGTTTCTCGTGCGGTTTGGCTAGTATGCAGGATCGACGGCCGCAGCTGTCACGGAACCCCCTGAGCGCACAAAATGGAGGAGGAACCATGTCCCTCGGTGAAAGCGGACCGACCATCGTTGGCATCTTGACGGGAGGTGGAGACGTGCCCGGCCTGAATCCGTGCATCAAGACCCTGGTGTACCGATGCGTGGAGGAAGGCTACCAGGTCCTGGGCATCCGCCGCGGCTGGGCCGGACTTCTGGACTACGACGGCGCCGATCCCGAGACGTTCGGCCGGTGCTTCCAATGGCTGGAAAAGAACACCGTTCGCACCATCGACCGATCGGGCGGCACCTACCTGCACACGTCGCGCACCAACCCGGCGGCCGTGCGCTTCAAGGAATGCCCCGACTTCCTGAAATCCCACTACGACAATCCCGAGGAAAAGAAGGACTTTACCGGCCACATCCTTCAAAATCTTGAAAAGCTCGGCATATCGCTCCTGGTCGCCATCGGCGGGGACGACACACTGAGCTACGCCGCGCGCCTCCACATGGAAGGATTTCCGGTTCTGGCCATCCCGAAGACCATGGACAACGACGTCTTCGGAACCGACTATTGCATCGGGTTTTCGACGGCGATCACACGAAGTGTCAATTTCATCCACGCCCTTCGCACGTCGACGGGTTCGCACGAACGGATCGCCGTCGTTGAACTTTTCGGGCGAAACTGCGGCGAAACAAGCCTGATCAGCGCGTATCTCGCGGCGGTGGACCGTGCCATCATCAGCGAGGTGCCCTTCGATCCTCACCGGCTGGCCGAGCTGATCATGGACGACAAGCGAAGAAATCCAAGCAATTACGCCATGATGACCATAAGCGAAGGGGCGACGATGGTAGGGGGGACGGTCCTCCAGTACGGAGACACCGACGCCTACGGCCATCGCAAACTCGGCGGAATCGGCATGCTGACCGGCGAGACCCTGAAGAAGATCACGGGCGAGGGCATCATCTACCAGCAGTTGTCGTACCTGATGCGAAGCGGCGCTCCCGATTCGCTGGACCTCATGGTGGCGGTCAACTTCGCCAACATGGCCATCGACCTGGCGCTCAGAAAAAACTTCGGCCGGATGGTTTCGCTCAGCAAGGGCACTTATACCGATATGCCCATCAGTATCATCACCGCCGGCCAGAAGCGAGTGGATGTCCACGAGCTTTACGACGTCAACCAGTACCGGCCCAAGGTGCGGCACGTGATGGGAAAGCCCATGTTTCTGTACTGAGGAAGAGAGGAGGGGTTCAACGGTTCGGCGCCGGCGACCGACGGAGGGATCAGCGATCTTCGGGATCGCGGCGGGGGTAATGCTTGACCAGCAGGCGCTCCTCGTCGAAGATGGACTTGACTGCGTTTTCCAATTCCCGGCGGGAGACGTTCCGGCGAAGGTTGAGCCGTTCCAGGGCCAGATCGAGGAACCGGATGCCCTGTTCGAGGGACGGCGAAGACAGGCAGCCTTCGAGCGTGTAGAAACCCCAAACGCTGAAGGGCAAGGGGTAACTTTCCTTTTCGGAAAGGTCGACGAAATCGTAGACCAGTTCCTGGCCGCGGTCGAAGAGCCTCACGTGTTTGCCCATGGGCAGGGCCACTTCTTCGCCGGTCACCTCCAGCCCGTAGCGCCGTTCGAGGTAATCCGAGAGCGTGCGGAGTTCGTTTGCGGTAAGGCAGCGGCGCAGTTCATTTTCGAGCATCTTCCGCTGCATCTCGGGCAGCTGTTCGTAGCCTTCGATCCATTCCTCCGAGATCTCCAGGGGATCTCGGCGTTCCTGGCAGTACCACGTGATCTGGACGTCGTGGTAGATCACGTCGCCGACCTGCAGGTCTCCCGTGCTTCTCGCACGAAAAAGCCGGAATGAACCTTCCGGCGGCGCCTCCCCCGTGGTGTCCTTGCCGCCCCGGATCACCCGGAAACGCCGTCCCATCAGAATCACGCTCACGGCCGCCTACTCCCATGGAGCGATGGAACCTTTTTCTATGAAACTATTCCGCGGACGCCGGGAAATCAATCCCCGCCGAATCGGTTGAACGGCCGGGAACGGAAATCCACCGCAGGGACCGCTCGCGCGCCCTTCGAAACCCGAACCCCAGGAGGAACTGCCGTGCGCAGAAAAGACCGCGAAGTCTCGGACCCGGAAGCGATTCAGGACGTACTGCGTAAAGCCACCGTATGCCGCATCGGGTTGAGCGACGGGATGCAGCCCTACGTGGTCCCGGTCTGCTTCGGCTACGACGGCGACAGGAGAGAGCTCTATTTCCATTCCGCGCGAGAGGGTAGGAAACTGGATATTCTGGCTCAGAACGACCTGGTCTGTTTCGAAGTCGAAGCGGACGCGGTGCTCGTGCCTGCGGATCGCCCCTGCCGGTGGTCCATGCGATACGCAAGCGTCATCGGGTTCGGACGGGCGAGGATCGCTCGAGACGCGAAGGAAAAGCGCCGGGGGCTCGAGTGGATTCTCCGCCACTACGGGGAAGACCGTTGCGACGTTTCAGAAGGCGAACTGGAGACGACGACCGTCGTCGTGGTCGCCGTGAGCGAGATGACCTGCAAGGCCTCCACGCCGCCCCCCCCACGAGCGTGCCCGACAATGAAAAGACAGTGATCGGGATCCCTTGTACGAACGGTCTCGGCCGCAATGGGGGGGGCGCCGCCGGCTCCTGCAAAAGCACTCACCCCAGCCCTCTCCCTCAACGGAGGAAGTTCTCGGACGAGCTCTTAGTCAGAGTCTGGACTCACTCCAGTTGCGCACGCTCCCTGGCGATTTCCGCCAGGGTTTCTCTGTGGGCGAGAACCTCCTCCACATTTTCGATTCTTTGTTTTCTCTTTCCCGGAAGTTCCAGGTACCGGGTGGACTTGAAGTTGAGGTAAAAACGGCAGAGCCATTTCCTGGGATCGCCGTCCAGGACGATGCTCGTGTAGTTTTTCGTTTCCCGTGGAACCACGGTGGTTCCAGCCGGGACATGGCCGCGGATGAGTTCTCCCACCAAGACGACGGCCCTGTGCCTTGGATCCTCCGCGGCGCCCTCGCCCCCCGCTGCGGCGACGGAAGCCGAACCGGAGGCGGGCGGTGCCTGAACGAGTTCGCCCGCGGCGGTGCCTTGAACTTCCACGGGAGAACCCGCAGCATTTGCGGCGGGAGTTGAGGCGGGGGTGGTCTTCGGTACCGGCTCGGCCCCGCCCTTGACCTTGCCGCCTTTCGCGGCCGCCGAGGACGTTTCGGACGTTTTGCCCTTTCCCGGCCCGGATGTCTGCCGCGTCAGGATATACATTCCGAGAAGGCAAATACCGAAAAAGAGCCACGTCTCCATGTCCCATCCTCGCTGCCTGGGTTTCCGATTTCTCGCCGTGAAGATACGGTACGTTTTTTCTAGACGAGGATCGCAGCGCTGTCAACCGATTCGGGCCATCTTAGTCAAGACATTTCAGACTGTTAGCCGTAAGTCTGCGCCGGCCGCCAAAAAACGCCTCCCTTTTGGGGTCCCTCGGAGGGGCCGACCGGAAGCGGCTGGAGCGCGGCCATCCATTCCCGGTGGCAACAGACCGTCCATGAAGATGGTAGGCGGGAGAAATACAGAAAAACGCCGGGGAGCCGGAGGATCGATCCTCCGGAAACCGGTCTACGACGTCCGCGGACAAAGCAACTCCCCGGTGCCTCTGGGCGGCATCGCACAGGCTGCGGCCCCGCTTCACCGCCTGCTCATTTGCGGACGGAAAAAAATGAATCCGACTTGCAGTCGCCCGACTGTTCCTTCACCTGGCATTCGGGGCAGCGTTCCCCGTATTCCGGTTGAGTGTGGCGTGTGATGATGTCGCTTCCGCTGGGATACTGGGAACAGTTGGTGCACCAGTGCCACACGTTACTGTCTTCCTTTCGACGATACACCGCCATGCCGAACCTCCTTTTCTTGTGAGTCAAACTGGATCCGGTGAGCCGCGCGCATGGATGATGTTCCCTATGAACCATTTGCATGCATCATAGCAAGGCTCGCCGTGGATTACCAGATCCCAGTTTCTGCGGATAAGGAAAGAGGGGTCCAGGGGTAGGCGAAGGCGGCGATTCCCGATCGCCGGGCCCCCCCTCCGGGGGTGCAGCGACCCTCGGGATCAGGGGGGAGACCGCGCTCTCGCCCCAGGCCGGCGCCCCGGCATCCGCCCGTCCGGGAAGCGGTCGGCAACGCCTTGGAAATCTAAAGCTTTTCCCTTGACACTCCTTTGACCGTGCGATTAGAAATCATTTGCTTCGGATCCGAGCTTCGTGCGAGAGTGGCGGAATTGGCAGACGCACTGGACTTAGGATCCAGCGCCCCCGGGCTTGCGGGTTCGACTCCCGCCTCTCGCACCAGGCGCTCCCGCATCGGCCCTCGAAGGGGCCGGAAGCGACCGAGGCAGGGCCGGCTTTACGGGAAAGTCGGCCGAAAGGGGATTTTCAATCGTATCCACTTCAGCAAAGAAAGGTCTTGGCGTGGAAATGAAGGTTTCCGTTACCGACCTGAGTCCGACTCAAAAGAGGCTCGAGATCGAGGTTCCCGCGAACCGGGTGAAGCGCGAATTGGATAAGCGCTATCGTGATCTGGCCAAGAACGTTCGAATCAAGGGGTTCCGCCCCGGGAAGGTACCTCGAAAGATCCTCCAGTCCTATTACGGCAAGAATGTTGAAAGCGAAGTCTCCAGCCAGGTCATCCAGGAAACCTACCCCAAGGCGATTCAGGAGGCGGCCATCAAGCCCTTGGTGGAAGCCGATATCGAAGAAATGCACTTCGCTGACGAAGGCACCTTCACCTATGCCGCGATCGTGGAAGTGAGCCCGCCCTTCGAGCTGCCCGAGTACAAGGGGCTGGAGATCGAAAAACGGGCGGCGGCCGTAACCGACGAGCAGGTTCTCGAGGAGTTGCAGAAGGTGCGCCAGCAGCACGCTCAGCTCCAAAGCCTGGAAGAGGACCGGCCGATCCGGGAAGGCGATGTGGTGGTGGTGGATTTCACTCCCTGGGTCGATGATGCGGTGTTTGAAAGAGGCAAGGCCGATGATTACATGTTGGAGGTGGGCCAGAAGCGGCTCAATCCCGAATTCGACGAGAACCTTCTGGGCCGCCGGGCGGGCGAGTCGTTTTCTTTCGAAACCGACTATCCCGCGGATGCACCCACGAAGGAAATCGCCGGCAAGCGTGTCCGCTTCGAAGTGACGGTCAAAGAGGTGAAGGCGAAGATTCTCCCGGAACTGGATGACGATTTCGCCAAAGAAGTGGGAGACTATGAAACGCTGGAGGAATTGAAGGAGGCCACTCGAAGCCGGCTGGCCGAAACCGCGGAAAAGGGGCTCCGGGCGGAAACCCGGGGAAAGATCATGGAAGAGCTGGTCAAGCGTGCGTCGTTCGATCTTTCTCCCAAGGTGATCGACCGGGAAGTGGACTTTCTTGTTGAGCAGTTTGTGAGCCAGTTTCAAAGGCAGGGGCTGAACATCGACACGGAGGCCTTCAAGACCCCGGACGTGCGGGCGGAATACAGGCCCCAGGCCGAGCGGAACCTGCGCTGGCGCCTCATCGCCAACCGCATCGCCGCCCGGGAAGGCATCGAACTTGCCGAAGACGATCTGGAGGCGATCTACGCCGAGGTGGCCCGAGTGATGCGAACCACCGTGGAAAAGGTTCGTGACGTTTACGCCGAAAGCCCCGTGATCGAGCAGATGAAGGAAAGCAAGCTTCATGAAAAGGTCATGGAGTTCCTGGAAGCGTCGGCCGTCTTCGTCGAACCCTCCGAAGGCGGCTCGGAACAGAACGAGGAGTGATCAATGTCTCTCATCCCCATCGTGATCGAACAGAGCAGCCGTGGAGAGCGCGCTTTCGACATCTATTCCAGGCTGTTGCGGGATCGGATCATTTTCTTGGGAACAGCGGTCACAGATGACGTGGCCAACGTGATCATCGCACAGATGCTTTTCCTCGAATCCGAAGACCCCGACAAGGACATCCATTTTTATATCAACTCCCCCGGCGGCTTGGTGACGGCGGGACTCGCCATTTACGACACCATGCAGTACATCAAGCCGGACGTTTCGACGTTGTGCATGGGCCAGGCGGCGAGCATGGCGGCGGTGCTTCTGGCGGCGGGGGTCAAGGGGAAGCGCTTCGCCCTCCCCCATGCCCGCATCATGCTGCACCAGCCCATGGGCGGATTTCAGGGCCAAGCCACCGACGTGGACATTCAGGCCCGGGAAATTCTGAGACTGCGCGAGGAACTGAACCAGATCCTTGTCCGGCACACCGGAAAGCCGATCGAGCAGATCCAAAGAGACACCGATCGGGACTTCTACATGTCCGGGGTGCAGGCCTGCGACTACGGCCTGGTGGACGAAGTGATTTCACAGCGACAGGATGCGGGAAAGAAGGACCACTAGTGGCGCATCGGCCGATATGGCATCGATCGGCCGGGTTTCAGGGGGAAGCAGGCGCGTTGAGAGCCTCTTCCCCTTTCCATTTGGGCGGCTTCCCGCTGGCTGCGGCAGGCGGCGTCCGGTCCGCGGGCCCGTGGCGCGTTTCTTGCTTTGCCAAACCGCGCGACTTGCACTAGAATGAGGAGGAAATGCCCACAAGGGGGGGGGAATCCTTGGCGGCGCCAGTCGCGGAATCGCAGCGGGCGGTTGAAGTTGCCCTCACGGCAAGCCTTCCGCGGCATCGTGCCGGATGGCCGAGGCGATGGAATGGCTCACGCGGCCGTTGAATCGAGCCGAGTCAATCGTTATCATTAGGCACACCCAAGGAATGCCATGTTCGAGGCGGTCGCGACAGGGACCGGGCCTTCTGCCGGTGCAGCGGGTGGGTCGGGCGCCTCGGCATCGATCGATGGAGACCCCAGGAGGAATTGAATGGCCAAGAGACGTGACGAGAGAGGCGGGGAACTCCGGTGCTCCTTCTGCGGAAAGAGCCAGGACGAGGTGAAGAAGCTGATCGCTGGCCCGACCGTCTACATTTGCGACGAGTGTGTTGAACTGTGCAACGACATCATCGCAGAGGAATACGAACGGGACGAGGCCTCGCGAGCGACCCATATTCCCAAACCGTCTGAAATCAAAGACGCGCTGGATCAGTATGTGATCGGCCAGGAAAGGGCGAAAAAGGTCCTTTCGGTGGCCGTGCACAACCACTACAAGCGGATCGACCTGAAGCCCGACAAGAAGGACGACGTGGAGTTGCAGAAAAGCAACATCCTCATGATCGGGCCCACGGGTTCCGGAAAGACCCTCCTTGCCCAGACCCTAGCGAGGATCCTGAACGTCCCGTTCACCATCGCCGACGCCACCACGTTGACCGAAGCCGGCTACGTGGGGGAAGACGTCGAAAACATCCTGGTCAACCTGATCCAGGCCGCGGATTACGACATTGAAAAGGCCTCCCGCGGCATCGTCTACATCGACGAAATCGACAAGATCGCCAAAAAATCGGACAGCCCGTCCATCACCCGGGACGTTTCCGGGGAAGGCGTCCAGCAGGCGCTCCTCAAGATTCTCGAGGGAACCGTTGCCAACGTACCCCCCAAGGGCGGGCGCAAGCACCCACAGCAGGAGTTCATCAAGATCGACACCACGAACATCCTGTTCATCTGCGGCGGCGCCTTCAATCACCTGGAAACGATCATCCGGTCGAGAACCGGCATCAAGGGGCTCGGCTTCAGCGCCACGATCCGCGGCAAGGACGAACGGAACGTGGGGGAAATTCTGAGCCAGGTGCAACCCGAGGACCTGATCCGCTTCGGGATGATCCCGGAATTCGTGGGGCGTCTGCCCGTAATCGCCACCCTTGGGGAACTCACCGAGGAAGAGCTCATCACCATCCTCACCGAACCTCGAAACGCCTTGGTCAAGCAGTACAAGAAGCTTTTCGAGCTGGAAGACGTGAAACTCCGGTTCACGGAAGGCGCCCTGAGGGCCGTCGCCCGGGAAGCGCTCCGAAGGAAATCGGGGGCCCGGGGGCTGCGGTCCATCATGGAAAACGTGATGCTCGACATCATGTACGACCTGCCTTCCCAGGCGGATGTGCAGGAATGCGTCATCAATGAGGAAGTGATACTGAGCAACGAACAGCCCATGCTGCTCTACCGGGGCCAGACACGCGAGTCGGCCTGAAAACCGTACGGAAAACTGTGGGGGATCATGTTTAAGAGAATCCGACAGAAAGACGATGCACCCGGCGCACCCGATACGTTCACCATGCCGCTGCTCCCCTTGCGGGACATTGTGGTGTTTCCCGCCATGGTGGTGCCGTTGTTCGTGGGGAGGGACAAGTCGGTCAACGCGCTGGAAAACGCCATGAACACCGACAAGAAGATCTTCCTGGCGGCACAGAAGAACGCGAAGACCGACAACCCCAGAGAAGCGGACATCTTCCGCATGGGTACCCTCGCCACCATCTTGCAGCTTCTTCGGCTGCCGGACGGCACCGTGAAGGTCCTGGTGGAAGGTGAACAGCGCTGCCGGATTCGCAATTTCATTCCCAGCGCGGACGCCTTTCTGGTGCAGTTGGAAACCGTCGACGAGACCCTGCCCGACGACGTGGAAATCGAAGCCCTGCGGCGAAGCGTCAAAGCGGCCTTCGTGACGTATTCGAAGCACAACAAGAAGATCACCCAGGAAATCCTGGACGCGGTCTCCGACATCGACGAACCGTCGCGTCTCGCGGACACCATCGCCGCCTACATGCCGCTCAAAATCGACGCCAAGCAGAAGCTGCTCGAAACCGTCGACCCGGCCAGGCGGTTGGAAAAGCTTTTCGGTCACATCCGCTCGGAGATCGAAATCATCCAGACCGAGGAACGCATCAAGGGCCGCGTCAAGAAGCAAATGGAAAAGACGCAGCGCGAGTACTACCTGAATGAGCAGATGCGGGCCATTCAGAAGGAAATGGGGGAAAAGGACGACTTCAAGTCCGAGCTGGAGGACCTGGAGAAGCGGATCAAGCGCAAGCGGCTCCCCAAGGAAGCGGCGGCCAAGGTCCGCCACGAATTCAAGAAGCTCAAGCTCATGTCGCCCATGAGCGCCGAAGCGACGGTGGTTCGCAACTACATCGACTGGATCCTGTCGCTCCCGTGGAATGAAAAGACCAAGGACAAGCTCGACATCGACCAGGCGGCGGCCATTCTGGACGAAGACCATTACGGCCTGGAAAAACCCAAGCAGCGGATCCTGGAATACCTGGCGGTGCAGTCGCTGGTGAAAAAGATCAAGGGGCCCATCCTTTGCTTCGTGGGGCCTCCAGGCGTGGGGAAAACCTCGCTCGCCCGTTCCATCGCCCGTTCCATGAACCGGAACTTCATCCGGCTTTCGCTCGGAGGCGTTCGGGACGAAGCGGAAATCCGCGGTCACCGGCGGACCTACATCGGCGCCATGCCGGGCAAGATCATCCAGAGCCTCCGCAAGGCGAAAAGCAACAACCCGGTGTTCTGCCTCGATGAAATCGACAAGATGAGCATGGACTTCCGGGGCGACCCGGCCGCGGCGCTCCTGGAAGTGCTGGACCCGGAGCAGAATTTCGCCTTCAACGACCACTACCTGGACCTGGACTACGACCTATCGTCCATCTTTTTCATCACCACCGCCAACACGCTCCATTCGATCCCGCTTCCACTCCAGGATCGCATGGAAATCATCCAGATGGCCGGATACACGGAGTTCGACAAGCTGAACATCGCCAGGAACTTCCTGATCAAGAAGCAGTGTGAAGCCAACGGGATCAGTGAAGAACACGTGACCTTCACCGACGAGAACATTCTCTACATCATCCGGCACTACACCAAGGAAGCGGGCGTTCGGAACCTGGAACGTGAAATCGCTTCCATCTGCCGCAAGGTGGCGAAGGAAGTGGTCCGCCGGGGTCCCGAAACCCGGATCACCCTGAACGAGGAACGGATCCAGGAATATCTCGGCATCCCCAAGTACCGCTACGGACGCAGCGAGGAAAAGGACGAAGTCGGCCTGGCCACCGGACTCGCCTGGACGGAATTCGGCGGCGACATTCTCGGGATCGAAACCCTGGTTCTTCCCGGAAAGGGGAAGATCATCATCACCGGGAAACTGGGGGAAGTCATGCAGGAATCCGCCCAGGCGGCGTTGAGCTACGTGCGATCGCGCGCGGCGTTTCTGGGAATCGACGAGAACTTCCACAAGGACCTGGACATCCACGTTCACGTCCCGGAAGGCGCCATTCCCAAGGACGGTCCTTCGGCCGGCATCACCATGGCCACGTCCATGGTTTCGGCCCTTACGCGGATCCCCGTCCGAAGCCAGGTGGCCATGACGGGCGAAATCACCCTGCGGGGCCGGGTGCTTCCCATCGGCGGCCTCAAGGAGAAGATCCTGGCCGCGCACCGGAGCCTTATCAAGAAGGTGCTGATCCCCAAGGACAACGCCAAGGACCTGAAGGACATCCCTCAGAAGATCCTTAACGAAGTGGACATCGAACTGGTGGATCACATGGACGAGGTCCTGAAGAACGCCTTGGCCGTGGACGACCCTGAGAGCTTGTTCCGGGATGCGCCACCCCAGAGAAAGCCACTCCTGTTCGGGAAGGAAGAGCCCCGGGGCGAGGAAATTCATCCGCATTAGCGGAGGCTCAAAAAATCCTTGACTTGAGTGCCCGGATCGGCTAGAAACCAACACTCGCGAGGGCGAGAGTCGGGCACCTACCCCCGGGTAGGTTGCGATAAGGCAAGCGGGCGGATAGCTCAGTGGGGAGAGCATCGGCCTTACAAGCCGGGGGTCACAGGTTCGAGCCCTGTTCCGCCCACCACGATTCGATTTGCGGGGTCGTAGTTAAGCTGGTTATAACGCCGGCCTGTCACGCCGGAGGCCGAGGGTTCAAGTCCCTTCGACCCCGCCAGAAAAGCCAGAGGGTTTGGCCGTTCACAACGGCCAAACCCTCTTTCACTTTAGGGCTCCAAGGCCACCCGACGGACGTTTCGGCCCACATGCCCCCACCTTTCTCCGGCAGGACGCCACCGGTCGCGGTAGACAGCATGGCCCGCACCTGATATCCAGAAACACGGCCCTTGCCGATCATTTGCCCCCTCGGCGTGCAGGTCCCGTGGACCCGGCACCTACACCCGGGTAGCCGTCGTTGTCGCTTCTGCTGCGGCCGGTCGAGTGAACCATGGGATCGCTTTCCGGACTCGATCCCGCCGTGGCGCAAGACCTAGGGCTCCATGGGAGACACAAGGACGGGTCGGCCTCCGCGCTGCGAGAACGCGGCGGCCGAAGGAACCGGCCGATCTGAAAGCGCTCGGGCGCCCTGCGGCAAAGGGTCGTCGGAAAGGGACAGCCGGGCCACAGGAACGTTCCTCGAAAGGCAGGTTCGTTTCACTGTCCTTTAGATTAGAGGAACCAACGGGGCGAGCTCAAAGCCGAACACTTTAAGCCCGCAATTTTTCAGCCGCGGCAAATGCCGGCCTGAACTGCATCCCACATCGAGAACACGCCCCCGCGGAGGTAGTCTCTCTCAGAGAGGGGTAAGAAATGAAGCAGGGCCCGGATGGAATGCCTTGATCTGGTGCTTGGCCGTGGGGCCCAAAGAAACCGTCAGACCCATCTGCATGGCGATCAGAAGACCGTGTCGCCCAATCATCTCGTCCCGAGAGGACTTTTCGTTTTGCGCCAAACCTGGGACCCGACGGTGCAAGGCCGTCTCTTCAGCGGGCGGCTTCACACCGCCAGGTAGCGCCGGTGGACTTCTTCGTTTTGTGCCAGTTCCCCGGCGCTTCCTTCAAACCGGACCCGGCCCTTATCCAGAACGTAGCCACGGTCGGAAATCGCTAGGGCGAAGCGCGCGTTCTGCTCGGCCAGCAGGATGGGCATCTCCTGCTTGAGCTCCGAGATGATCCCCCCAAGGGTCTCGACGATCACCGGCGCCAGCCCTTCGCAGGGTTCGTCCAGGAGCAGCAGACGCGGATGGCCCGCCAGCGCCCGGGCGATCGCGAGCATTTGCTGCTCCCCGCCGCTCAATTCGCCCCCCTTTCGCCGGCGCAACCCGGCGAGGATGGGAAACGTGTCGAAAATGCGCTCGATCGTCCACATCCCCTGCCCTTCCCGTGGCGGCAGCTGGGCTACCTCCAGGTTCTCTTCCACGGTCAACCCGGCGAAAATCCGGCGGTCCTCGGGAACGAAGCCCAACCCCATGCGCACGATTTCATAAACCGGGCGACCGGAAACGACCTGCCCGTCGAAGTTCACCGTCCCTCTTCGCGGCGGGTTGTAGCCCATGATCCCCCGCATGCTGGTTGTCTTTCCCGCTCCGTTGCGGCCGAGAAGGCAGACCACTTCCCGCGAACCCACCGCCACGCTCACCCCCTGCAGCACGTAGCTCTCGCCGTAGTAGACGTGGATGTCGTCGACCTCAAGCATCGAGGGACCCTCCCAAATAGGCCTCCTTCACTCGGCGGTCCGCCCGGATGGCCTCGGGCGAACCCTGCGCCAGGAGGCGCCCCTGGTGCAGCACAAAGATTTCCGCCGCCACTGAAAACACCACCTTCATGTCGTGCTCGGTCAAGAAGAATGTGGTGCCGCTCCGTTCCGCCAAGTCCCGGATGAGCGCGATCATGCGGTCGGTTTCTTCCGGGTTCATCCCCGCCGTAGGTTCGTCGAGCAAGACCATCTTGGGCTCACGCGCCAGCACGATGGCGACCTCGATGATCCGCTGATCCCCATAGGCCAGTTCGTTGGCGCGCCGGTCAGCCGCCCAAAGGAGCCCCACCCGGTCCAACACCGCTTCGGCGGTTTCACGAAGCCGCCGCTCCGCCTGAAGCCTTCCCCAAAACGAGTACGCCTTGCCGTGGTGCAAGCAAAGCGGCACCAGCACGTTTTCGAGGACCGAGAGGTGCGGAAAGATGTTGGTGATCTGAAAGGATCGCAAAAGCCCCAGGGAAACCACGCGATGAGGCGCAAGCCGGGTGATGTCGTGCCCATCGAAAAGGATGCGCCCCCGGGTTGGAACGTAACGTCCGGAAAGCACGTTGTAAAAGGTGGTCTTCCCCGCGCCGTTGGGCCCGATGAGTGCGGTGAGGCTCCCCGCCGTAACCTGGAGCGACACCTCCGAAAGCACCACGTATTTTCCAAACTGGTGCCGGAGGCCTTCCACCTTGAGAAGCGGCTCCGCCGTCATCGGTCCGCTCCCTTCCGCATCCGCACCGGGTCCACGGCCGTCCCCAGAATTCCCTTCGGAAAAAAGATCACCACGGGGATCAAGACGGCGCCCAGGACGATCATCCAGTTGTCCGTCAGGTTCGTCACCAGCTGCTCCAAGAGAAAGAAAACCGCGGCCCCGAACGCCGGCCCCCAGAATACCCCGGAACCTCCCAGGATGGTCATCATGACGGGCTTCGCGGAAAAAGCCCAGTGCATGAAGTCCGGAGTGGCCATCCGGTTGAAGAGGCAAAACGTTCCGCCGGCGAGTCCGGCCAGGGACCCCGCCAGAATGAACGCCATGAGCCGAACGCGGCGCACGTCGGCTCCCACAAAAGCCAAACGGTCCTTGTTTTCGCGGACGGCCGCAAGCGTGAGCCCGAAGGGCGAGCGCACCACGCGCCGGAGCACCCAGGCTCCCAAGGCGGCGGTCCCCAGTGCGAAAAAATACATGTTGCGTGGCGGAAAGAGGCTCAGAGAAAGCCCTGGAAGGGCGAGCGGGGGGATATCGAAAAGAGGCAGCCCGTCGCTTCCCCCGGTCAGTTCCCGCCAGTTGTGGGCCACGGTAAAGAGCATCATGCCGAAGCCCAAGGTGAGCATGGCGAAGAAGATCTCGTCGCGGCGGACGCAGAAATAGCCGATCACGGCCGAAACCAGCGCCGCCGCGAGCACCGAGGAAAGAAGGGCTACCGCAAGGGAGGAGACTCCGTGGGTCAGGCAAAGCGCCGCCGCATAGGCCCCCACTCCGAAAAATCCCGCCTGGCCGAAGGACAACAGACCCGAATAGCCGAAGAGCAGATTGAAGCTCATGGCAAAAAGCGCCATGATGAGCACTTCCGTCAGGATCATGGTCCAGTAGACCGGCACCACGCAGGGATAGAGGACCAGGGCGGCGGCGGCCGCGGCGCACCCGAGCAACGAACGGGCGGAATTCGAGCCGAGAATCGCCATGTCAGCGCCTTTCTCCAAGCAACCCGGTGGGGCGGAACAGAAGCACCAGGGCCAGCAGCAGGTAAGGGAGCGCCATCTGGGCGCGACCGGCGAAAACCGTCCCGAAGGATTCCAGGAGCCCCAGAGCGAGCGCCCCCACGAACGCGCCCGGAAAGCTCCCCAGCCCGCCGATCACCACTACGATGAAGCTCTCGATGATGATCCGTTCCCCCATGGACGGCCCGATACTCTGCTGCGGCGCCGCCAAGGCGCCGCCCAGGGCCGCCAGCCAGGTGCCGAGGGCGAACACGGCGGTAAAGAGAGCCGGCACCCGAATCCCCACACCTTCCGCCATATCGCGATCCATGGCCGCAGCCCGGATCACCTTGCCCCAGCGGGTGAAACGGAAAAACGCCCACAAGAGCCCTCCCGCGGCGGGCCCCACAAGGATTAGAAACAGCCGATAAACGGGATAGGCATGGCCGAAGAGCGGCAACGACCCGGCCAGCGCCTCCGGGGCTTCCACCACGTAGTAGCCGGGTCCCCAGAGGATGCGGACGGCATCGTCGAGCACCAACAGCACCGCGAAAGTGAGGAGCAGCTGGTAGCTCACATCCCGCTGGTACACGGGGCGCAGGAGAAAGCGTTCGATCATCACGCCGAAGAGCACCACCAGCGCCGGGCCCAGCACCAGCCCCAGCCAGAAAGACGGCACCAACGACATGACGGCCATGGCCCCGTAGGCCCCCAGCATGAAGAGAGAGCCGTGCGCGAAATTGAGCACGCCCAGGACGCCGAAAACGGTGGTCAGTCCCACGGAAATCAAAAACAGCAGCATCCCCCAACTGAGCCCGTTGAGGGTGTTCACCACGAAGAGTTCCATAGAGGGTTCGTCCTCGGAAGTGGGTGGCCGGCCGAGACGGCCTGGGGCAGCTCAAGCGGCCCAAGGCCGTCCCGAAGTCGGATCATTGCATCCGGCAGCCGGTGTCGGCCGCAGAGGGCGTGATGTCGGAGCCCTTGAAGGTCCGCAAGGGGTTCAGGATGCGGATCGGATAGTCGGGAGCGGCCGCAGTCTTTCCCCAGGCGGCGTCGGTGAGGGCCTGGTGGTCTTCCGCGCGGATGGTGATCGTCCCGACGGGAAGCTCCACGGAAAGACCTTCCAGCGCCTGAACGATGGCTTCCTTTTCCACGCTCTGAGCCTTTTCGGCCGCCGCCAGGTAGGTGTAGACGGCCCCGTAAGCGCCATGGGCGTTATACGACGGATATTCGCCGAATCGTTCTTTGTAGGCCTCCCGGAACGCGCGGTTCCTTTCCGAATCGTTGGCCAGGAACCAATAGCGGGTGCCCGCCCAGAGGCCTTCCGGCATCTTGTCCTGTAAGGCGTAGAGCACTTCCGTTGCGGCTCCAAGCGACATGAGCACCTCGAAGTCGCCGTTGAAGAAGCCCATTTCCTGTCCCTGGCGGACGAAATCGATCAAGTTGCCGCCCCAAAGCGAAATGAACACGCCGTCGGGCTTGGCATCCATGATCTTGGTGATGTAGGCGCTGAAGTCCGTGGTCTTGATGGGCGGAAAGGCGACTTGATCGTCGGGAAGAAAGGTCACCTCCGGCTTGAGTTCTTTGAGGTAGCGCTGGAAGTATTCCCAGGATTGATGACCGAACGCGTAGTCGGGCCCCACGGTGGCCCAGACCTTGGCGTCCGTCTCGGCGGCCAACGTGGCCCCCGCCTTGACATTTTGCGGCAGGTTGAGAGAAATCCGGAAGGTGTACCGGTTGCACACCTTTCCCGTCACGTCGGGCGTCGCGGCATGGGTGATGATGAGCGGGGTCTTCATTTCCGGCATGGCGGGCACCACGGAATTGGCCACGCCGCTGGAATCCAGGCCGATCAGGCAGTCGACTTCCTCCTGGTAGACGAGCTTTCGAATGGCGCGCAAGGCCACGTCCGGCTTTCCCGTCGAGTCTTCGAAGAAGACTTCCACGGGGCGCCCGAGAATGCCCCCGGCCTTGTTGATTTCGTCCACCGCCAATTCGGCTCCCTGCTTGGCGAACTGCCCGTAGGTGGCAAACGGCCCGGACATGATGTAGACGAACCCCAGCTTCACGGGCTTCGCCGCGTGCGCGGCCGGCGCCGCCATCCACCCGATCGCAACGGCCAATGCCAGAACCATCCGAATCATCGCACTCTTTGCCATCGTTGCCTCCTCACGCTGGGGTTTGCAATGCGGCTCGCTTTTTCAGTTCTTTATGACGGTAAGGCGCGAAGTGTCAATCCTAAGGAAACGCAGCCGCTTTTCGCAGGCGGATGGAGCAGAATCGGGCATGCAGCCCTCGCTGCTTCAGCCCCTTTGCCACCCGCGTTCGCCGCCGACTTCGCGGATGATCGCCGGTAAGGTCTCGAGACATTTCGTGCGATTGCCTTGGGGGAAGAGCGTATCTTGCTTCGAAACGAACTTGATCTTGACAGCAGCAATACCCGGACCGGATCGGCCTCGGGTGAAAAGCGGGCATGAAAGGAGAATCGTCGAGTGTTCCGCGGGGGTCGTTTGGGGTGATGGAGGGTCCTAACGTCCCTTTGGGGAATGCCACTCCCGGTAGGAACGGGTCAGCAGTTCCTGGAGTCCCTGTAAAGGATCGAAAACCGGGCCTCGAAGGAATTTGATTTCGCAAACCCGGCGGGTCATTTCGGGCTCCGAAGGGGGGCTTCGGAGGTGAACTTATCCCCCTCTCCCGCGCGCCGGCCGTCATGTCCGTCGCCGCCGTCGGGGAGACGAAAACGATGTAACGGGTACGTAATGGGCACGTAAGCGGAAAGGGGTTATGGCACATTCCGCCATAACCCCCTTGATTTTTCTGGTGCGCCCGGCAGGATTCGAACCTGCGACCTACGGATTCGTAGTCCGGCACTCTATCCAGCTGAGCTACGGGCGCGCGTGTCGTTCGGGAGCCGGTTTATAGCACCCGGTGGTGCAACGGGCAAGGAAAAAATGGGAATCCCCGGGACCTGCGGGCCTTCAGCGGCGTTCGTATTCCCTTTCCAATCCCCAGGCGCGAAGTTTCGCCAGCATCGCGTGCGCCGTGAGATCGTGCTGGATGGGCGTGATGGAGATAAAGTCGTCTTTCAGGGCTCTGGCGTCGGCGTCCAGGTTTTCCTCGATTCCCACCACCTGGCCCGTCAGCCAGTAATACACGCGGTTTCGCGGGTCCACCCGCCGGTCGTAACTTTCCTGGAACCGCAGTTCCCCCTGGTGCGTCACCCGCACGCCGCGAATCCCTTCGGGAGGCACGTTGGGAACGTTGATGTTCAAGCTGACCCCAGGGGGAAGCCCGTTCACTCCGATGGCATCGACCGCCTGCATCACGATGCCCGTGGCCGCCCGGAAGTCGGTGGGCTGGAAGGAATCGATGGAAACCGCCACCGCAGGAAGCCCGAGGAGCGCCCCTTCCGTCGCCGCCGAAACGGTCCCCGAATAGAGGACATTGATCCCCACGTTGGCCCCCAGGTTGATGCCCGAAACCACCACATCCGGCAGCGGCTTCACCAGTTCCCGCACGGCCAGCTTCACGCAGTCGGCCGGCGTGCCGCTGCAGGCATGGCCGAAAAACCGGCCGTTTCGCTTCACGGGCTTCACCCGGAGCGGATCCAGGAAGGTGATGGCGTGCCCTACCGCGCTCTGCTCCGTCTCGGGGGCCACCACGAACACCTCGTGGACCGCGCTCAAGGCTTCGTATAGGGCTTCGATCCCCTTGGAAAATATCCCGTCGTCGTTGGTGAGAAGAACCCGCATCTTCCTCGACCTAACGCGCTCCCTTCAGGAAATTCTTGGCGGCTTCGATCCCCGCTTCCAGCGCCTTGCGGTTGAGGTCTTCCGTGCCCGGCGGCACGCGCTGGAGGACCGCCGCTTCTATGCTGCTCAAAGACACCACCCGCGTGAGCACGGCCAGGGCTCCCAGCGCCACGATATTGGCCACCATCTCTTTCCCCAGTTCACTTCGCGCGATCTGGGTAAAAGGGATGGAAATCGCCTTGGTGGTCGGCAGCTGCTTCACGAAGGTGGAATCCACCACCAGGGTGCCTTCCGGCTTCAGATCGAAGAAATACGCATCGCAGGACTTCTGGTTCATGGCGAGCAGCATGTCCGGCTTGATGGCCTTGGGATAGTCGATTTCTTGGTCGCTGATGACCACTTCGGCCTTGCTCGCCCCGCCCCGGGCTTCCGGACCGTAGCTCTGGGTCTGGCACACGTATTTCCCGTCGTGCACGCCGGCCGCCTCGGCGAGGATGATCCCCGCCATGATGATGCCCTGGCCGCCGGAGCCGCTCAGTCGGATTTCGTATCGATTCGGCATGTTCGGATCCTCTCAGAAAGCCCCGTCCCTCAGCGCGCCTTCGCCATGCGGACTTTGGCCGCTTCGCGGATCTTCTGGTATTCCTGGGTGTAGATGGGGAGATCCCGGTCCACCAGGGTGCCGATGGTGAACTTCCCTTCCAGGTCTTCCGGGGTCATCTCCTGGGCCTTTTCCACCCGGACGGCCGTTTCCTTCTGCCAGCGGAGCATCTCCACGGCGCCTCCCAGCTTGTTGCGTCGGCCGTACTGGGTGTGGCAGTGGGTGACCACTTCCACCACGGCGAAACCGCGCTTTCGGATGGCCTTCTCGATGAGCCCGTCCAGCATGTTTGCATGGTAGACCGTTCCGCGCGCCACCATGCTGGCCCCGGCCGTGACCGCCAGTTCCGCGATGGAAAAGGAGTGCTCGATGTTCCGGTAGATGGCCGTGGTGGCGAGGGCCCCGTACGGGGTGGTGGGTGAATACTGGCCGCCGGTCATCCCGTAGATGCTGTTGTTGAGGATGATGGCCGTGAGGTTCAGGTTTCGGCGGGCGGCGTGGATGAAGTGGTTTCCGCCGATGGCCGTGGCGTCGCCGTCGCCCATGATGACGATGACCTGGAGGTTGGGACTGGCCAGCTTCACGCCCGTCGCGAAGGTGAGCGCCCGGCCATGAGTGGTGTGAAGGGTGTTGAAATCCACGTACACTGGAAGCCGCCCCGAGCAGCCGATGCCCGACACCAAGACCACCTCGTCTTTGGTAAGGCCCGTCTTGTCGATGGCCCGGATGAGGGATCCCAGAACGATCCCGTTGCCGCATCCCGGGCACCACACGTGGGGAAACTTCTTGTCGTGGCGCAGATACTTGTGAATGAGCTTGGTGATTTCAGCCATGGTTGCCTCGCTGTCTTGCCGCCGCTCACATCTTGATGAGCCGGACCAGGATTTCTTCCGGCGTGATGAGGGCGCCGTCGATGCGGTTGAGGGTTTCCACTCGAGTCATGCCCTGATTGATGCGTTTCACTTCGCGGGATACCTGGCCCATGTTGAGTTCCGGAACGAGGACGGCCTTGACGCGCCGCAGATACGGTTCCAAGATCTGCCGCGGAAACGGCCAGAGGGTGATGAGCTGAATCAGGCCCGCCTTGACGCCCCTTTCGCGCGCTTCGCGCACGGCGCGCCGCGCCGAGCGGGCCACCGAGCCGTAGGCGATCACCAGGTGGTCCGCATCGTCGGTGAGTTCCTCTTCCACCATGAGGATATCGAAGAAGTGCTGGTTGATCTTCCGGAAGATCCGGTTCAAGAAGGGAACGATTTCATCGGGCCGCTGAGTGGGGAAACCGCGCACGTCGTGGACGAGGCCGGTCACGTGGTAGCGGTAACCGTCGCCGAAGATTCCCATGGGCGGAACGCCCCGGCTGTTGTCTTCGTAAGGAATGTACCAGTCCGGCGGCATGTTGGGCCGAATACGGTCGATCACTTCGATTTCGCCCGGATGAGGCAGGCTGATCTTTTCCCGCGTGTGGGCCACCACCTCGTCCGAAAGGACCACCACCGGCGTCCGGTACTTTTCAGCCAGGTTGAAGGCCTTCACCGTGATGTCGAAGCAGTCGCGGGTCGTGGAAACCGCCAGCACGATGATGGGATGGTCGCCGTGGGTGCCCCACCGGGCTTGCATGACGTCGCCCTGGCTCACGTTGGTGGGAAGTCCCGTGCTGGGGCCGCCGCGCATGACGTTCACCACCACGCAGGGGACTTCGGCCACGCAGGCGAACCCCAGGTTTTCCTGCATGAGCGAAAAGCCGGGCCCGCTGGTCGCCGTCATGGATTTGGCACCGGCGAGCGACGCCCCGATGACGGCGCCCATGCTGGCGATTTCGTCTTCCATCTGGATGAAGGTGCCCCCCAGGGCCGGGAGTTTCACCGACATCGCCTCGCTGATTTCGGTCGCCGGCGTGATGGGATAGCCGGCGAAAAAGCTGCAACCGGCCGCCAAGGCCCCTTCCACCATGGCCTCGTTGCCCTGGAGGAGCACCTGGCGTCCCTGTTTCATTTGGTCGTTCACGACTCCGTCTCCTTCCCTGCGCTCAGGCATCGGCCGCTTCGTCCTCTTCGGTCCGCTTCGCTCGTTTCTGCGCCACGCTGATGGCGAAATCCGGGCAGTGGATTTCGCAGAATCCGCAGCCCGTGCAGCGCTCGGCAGCGGCGACCACCGGTGAGCCTTCCTCGTCCAGTTCGATGCACTGCCGAGGACAGAAGGCCGCGCAGATGCCGCACGCCTTGCACCAGGCGCGAAAGATGTCGATTTCGTACTCCTTCTGTCCCCGCTTCTTGCCCTTTCCGGCCCCGCGGTCGCCCTGCGCCTCGGCTTGAGCCCCCTCGCCCTTCGCCGGCGCCCCATCCCTCGCTTCTTTGGTGTCAACCTGCTCGTCCGCCTTCACTTGTTCCTCGCTCATCACCGACTCCGTTGTCGTCAAGATCTCAAAATGTTTGCCCTTCCTTAGTCCATCCCGGTTCCATTTTCAACCGCGAAACCGCCGCGCCACAAAAAGAAGGCGACAACGGATTTCCGAGCCGACCCGCACCGCAGGTTCGTCCGAACACGCAAAGGGGCACGGTTCCCGTACGACGTTCGGTCCCGAGCCCCGGGCCGGCGGAACCAGGGCGCATCCGACACCGGGGGCAGGAAAGGTATAGCCAAACGTCGGCGCCTCGGCCATCGTAACGATTTTAAACGGCTTTTTGCGATTTCCAAGTCTTCGAATCCATTTGACAAAAACCGGCCCGTGGTATAAGAGCGGTCGGTGTTGGGTGGCTCTCCCGGCACAGCACGCTCAAACACGGCCGTTGAACACTCCGGCTCTCGGTCACCATTTCCGGCGCCTTCTGGAACACGCCCGACGAGGGAGACCGCATCGTAATGGTTCAGTCCCCTGTTCCAAGCCTTGATGAGATCCCGCCCCAAACGGGAAGAAGCCGTGACTCCGTCCCCCGGTTGAACTTCCACGGCCTTTCGGTGTCCTTCCTTCCGTCTGGAACTCCGGGGCAGCCGGCCGGTGTCAACGGCTGCGGCCGCTGCCGGGCGGCGTCCGTTTCCTTTCGCCGGAACCCTGCCCCGTCGCTTTCCCGTTTCTGCCGATCTTCGGTTCGTCCCTGGATCCCGTTTCCGGCGATTTCCTCCAGTCTAAAAGGCAAACAGCCTCAGTGACAAGGAGCCTTTCATGCGCGACATCCACGTGGACCAGATCGTAGCAGCCGTTCGAGACCTGTCCATTCGCGCCAACACGGAACTGGGCGAAGACATGCTCCAGGCGTTTCGAAGCGCCATGGAAATCGAAGAATCCCCCACGGGAAAGGACATTTTCGCCCGCCTCATCGAAAACGCCGAGATCGCCCGGAGCGAAGGCATTCCCATGTGTCAGGACACGGGTTTCGCGGTCGTCTTCGTGGAACTGGGCCAGGACGTTCACATCGTGGGAGGCGGCCTGAAGGAAGCGGTTGAAGAAGGCGTCCGCCGGGGCTACCGGGACGGGTACCTGCGGAAAAGCATCTGCCACCCCTTCACCCGGAAAAACACCGGAGACAACACCCCCGCCATCGTGCACGTGGACCTGGTGCCCGGAGACGGCCTCAAGCTGATCTTCGCCCCCAAGGGGGGCGGCAGTGAAAACATGAGCCGCGTCACCATGCTGACTCCCGCCGTGGGCGTGGAAGGCGTCAAAGAATTCGTGGTTCAGCGGGTCAAGGCATCGGGTCCCAATCCCTGCCCGCCCACCATCGTCGGCGTGGGCATCGGCGGCACCTTCGAACAGGCGGCCTTGCTGGCCAAGAAGGCGCTTCTCCGGCCGGTCGGAAGCATCAATCCGGACCCGGAGGTCGCGGAACTGGAACGCGACTGGCTGGACGCCGTCAACGGCCTGGGGATCGGCCCGCAGGGGCTGGGGGGACGCATCACCTCCCTGGCGGTCCACGTCGCCATGATGCCATGCCACATCGCGAGCCTTCCCGTCGCCGTGAACATCCAATGCCATGCCGCCCGCCACAAGGAAGTGGAACTCTAGAGAAAGGATACCGCCCATGGAGGAACCCGTCCGCCTGACCACCCCGCTTTCGATCCAAGACGTGGAAGCCCTCTCCATCGGAGACCGGGTCCTGCTCAACGGAGTCCTTTATACGGCCCGGGACGCCGCTCACAAACGCCTGGTCCAACTGCTCGAAGACGGCGGCCCCCTGCCCTTCGACCTGGAAGGCCAGGTCATCTACTACGTGGGACCGTCGCCCCCGAAGCCGGGACGGCCCATCGGCGCGGCGGGCCCGACCACCAGCTACCGCATGGACGCCTACGCACCGGCCCTCATCGCCCGCGGCCTCAAAGGGATGATCGGGAAAGGCGCCCGCAACCAGGCCGTGAAGGACGCCATGATGCGCCACAAGGCCGTCTATTTCGCCGCCGTTGGCGGCGCGGGAGCCCTCATGGCCCGGAGTGTCCTTTCCGCGGAAGTGATCGCCTACCCCGAACTGGGTCCCGAAGCCGTCCGGAAACTGGAAGTCAGGGATCTGCCCGTGATTGTCGCCAACGACACGCGGGGCGGGGACCTCTACGAAGAAGGCGTGAGGAAATATGCTCGCTGAGGGAGCGCCACCCTCGGTTTCCACCACAAGGCATGGGAGTGAAAGAGGAGGAGTCGGCATGAAGGTTTTTGAAGCAAAGGTCAAATACAAGATGCACCCGGGCTACCTTTCCTGGATCCTTCACCGGGTCACGGGCGTGCTGCTTGGGCTTTACCTGTTGCTGCACATCTGGGTGATCCACCACCTGGCCCAAGGGGAAGAAGCCTTCAACGCGGTGATGGGGATCGTGCAGTCGCCCCTGTTTCATCTACTGGAGATTGGGCTTCTGGGAACCGTCGTCTACCATGGGTTGAACGGGCTGCGGGTGGTTTTCATCGACTACGGAAGCCTGGCACGCCGTGAGATCATGCGAAAGGCCGTCTACGCCGTCTTCGCGGTGTCCGCCGTTTTGATCCTCGTGGGCGCCGTCCCCATGCTCCGCCTGGCCCTGGGCCTTTGACGCCCCCCGGGACGACTCCATGGCGGAACTCATGAGAGCCGACGGGGAGGACGCAGCCGCCGTCGGCCGAACCTAGGGTTGATTTGCTGGAGGTTGATCCGATGTTGGGTAAATATGCCGGTTCCGGACGATCCGGAGCGTTTGACTGGTTTTTCCAGAGGGTTTCCGGTGTTGCGCTCCTTATGACACTCTTTCTGCACTTTTACGTTCTGCATTATGCCACCGAAGGGCCGGTCACCTACCAGAAAGTGATGGCGCGCCTGGTGTCTCCCACGTGGAAGGCCATCGACGTGGCCTTTCTTGTTTTCGCGGTCTATCACGCCATGAACGGCTTCAAGATGATCGTTGACGATTACATCCATTCCACGAACCTGAGGGCCGTCATCGTGGGCGCCCTCTGGGTCGTATCCATTGCCTTTTTCGGGCTGGGGCTCCTGACCATCCTCACCCTCGACGTCAAAGCGTAGCCAAAAGGAGTGAAGCGGATCATGGCAGAACTCAACGTGACCATTCATAAGCACGATGCGGTGATCGTGGGAGCGGGCGGCGCCGGACTTCGCGCCGCCCTGGAAGCCTCCCGGTCCGTGAATACGGCGGTGATCAGCCAGGTCTTCCCCACGCGGTCCCACACGGTCGCCGCCCAGGGAGGCGTCGCCGCGTCACTCAGCAACGTGGAACCCGACGACTGGGTCTGGCACATGTTCGACACCATCAAGGGCAGCGACTACCTGGGCGACCAGGACGCCATCGAATTCATGTGCCGCATGGCCCCCGAAGTGGTGATCGAGCTGGAACACATGGGCATGCCCTTCAGCCGACTGAACGACGGTAAGATCTTTCAGCGGCGCTTCGGCGGCCACACGAAGGACTATGGAAAGGATGCCATCTGCCGGACCTGCGCGGCCGCCGACCGCACGGGCCACGCCATGCTGCACACCCTCTACGAGCAGTGCGTGAAAAACGGCGTGGTCTTCTACAACGAGTTTTTCGCGCTCCAGCTCCTCACCAACGAAGGCCACGTGGTGGGGGTGCTCACCTGGGACATCTGTAACGGCGGCTTCCACATCTTCCACGCCAAGGCGACCCTTTTCGCCACCGGCGGCTACATCCGGGTCTACCGCACCAATTCCAACGCCCACATCAACACCGGAGACGGCCTGTCGCTCGCGCTCCGCGCCGGGCTTCCCGTGGAAGACCTGGAATTCGTCCAGTTCCACCCAACGGGCATCTACGGAGTGGGGAACCTCATCACCGAAGGCGTGCGCGGCGAAGGCGGCTACCTTTTGAACAAGGACGGCGAACGCTTCATGAAACGCTACGCGCCGACGGTCTGGGACCTGGCTTCCCGTGATGTGGTTTCCCGAGCCATGGCCGAAGAAATGCGCCAGGGGCGCGGCTGCGGGCCCAAGGGGGATTTCATCCTGCTCAAACTGGACCACGTGGGAGCCGATCTCATCCACGAAAGACTCCCCGGCATCTGGGAACTGGCTCACGTTTTCGCCCACGTGGACTGCACCAAGGAACCCATCCCGGTAACCCCCACGGCCCACTATTCCATGGGCGGCATCCCCACCAACCGGTTCGCCGAAGTGGTGCTCGGCGGAATGGACGGGAAGGAAGAAGTGGTCAGAGGCTTCTACGCCGCCGGCGAAGCGGCCTGCGCTTCGGTCCACGGGGCCAACCGGCTGGGATCCAATTCGCTCCTCGACATCATGGTCTTCGGCAAGGTGGGCGGCGCCAAGATGGCCGAATTCGCCGAGTCGCTCCCCGAACACGTACCGCTTCCTGAAAACCCGGGGAAGAAAGGCATCCAGGAAGTCCGGAAGCTCCTCGACACAACGGACGGCGAACGCATGGCCGCCATCTGGGACGAACTCAAAGACACCATGGAATTCAACTGCGGGGTCTTCCGAACCGAAGAGACCCTCACCACCCAGCGGAACATCCTCGACAGGCTGTGCCGGCGCTTCAAGACCGTCCGGGTTTTCGACAAAAGCCTCGCCTACAACCTGGACCTCATCGAAACCCTGGAACTGGGCCATATGCTCGATTTTTCCAAGGCCATCGTGGAAGGGGCCCTGGCGCGAACCGAAAGCCGCGGCGCCCACTACCGGGACGACTTCCCCAAGCGCGACGACGAAAACTGGCACAAGCACACCCTGGCCACCATGGAGGAAGACGGCTCCATCCGGTTGGACTACAAGCCCGTCCGGATGAAGCCGCTCACCGTGCCCACCTTCGAACCGAAGGAACGCGTCTACTGAGGGCCCAATAGGTTTTCAACCACCGTTTCTGCAGCGCATGAGGTGCACAACATGTCGAAAACCGTCACTTTCACCGTGTTCCGATACGACCCGGAAAGAGACAGGAGACCTCACTACAAAGACTACAAAGTGGAACTTCGTCGATCCGGCATGATGGTCCTCGACGGCCTGAACCAGATCCGGTGGGAACAGGACGGCACCCTGTCCTACCGGCGTTCCTGCCGGGAAGGCGTGTGCGGCTCCGACGGCCTCAACATCAACGGCGTCAATATGCTCGCCTGCGTCACCCACATCGAAGACCTGAAGGAACCCATCGTGGTCCAGCCGCTTCCCTCCATGCCGGTCATCAAGGACCTGGTGGTGGATTTCACGGATTTCTACAGCAAGTATTACCTCATCAAACCCTACCTCATCACCAAGACCCCGCCGCCTTCGGACCGGGAACGACTGCAGAGCCCCGAGGACCGCAGGAAGCTGGACGGCCTCTACGAATGCATCCTTTGCGCGTGCTGCAGCACGTCATGCCCCAGCTACTGGGCGGATCCCAACTACCTGGGCCCCGCGGCGCTGCTCAAGGCGTGGCGCTTCATCGCCGATTCCCGCGACGAAGGCACCGACGACCGGCTCGAAATCATCAACGACCGGGACGGCGCCTGGCGGTGCCACACCATCTTGAACTGCGTGGAAGCGTGCCCCAAGCTCCTCAACCCAACCGAAGCCATCGCCCACTTGAAAAAGACCATCATTTCCAAGAAATTCTAGGGGGCGCCGGAAGTTCAGGCCGGTTTCGATCGGCACGCGGCCCCGGGAGCACAAGCCCCGGGGCCGCCGCGTTGAAGGGCGACGCCCCGCCCACCGTCCATCCGCCGTTCCTTGCTCACTCTCAGCCCGCTGATCGCGCCTTTCCCATCTCCACCGGAACCGGTTATAGTCGACCAGGCTTGGTCTTGGAGCGAGACCGCCCGGAAGGCCGCGCCGCCCTTTTTCATGAAGCAAATATTTTTTTGTTTTCATCAAATATCCCTTCCTTTAAAATGCCCAACGGGCAGCCAGGCAAGAGGCGTTCGAACCCGTCCAACACCTGTTCAAACGTTTGAGAGAGGGGACCATGGTAGAGCACGACGATGTCAGCCACGAAGTAAGGGCCCTGAAGATCGGGCACAAGGTGAGGGACCTGCGCCGGAAGTACCGCTACACGCTGCAGGACTTGGAGGCGAAGACGGGCCTCACCAAGGATTTTCTTTCCCAGGTCGAAGACGACCAGGTCGTGCCGCCCGTGGCGACGCTCATCAAGCTGGCCAAGGCGTTGAACGTGGGCCTGGCCTATTTTTTTCAAGATGAAGCGGGCGCTCAGAGGATTTCCATCACCCGGAGCCACGATCGGACCCGGCTCACCCGCCGTCCCCACCACCAGGAAGGGGAGGTCACCTACATTTACGAGTCGCTGGAAAACACCAAGCCCGACAAGCACATGGAACCCTTCTTGGTGGAGTTTCCGGTCCTGCGCACGGACGAGATGGTTTTCGTGAGCCACGAAGGCGAGGAGTTCCTCTACCTGATGGAGGGACGGCTCGAATTTCGGACGGCGGACCGGGTGGAGATCCTGGAACCGGGGGACAGCATCTACTTCGATTCGGAGATCAGCCACAGCTTCCGGTGTGTGGGGACGAAGCCCGCCCGAGCGGTGGTGGTGGTGTGGAGCAGCCCGTAGGGACCGGATGCCGTAACGCGAGCGAGCGAGGAAGAAATCATGGTCGAAATCCGTTTTCACGGCCGCGGCGGCCAGGGCACGGTGGTGGCGTCGATCCTCATGGCCAAGGCGTTTTTCCAGGCGGGCTACCAGGTGCAGAGTTTTCCGCTCTTCGGCGTGGAGCGCCGCGGGGCGCCCGTCGAAGCCTACCTTCGCCTGGACGAGAAGAAGATCCTGGTGCGCACCAACGTCTACACGCCGGATCACGTGGTTGTCCTGGACCAGACCCTTCTTCACGGGGTCGATATCACTCGGGGGCTCAAGCCCGACGGCTGGGTGCTCATCAACGGCCCCGCTCCGCCCCCCGACCTTACCCCCTTCGAGGGCTTCCGGCTGGCCCACGTGGATGCCACGCGGATCGCGCTGGCTCACCGCTTGGGCACTCGAACCCACCCTATCGTGAACACGGCCATGATGGGGGCGTTCGCCAGGGTATTGGGGGCACCGCCGCTGGAAGCTGTCTTTGAGGCGATCCGCGAGGAGGTTCCCACCAAACCGGACGCCAACTGCAAAGCGGCGGAAGACGCCTACCACAACGTCCAGATCCTGGGACCGATCGGCCGCGACGCGGCGGCAGCCTCCTGAATCGGCGAGGAACATCATGAACACAGTAGAAAAGACTCGAAAAATCATCTCTCCTTTCATCCCCCGCTCCCATCTCACCACCAGAAGCAACAAGACCGGCTCCTGGCGCTTCCTTCGGCCTCGTTACGATGAAAAGACCGCGCCCTGCAGCGCGGCCTGCCCGGCCGGCGAAGACATCGCCCGGATCGAGATGCTCACCACCCAGGGGCAGTTCAAAGAAGCCTGGGAGACGATCCTTCAGGAGAATCCGTTTCCGGCCGTTTGCGGCCGGGTGTGCTTTCATCCGTGTGAAAGCGTGTGCAATCGAGCGGAATACGACGATGCGATAGCCATTCACACGGTGGAACGCTTTCTCGCGGACACCGCGGCCCGCTATGAATTGAAGCCTTCGTTGCCGGTCCGACCGCTTCGCGAAGAACGGATCGCGGTGGTCGGGGCTGGTCCCGCAGGGCTTGCGGCGGCCTGGTTTCTGACGCGCCTGGGCTACCGGGTGGATGTCTTCGAAGCCATGCCGGAACCCGGCGGCGTGCTCCGCTGGGGGATCCCGCGCTACCGTCTTCCCGAGGCACCGCTTCAAAAGGAAATCCAGACCATTCTCACCGACCGGGTGAACCTGGTGTGCAACCGTGGGCTGGGGCAGGACTTTCTGGAGGAGGCTCGAGGCCGCTATCGGGCGGTGTTTCTCGGTTGCGGCCATTCGGGGGAGCGCGCTCTGCGCATCCCCGGAGAAGACCTGGAAGGCGTAGAGGAAGGGCTCCCGCTGCTTCAGGCGCTTCGGCGCGGGGAGGCGCCCCGCTTCGAGGGTCCTGCGGCCGTGATCGGCGGCGGAAACACGGCCATCGACGTGGCCCGTTGCCTGGTGCGGTTGGGAGCCGAACCGATCCTGGTCTATCGCAGGCGCCGGGCGGACATGCCCGCCTTCGCCCACGAAGTGGCCATGGCCGAAGAAGAAGGCGTGGAAATCCGGGAACTCTGGACCCCGATCGCCATTGAGCGGCAGGATGATGGTTTCCGGGTGACGATTCAACGCATGGCGGTTGCATCGGAAGACGACGGGGGCCGCGCCCGGGTGGTTCCGGAACCCGGGGTAACCGAGGAACTTTTCGTCCGGCGCGTCTTCAAGGCCATCGGCAATTCCGCGGCGGAAGCCTGGTACGACCCTCCGGAGGCTTCGACCGGCGGCTGGCTCCACCTCCCCAACAGCCGGCTCCGAAACGAACCCGGCCTGCCGGTGGTGGTCTACGGCGGGGACCTGGCGGCGGAAACCAAGAGCGTTGTCCATGCGGTGGCCTCCGCCAAGGAGGCGGCCATCGCCTTGGACGTGATCTTCAACGAGGGGATGGAAGCCGTTCGCGAACACCTGCGGGCGTGCCGTGTCGGAATCGGCCCTTCGCTTTCCATGGAGATCTACCTGGGAGGCGAACGGTGCCGGCGGAACTCGCACGTGGTCCAGTTCGATGAAATCAACACCGACTACTTCCATTTTGAAACACGGATCGTGCAGCCGCGGCTCCTTCGTGAGGAACGGATCTCCGGTTTCGCCGAAATCGACCTGAAGGTGTCCGCCAACGTGGCCATGCGGGAAGCCGAACGGTGCTTCAACTGCGGCATCTGTAACCAGTGCGACAACTGCAGGCTTTTCTGCCCGGAAATCGCCGTATTCTGCGGTGACTCGGGACCGGGCCGGCAGATCGACTACGATTACTGCAAGGGCTGTGGTGTCTGCGTCGTGGAATGCCCGCGAAACGCCATGGCCCTTTCGGAAGAAAAGGAAGCCGTTGATACGGATCGGCAGACCGACGCAACGGAATGAAGGGACCCGGTCAAGCCCGGAGTGAAATCGAGAAAGACACGAAAGGTTCGAGAAGCCTGGAACGATCGAAAGGCCCTGACCGGATCGAGACACCCGTAGCGGCATGGTAGGCTCGCAATGAATGGGCAGGATCGAAGGGGTGGAGGGTAGCCCGTGGCGATCCCGCCGAAAGAGGAGGTTCCGGCGATGAAGAAGGTCCTGGAAGGCAGTCACGCCGTTTCCGAAGCGGTGCGGCTGGCTCGAGCGGAAGTCATTTCCGCCTACCCCATCACGCCCCAGACGCATATTGTGGAAAAGCTTTCGGAATACTGCTCAGACGGTACGCTGAACGCGAGATTCCTTCGCGTGGAAAGCGAACACTCGGCCATGGCGGCCCTCATCGGTGCGGCATCGGCGGGGGTGAGGACCTTCACGGCCACGTCGTCCCAGGGACTGGCGCTCATGCACGAACTGCTCCACTGGGCTTCGGGGGCACGCCTTCCCATCGTCATGGCCGAGGTCAACCGCGCGCTGGCCCCGGGCTGGAACATCTGGACGGAACAGACCGACAGCCTGGCCCAGCGGGACACGGGCTGGATCCAGCTCTACTGCGAGGACGCCCAGGAAGCGCTGGACACCACCATCGTGGCCTTCCGGTTGGCCGAAGCGGTCTACCTTCCGGTCATGGTGGTTCTCGACGCCTTTTTCCTTTCGCATACCTACGAACCCGTGGACGTGCCGGATCAGGACCTGGTGGACCGGTTTCTTCCGCGGTATGAACCAGCCTTCCGGCTGGACACGCAAAACCCGTGCGCCTTCAATCAACTGGCACCGCCGAATGTTTACATGGAGATGCGGCGGAGCCTCCAGGACGCCATGGATGAGACGATCGGCATCTTTGAGTCGTTCGAAGACGAATTCGAGGGGTTTCTCGGCCGCCGCTACGGCCGGGTGGAAGCGGTTCATTGCGGCGACGCGGAGGTGATTCTGGTGACTTCGGGGACGGTGACCAGCACGAGTCGCCTGGTGATCGAAGACCTGCGGTCCCGCGGCGAAAAGGTGGGGCTCGTCAAGGTCAAGATGTTCCGCCCCTTCCCTCACGAAGACATCCGCCGGCACCTGCAGGCAGCTCGGAAAGTGGCGGTCATCGACCGGAACTGCTCCTTCGGCGCCGGCGGGATCTTCACTCAAGAAATCCGTTCGGCCCTCTGCAACGAATCGCGCAGACCGCTCATCTACGGTTACATCGCCGGGCTGGGCGGCCGGGACATCACGGCGGAGACCATCGAAGACATCTACCGACAAACCGTCGAAGGTCCGCGGCCGGCAGCCGAAAGCCGGTGGGTGGGCGTTCAGACCGCCGCCACGGCGTAACGAAAACGGAAGAGGTTTGCCATGAAACTGGACATCTCGGATCGAGAATTCATGAATTCCGGGCACGTGGGTTGCCCCGGCTGCGGCGCCGCCATCGCCATGAGGTTTCTTTTGAAGGCTCTCGGCGAAAAGACCATGATGGTGATTCCGGCCTGCTGTTGGTCGATCATCGCGGGCCCCTACCCTCAATCCACCCTGAACATCCCGGTCCTTCATACGGCGTTCGAAACGGGGGGAGCGGTGGCGAGCGGCGTCCGGGCAGCCCTGGACCTCAAGGGCGATACCGAAACCACGGTGGTGACCTGGGCCGGTGATGGCGGCACCTTCGACATCGGCTTCCAGGCCCTGAGCGGTGCGGTGGAACGAAACGAAGACTTCATCTACGTCTGTTACGACAATGAAGCCTACATGAATACGGGTGTCCAGCGCAGTTCGTCCACCCCTTACGGCGCCTGGACCACCACGACCCCCGGCCAGGAATGGAAGCGGCTGCGGAAGAAAAACATCGTGGAAGCCCTTGTGGCGCATCGCATCCCGTATGCCGCCACGGCCAGCATCGCCTTTCCGGAAGACCTGGTCCGTAAAGTCAAGAAGGCGAAGGCCATCAAGGGCTCGCGCTTCATCCACATCTTCGCCAGCTGCCCCACGGGATGGCGGCTTCCCTCGGAGATGGCCATCAAGATCGCCCGCATGGCCGTCCAGACCAACATCTTCCCGCTCTACGAAGTGGAAGACGGCGTCCGTTACACCATCAACTACATGCCCAAGGGGTACCTGGTGCAGGAATATTTCCGGAGGCAGGGGCGCTTCAAGCACCTGACCGACGAGGACTTGGAACAGATCCAGGAGATGGTGAACGAAGACTGGGAACTGCTGCTTCGAAAGGCGGGCGTTTCCATGAGCGCCCCCGGCATGACGGCGGCGTGACCTCGAAACCGCCGCCGCAAAGCACACGACTAATCCTTTCCGAGGCTCTCGGAAAGGATTCGTCCGTTTCCGGGAATGGTCTCACTGTACTGGGAGCTCGACCGCCCCTTCCATGGGGTCCTTGAAGGGCACCTCGATCCTGAGGAGCCCATTCTCGTAGTGCGCCACGGCCTGGTCCGGTCTGACCGGGCAGCAGAACGCGAAAGTCGTGGCATACTCAATGTCGCCCTCTTCCCGAGGTGCCAGAAGATAGAAGCTGTCTTCGTGCATCTTGATCTTGATGGCTTCCTTCTTCACTCCCGGCACGGGGATTTCCAGGAACAGTTTCATGTGCGCGTCGTCCACGCAGGATGCCACACTCGGAGATACGCGTCGTTTTTCATGAGGCATTCGGATCACCTCCTTTCGAAATGATATTAATCACGGACCGGTAAGAAAAAAACGGTGCCGAACCATGTTTGCTCCTTTCAAACTGCTTTCCTTCTCAGCCCGCCGGTTCGACTCGAAATTACCCGCTCTTCAAACGATCACGGGATCACTATAAGAAACATCATTGACAATCCAAGACGTCGTTGCTAAGAAGGGGCTGCTTTCTCGATTCAAGGGATATCTTTATTCGCATCAGCCTGTTCACTGCGACGTTCCCGTTCGAATTCCTGCGGCGCGCTTTCATTCGCATTCTCCTCCGACGGCTTCGTTTGGGTAGCGGAACCTGCCGATTTTTCGGGTCTGCTCAACCCTACTTCAGGAACACGGTCGAGGACCTTCCGGTGTGCACGGAGATCCCCTCGGGGTGACCGCCGCTGCGACCCGCAGGGAGGCGTGTGACCCATGAGCGGTGGAAGGGAAAAACCATGGAAACGAAAAGGTCCAAGCCCGGAGGAAGGGATCCGCCGTTTCGGTCTGCGGCGTCCGAAGACGGCGAAGCAGCCGCTCCTTTCAGGGGACGCGCGGCGCCGTATCGCGGGCATGGGGCGGAGAACCCGTCGAAGTTGGTCACCACGCAGACCGGAAGCTCAACGCAATCTTAGGTACTTGCAGCACCGATCATGATCTGATCGCGCCGATGCAACCATCCAGAGGAGGCCCATACATGGCTGACAGCAACGTCTTCCCGGTACCGGAATCCTGGAAAAAGTCCGCATGGATCGACAACGAGACCTATCTCGAGATGTACGAACGCTCCGTCAAGGACCCTGAGGGCTTCTGGAGCGAGCACGCCAAGCGCATCGATTGGTTTGAACCCTGGAAGACCGTGAAAGACGTGGATTTCCAGGGGGATGTCCGCATCCGCTGGTTCGAAGGCGGGAAACTCAACGCCTGCTACAACTGCCTGGACCGGCATCTGGACAAGCGCGGCGACCAGGTGGCGATCATTTGGGAAGGCGACGATCCTTCCGTGGACAAGACCTTCACCTACCGGCAGCTTTATGAGGAAGTCTGCCGCTTCGCCAACGTCCTCAAGGCGCAGGGCGTGAAAAAGGGCGACCGGGTGACCATCTACCTTCCCATGATCCCGGAACTGGCGGTCGCCATGCTGGCTTGTGCCCGCATCGGTGCCATCCATTCCATCGTCTTCGGCGGCTTTTCCCCCGACTCGCTGGCCGACCGCATCCAGGACTGTGACGCGCGAATCGTCATCACCTCGGACGAAGGGCTCCGCGGAGGCCGGAAAGTCCCTCTCAAGGCCAACACGGACGAAGCTCTTGACAAGTGCCCCGAGGTGGACCGGGTGATCGTGGTGCGGCATACGGGCGGCGACGTCAACATGGTCGCGGGCCGCGACCTATACTGGCACGAACTCATGAAGGACGCTCCTGCCGAATGTCCGGCCGAAACGATGGATGCGGAGGATCCACTGTTCATTCTCTACACCTCCGGATCCACCGGGAAGCCCAAGGGCGTGCTTCATACCACGGGCGGCTACCTCGTCTACACGAGCCTCAGCCACCAGTACGTGTTCGACTACAAGGAGGGCGACGTGTACTGGTGCACGGCGGACATCGGTTGGATCACGGGGCACAGCTACATCATCTACGGGCCTCTTGCCAACGGTGCCACGTCGCTCATGTTCGAAGGCGTGCCCAACTACCCGGACTTCTCTCGGTTCTGGCAGGTGGTGGACAAGCACCAGGTGAACATCTTCTATACCGCCCCCACCGCCATCCGAGCCCTCATGCGCCAGGGCGACGAGCCGGTCCGGAAGACGTCCCGCAAATCTCTGAAGCTCCTTGGAACCGTGGGAGAACCCATCAACCCCGAAGCCTGGCTCTGGTACTACCACGTGGTGGGGGAAAAGCGCTGTCCCATCGTGGACACCTGGTGGCAGACGGAAACCGGCGGGATCCTCATCACTCCGCTTCCGGGAGCCACGGACCTCAAGCCCGGATCGGCCACCCGGCCGTTTTTCGGCGTGCAGCCGGCCATCATCAACCAGGAGGGTGAGATACTCGAAGGCGCCTGTTCGGGCTACCTGGTGATCCTGGATTCGTGGCCAGGCCAGATGCGCACGGTTTACGGGGACCACGAACGGTTCAAGACCACCTACTTCGTTCAGTACCCGGGCAAGTACTTCACGGGCGACGGCGCCCGCCGGGACGAAGACGGCTACTACTGGATCACCGGCCGGGTGGACGACGTGATCAACGTCTCGGGCCATCGCCTGGGAACCGCCGAAGTGGAAAGCGCTCTGGTGGCCCACGAGGCGGTGGCGGAAGCGGCGGTGGTCGGTTGCCCGCACGAAATCAAGGGCCAGGGGATATACGCCTATGTGACCCTCGTTTCCGGCGTGGAACCCACGGAAGACCTGCGAAAGAGCCTGGTCCAGTGGGTGAGGAAGGAGATCGGCCCCATCGCGACGCCCGACTATATCCAGTGGGCTCCGGGGCTTCCCAAGACACGGTCCGGAAAAATCATGCGGCGCATCCTGCGCAAGGTGGCGGCAAATGAGGTGTCCGACCTGGGTGACACGTCCACGCTGGCCGAACCGCAGGTGGTGGAAGACCTGATCCATAACCGCATGGTCCGCTGACACGCACCGCGTGTTCCGGCGGGTGGAAGGGTTGGAGCCCGGGCCGGCACCACCCGGGCTCGACCTCAAGCAACCGGACCGCGGCGGGCTGTGCCCCCCGCCCCACGGGGGAATCCGATGCAGGGCCTTCGGGTTCCCCCTTTTCTTTTCCGGCCACCTGCGGGAAGCCGCTCAGGCCCTCAAGTGGTGGACCTCAGCGGGGCCTCGCGGCGTTTCGTCCAGATCGGGGAAGATTTCCGAAAGGGGCACCTCCCGAATCCGCGCCAGGCAGTCGTTCAAAGCCTGCATTTCGGACTGACCCTTTCCGAAAAACCGGCGCCTTCCCCGGACAAAGATCAGATTGGGAAAAGCCCAGAACCTGTAGGGTGAAACGTCAGAGAGGACTTCGTACACATCGATCAGCAGGCGCTCGCTCTTTCGGTTGAGTTCGTAAGTCTGGACGCGTGCCAGGTACTCGCCTTCGCCCAAGTCAAACATGACCGCCCTCCTTCGAGGCTTGGAGTGACCGGGTTGGGGTTTGCGGCCTTGAGGCGAGGTCTTGCGGGGACGGGTTCGGGTTCGGCGGAGCCTGGAAGCGGTGGATGCCGGAAACAGCCATTGGAGTGACATCGAGGACGCATGTCCGGGAAGGACTGCAGGAGCAAAAGCCGGCGCTCCCTTTCGTATCTCATCTTTAACACATGATTCTTCCCCATGGAAAGCCCCTCGGTCAAAAAGAACGTCTCAACTGCACCGGCGGCCCAACGAACCGCCCTGGCCGAGGATCCTGGTAGGCCTTTGTCTTTTGCGGCCGATGCGATAAGATCCTTCTGCCACAGGAGGCGACAAGGAAGGAGGGCGACGGCGGCGGACCATGCTGAAACGATTCTGGCCAGTGCTTCTCTGGCTGCTCTACTTTGTCTCCCCTGTCGATCTTTTTCCAGATACCGTCTTCGGTCCCGGCTGGACCGACGACCTCGCCCTGCTGGGGCTGCTTTACTGGTACATGAAGCGCCGGAAACGGGAAGCCGAAAGCGAGGGGGAAGACTCGCGCGGTCGGAGCACTGCCTCCGGCCAGGGTCGCGACCGAGGACCGGACGGTGGGCACCGCAGGCCGACGGGAAGCGCCGGCGGCGTGGGAAAGGCGCCACACCGGCGGGACCCCTTCGAAGTGCTGGGCGTACCGCCCGACGCAAGCTGGGATGAGATCCGGTCCGCGTATCACCGACAGGCCAACCGCTATCATCCGGACAAGGTGAGTCACCTCGGAGAAGAATTTCAGCAGTTGGCCAAGGAGAAATTCCAGGACATCCAGTGGGCTTATGAAACCTTGCGGCGTGAAAAGGGCCGAGGGTGACACGGGAGGTGTCATGGACGATCGCTGGCATCGAAGAGAAGGCTATACCTTTCACTTGGTGAATATCGACTGCATGAGGCAGTCCACGCGCTTCAACGTGATCATGGAACTGAGCGAGTCGATCGAAGGGCTCCTGCCTTACCTGGCGGCGGTACTCCCGGGCTGTACCTACATTCACGGCTCCGGGGTCATCAACGTCATGGACGACGGGCATATCATAGGGATCACCGGCCGCCGGATCACGTTCACCGACGTGGGCGATGAGAACGAAGCCGAAGCGTTGTGCCGGCGCTATTTTCAAACCATTCGGGAAGTCACGTCCCGGAAGGACACCGTGGCCCCCGTATTTCAGAAGCGGCAGGACCTCACGGTGCTCGAGATATTCCGAGCGCTTCCGGCCACCAACTGCGGGGGCTGCGGTTATTCCACCTGCATGGCTTTTGCCGCCGGGGTATTCCGGAGGGAAACCACCATCGAACGCTGCCCTCCCCTGGCCGAGAATCCCCACCGGTACGCCGCCCTGTTCCATAAGCTGGCGCTCAACGGCCACCGAATCCCCGAAAGCACCCAGCCCGGCCGAGAGACTTCGCGCTGAACGAGGTTCCCATGGACGACGTCACCCAATACACGACCATTCATACGCTGGCCGACCGTTTTGAAGCGGACCTTCTCATGGAGGCCCTGCAGCGGGAAGGCATCCCGGCTATCCTCCGAAGCTTCGAAGAAACGGCCTACGACGGCCTTTTCGTGCCGCAGCGCGGGTGGGGGAAGATCATGGTGCCCGAGTCGCGGGCGGCGGCGGCCCGCCTGGCCATCGCTCCCATTCTGGAAGACTTGCGGTCGCGAAGGCTTTACGAAGACCCCCAGGAGGTGGATCCGGATCTCTGGCAGCAACTGGAGGCGATGGAACCGGAAAGGGTCTGCTCCAACGCGCAGGTTGCCTTCAATCGGGATGCCGGCGCCTACGAAGTCCCGTTCCTGTCGGGAACCCTGCGCTGTCATCCCGCCCTGCGGCGCGTGGAAGCGGTCCGGCCTCTGCCGTCATCCAAGCTGGACTTTCAGCTTCACCTGGTACTGCTGCACTACCTTCTGGAAGCCCAGCCCGTGGGTCTTTCCGGAAAATGGGTGAGCGAAAAGGACCTTCCGGGCGGCCACCTGTTTTTCCGCGGCCCCCACGCTTTCCCCACCGCCCGGCTGCTGGAAGCCTTCGGTGAGGACCCGGCGCTGTTCAAGCGAAAGTGCGAACGCCTGGGAGGGTACCCGGCGCAGGCCGGAGACATGTCTTTCCGCATGTGGGCGTTTCCCAAGGTACCTCTGTTGTTCGTCCTCTGGCGGGGCGACGACGAATTCGACCCGGCGCTTCACATCCGCTTCGACGCCACCGTCCATCATCACCTGCAGGCCCTGGACACCATCTGGGCCATGATCAACGTGGTGTGCCGGAACATGCTGGCGGCATGAAGGGAGCCCTCACAGCCGGCCGTTCAGATAAATTTCATCCAGGATTCCGGGAACGAAGGGGCGGCTGGACACGTCGGGCGGGGTGAAGCCAAAGATTTTTTCCAGAAAAAGCAGCACGATCCGGAGGGTGGCTCCCCAGAGCACTTCCACGTCCACGCCGTCTTGGTAGAGGAAGCACAGGAAGTCCTGGGTGGTCCGGTTGACCTTTGCCGCCACCTGGGGGTCCACGTAGAGGCGATATCGGGTGTAGGCGGATGGATCCAGAAGTGACCGAAGGGGAATGGAGACGATCCGCGCCACTTCCCAGTTGGGCTTCCATCGGTGGCGCCCTTTGATCCAGCCCACCAGCGGATGGATGAGCCTTGGAAAGAGCACGAGCCTTTCCGGCGGGAGCGCGCCCAGGAAGCGCACCCGCAGGGGATTGAGGTGCATTTCTTCCCAGCTTTCCCTCAGGCAGGTGGCCAGATGGAGCGCCAGCTCCCCGGCTTCCTCAGGGCAGGTGCGCTTCCACCGGCGCCAGTGAGGCCAGCGGGACAACGGAAGTCCGGGAAGGGAAAGCAGCCAGGCCAGGGTCGGGTCCACACCCTGCTCGGTGGTGCCGCCCGGGCAACAGAGATCTCCTGACTGCTTCACCTTCCGGGATCTTCGGTTGAGGATCAGGCACGGTTGGCGTTCGCAGCCGCCCTGCTGGAGTGAACAGCCGAGAAGCACCAGCACGCTGGACGAGACGACATCGTCCGTTGCCGCCGCGCCGACCCCTTCCGCCGCCCCCGGACAACGCGGGGGGGCTCCGAGCCTCTCCAGGATGTGCCGCTGCAAGCCTTCCGGATCTTCCAGGAGCCTGACGGCGCTTTCATCGATCGCGGGGAAGGACATCTTCCGTTCTTCGCCTTCTAATGAGGGATCCGCTCCCATTGCCGCCACTTTTTTTCCAGGCGTTGGGCCGAAACGGGAAAGCGCGTCTTGATTTCAGGGGCGAACAGGCTGATCTTGAATTCTTCCAATAACAGCCGGTACTCGTCAAGGAAAGCCCTCGCCTGCACCGTTTTCGCCTCACCTCCGGCCTCCGCCCGCGAAAGCGCCTCCAGGAAAGGCTGAATCCGTGCGGCCTTGGAACGGTCCTTTTCCGGCGCCACATAAGCGCGTTCCGCTCGAATGCGAAGCGCCTTCAGGTAGCGGGGAAGTTCCCTGAGTTCGGGACTCCTCGTGTGTTCCAGGAAATCCCCGGGAACCAGTCGCTCCAGTTCCTCCCGAACGGCCTCCAGCCGCTCCAGGGCGGCGTCGTTTCCCTGTGCCTTGGCGCCGAAGCCGGAAAGGACCCGCTGCACCCCGTAACGTTCCCGAACGACCTCCAGCACCTCGCCGCGCCGCTGCCCGGCCAGGCGCCCCAAGTCGTCCTTCAGTTCCAGGATTTTCGTTCGAAACCGGGTTTCGTCGGGCGGCTGAGGGTCATGGAGTTCGAAGATTTCCCTCAGGAGATAGATCTGGAGCCTGCGGTCGGCTTCCTTCAGGTCCCCCATGAAACGGACCATGAAGGCCATGTCTTTCGGGAACACCCAGTCTTTCCGAAGCGACTTCAGAAGCGGCGCAAAAGCCCACTGGTAGAGCACCAGCAAGCCGTCCCGTGTGGCTCCCTTCGCTTTTTCCGGATCGTCGAACAGCCGGACCGCCACGGTCCGCCCTTCGGCCACCAACCCCGGGTAGGCGCAGCGCATGACGCCGTAGACGTCTTTTCCCAGTTCGATGGTCTGCGGCAGGGGGCCGAAGTCCCAGGTGGTGATCCCTTCGCGTTCCCAGCGCTTCCGGGCTTCCGTCCAGGCCCGATCTTCGTGGCGCTTTCCGGCCAGCTCCTGCACCGTCTCCAAGTCTCGACCAGACCCCAGAGTCTTTCCGTCCGCATCCACCACGAGAAAGCGCATTTTGAGATGGGCGGGCAAGCCTTCCCGGTCCCACTCGTTCACCGACACCGCCACTCCCGACACTTCCTCCAGGCAGCGGCTCAGTTCCGCGTAGAAATCGCCGCGGCGGAAAGGGAGCCGTTCCAGAACCTTTTCGACGGTTTCAGGAATCGGAACGAGCCGTCTCCGAAGCGACTTGGGAAGGGAACGCACGAGAGCCGTCACCTTCTCGGAGATCAACCCCGGGACCACCCATTCAAAGGGTTCGGGCCGAAGCCTCGAAAGCAGGTGGAGCGGCACCGTCACCGTCACTCCGTCCGATTCATCTCCCGGACTGAAGGAATACCGGAGCGGGAGCCTCATGTCCCCGAAGGCGAGAAAGCCGGGAAACTGCTCCAGCGTCTCCGATTCCGGGCGGAAGCGCAGCAGGTCGTCTTCCGACATTCTGAGGACCCCGTCGCCTCCTTGGTCTTTGAGCCACCGGTTGAAGGAGCGGATGTCGGCGATTTCGGGGAGCCGCGCGTCGTAGAAGGCGTAGAGCGCCTCGTCGTCCACCAAGAGTTCGCGGCGCCGGATCCGGTCTTCCATGTCTCGGATGCGTTGGATGAGTTTCCGATTGTGTTCCAGGAAGCCGTACTTTCCGGGCATTTCCCCTTCCACCAGCCCGGACCGGATAAAGATTTCCCGGGCCTCCTTCGGCCGAATCCTGCCATAGTTCACGCGGCGGCCGTTCACGATCACCAGACCGTAGAGGGTCACTCGCTCCAGGGCCACCACCTGGCCTCTTCGCTTTTCCCAGTGGGGCTCCTCATAGGAGGATCGGCAGAGGTGTCTTCCGAATGCCTCGATCCATTCGGGTTGAACCTGGGCGGCCGTACGTGCAAAAAGCCGGGACGTCTGGACCAGTTCGGCGGCCACGATCCATTCCCCGCCCCGGTTGAAGAGGCCTGAGCCTGGAAAGAGCATGACCTTCCGGCCCTTGGTTCCGAGGTAGAGGTTCTTTTCCTTCTTCACGGCGATGTTGCTGAGGAATCCGCTGGTAACGGCCCGATGGACGGCCTCGTAACTCACGCCGGGAGGTTCGTCCTGAAGGCGGAATCCTCGCATTTCTTTCAATATTTCAATGATTTCGTCGTGCACATCACGCCATTCTCGCACGCGCCGGTAGGAAAGGAAGTTGTCTTTGCAGAACCTTCGAACCGCCCCTTGAGAGGGCGCCTTGCGCCATTGATCTTCGCAGGATCTCCAGATGTTGAGCAGCGTGACGAAATCGGAACGCCGGTCGCGGAAGGCAGCATGGGCTTGGTCGGCCTGGGCTTCCTTTTCGGCGGGCCTCTCCCGGGGATCCTGAACGCTCAGCGCGGCGCACAGGACGATCATGGGCCGGAGCGCTCCTTCCTCGCGGGCCTGCAGGAGCATGCGCGAGAGCCGGGGGTCCAGGGGAAAGCGGGCCATGAGGCGCCCCATGGGCGTGAGCCGGTCCCGATCGTCGATGGCTCCCAGTTCCCGGAGGACCGCAAAACCGTCTTTTACGGCTTGGGGGGCCGGCGGGTCCAGGAACGGGAAATCCCGGACGTCGCCCAGCTTCATGGCGAGCATCCGCAGGATCACCTCGGCCAGGTTCGACCGCTGGATTTCAGGAGGAGTGAACGCGGGGCGGGCCTGGTAGTCTTCTTCGGCATAGAGCCGAATGCAGATCCCCGGCGCGACCCGCCCGCAGCGGCCCTTGCGCTGGTCGGCACTGGCCCGTGAGATGGAAACGACCGGAAGCCCTTCCGTCCGTGTCCTGGGGTTGTACTGGGAAAGGCGTGCGAGGCCCGTATCCACCACGTAGCGGATGCCCGGGATCGTGATGGACGTTTCCGCCACGTTGGTGGCGACCACGATTTTTTCGCCGGAAACGGGGCGAAAGACCCGCTGCTGGTCGGCTCCCGCGAGCCGGCCGAAAAGCGGGAAGACCTCCGTGTGCGGAAAACGCCTCTCCTCCAAGCGCGCCACCGCTTCCCGGATGTCGCTTTCCGTGGGCATGAAGACGAGCACATCGCCCCGGCACCCGGACCGCTTCAGTTCCACCACCGCTTCGACCGCCTGGTCCACTGGAGTGTCTTCCCCCTCTTCGCCGCCACCGGACGCCGGCGGCCGGTAGCGCACTTCCACCGGGTAGGTTCGGCCGGAGACTTCGATCATGGGAGCCCCGCCGAAGGCCTCGGAAAACCTTTCGGGGTCGATGGTGGCCGAGGTGACGATGACCTTGAGGTCCGGTCGCTGCGGCAGGGTCCGGCGGAGCATCCCCAGGAGGAAGTCGATGTTGAGGCTGCGCTCGTGGGCTTCGTCGACGATCAGCGTGTCGTAGGCTCGAAACAGCCGATCTCGCTGGGCTTCGGCCAACAGGATGCCGTCGGTCATGAACTTGATGCGGGTGGCCCTGGAAGTGCGGTCCTGGAACCGTATCTTGTACCCCACCAGGAAGGCGCCTTCATCGCCCAGTTCCTCCGCCACACGCCGGGCGAGGGTCACCGCGGCGATCCGTCGCGGCTGGGTGATCCCGATGAAGCCCGCCCGCCCCCGGCCCGCTTCCAGGCACATCTTGGGAATCTGAGTGCTCTTTCCGGAACCCGTGTCGCCGGTCACCACCACCACCTGGTGGTCCCGGATCGTCCGGACGATGACGTCCCTTCGATCCGTGATGGGCAGATCCACCGGGTATCGAAGAGTTGGGATGTTCCTTTCCGACATGCTGTCTATGGAAGAAGGCTCCACGTTCTCAACGGGCGATCATGGCCCGCATCATGTCGCCGGCATTTTCGGCGTGATTGTTGATGTCTCCCATGTATTCCACAAATCGCACCAGGTGGAAAGCGGATGTCGGGTTGTCGAAGGGAAAACTCAGAAGATCGCTCAACAGCTTTCGTTCCACCTGGTCCGACTGGAACTCGTATTCCCGGATCTCCCGGATGGCGCGTTTGACCTGGTTTCGGTCCTGATCGGAGAAGGTGTTGAAATAGGTTTCCGCACTGGCCACCAGCGGCACCATGGCGCTGAGGACATTGTTGACCATTTCCACCATGAGGATCAAGTCGTCCACGTGCTCGTCGGGGATGGCGGTCCACCGGTAGGAAAGCCAGTGAAGCGCATCCTGCACCGAATCCAGGATTTTGTCCTGTTCACGAAGATACCAGAGGACTTGAAACTTATCCATGGGGAGCAGGATGCCCCTCGGCAGGTGCCCGCGGATATTTCGCTTGACGCTGTCCCCCTGGCTTTCGATCACGGTCACCCGGTTGTGGTAATGTTGAAAGTCTTCCCTGCTTTCGTCGAAGTAAGCGATCACCGCGCTTTGAAAAAGCGGAGCGGCTTCACGGATGAGTTCCGCGTGCCTCAGGAGTCCTTCGAAGGGGGAACGCCGGAAAAGGTTCAAAATCGCAGATCGCATCCTGCACTCCTTTTCACAGAAAGATCATCTTAAGGAGCTTGAAAAACGCCATGGCGGGCAGCGCCGAAAGCGGCAGGGTGATGACCCAGTACAAGGTGATCTTCCCCACAACCTTGAAATCCACTGCAGCCAGTCCTCCGGCCAGGCCGACTCCGATCACCGCTCCCACGGCCGCATGGGTGGTCGATACGGGAAGGCCCAGCTTGGACGCTACCAGAACCGACGTCGCCGTCCCGAAATCCACGGCGTAACCCCGCGTGTTGGTGAGCGTCGTGATGCGTGAGCCCACGGTATCGATCACCTTGTAGCCCCAGGTGAACACGCCCAGGGCGATGAAAAGTCCCCCCAGGGCAAGCAGAAAGTCCGGAACGGGAGCCTTCTGGGCGATCGACTGGGTCTTGTAGATCACGTAAATCCCGGCCACGGGGCCGATGGCGTTGGCCACGTCGTTGGCCCCGTGGGCAAGCGCCACGTAGCAGGAAGAAAAGACCTGCAGCCGCCTGAAGATGGTTTCCACGCCCTCTTCGTCCGCACGGCGAACCGTCCGGGCCATCCAGAGCTTCGCGCCGTATCCCAGAAGCAGAGCCGCAACGGCGGCGGCCATGAGACCGTGCTGCCACGAAAGCCCCACCCGTTCGCCCAGCGGGGTCTTCAGGAGGAGCGACAGGAACGTGATGAAGACGGTGACGCCCGCGAAAAAGGGCGTCCAGCGAAGCGCCAGCAGAAAGAGACCCGGCTTCTGGAGCACCTGCCTCCTGAGAAACGTGAACAGCGAAAAGGCCAAGAGCCCGGCGATCACGGGCGAGACGATCCAGCTCACCACGATGGCGGTCACCTTGAGCCATTGGATGGCGCGAAATCCTCCCGCCATGATGCCGAAACCGATCAGTGCGCCGACGATCGAATGGGTGGTGGAAACGGGAAACTGGCTCCATGTCGCGAAAAAGACCCAGAAAGCCGCCGCCAGGAGCGCCGCCAGGAGTCCCAGCATCATCACGTTGGGGTCCGTGGTGATCATCGAGGAATCCAGGATGTTCTTGCGGATGGTCGTCGTCACGTGAGATCCGATGAACGTGGCGCCCACGAAATCCAGGCCGCCTCCGATGATGACCGCCTGGCGCAAGGTGATGGCCTTGGCACCGACAGCCGACGCCATGCCGTTGGCCACGTCGTTGGCCCCGATGTTCCAGGCCATGTACGCGCCGCTCAGCAAACCGCAAATCAGGATGATTTCAGCCACGGACCCCCCATGTAATGGAACGTTTCAACACCCGTTAGGCCAGCTCGGACGGAGCAAAAGGCGGCCGCTGATCTTTACAAACTTGCTACATTGTGTCAATTGTTCACTCGATCGATTCCGGACGCAGCGCATCCACGGCGGCACAGGTCAGGGAGGTCGAAGCATGGAAGACATCGAGCGAAGGGTGCGGGAAGCGGCCGATGCGGTGGCCGACCGCCTTACGGTCCGAGCGGAAACCGCCTTGATCCTGGGAACGGGGCTCAGCGGAGTGGCCGACGCCATGGACCTGGACGGCAGCCTGGACTACCGGGATATCCCCCACCATCCCGTCTCCACCGTCCCCAGCCATCGAGGGCGCCTCCTGTGGGGTCACTGGGCCGGAACCCCCCTCATCGCCCTGCAGGGGCGGTTTCACCTTTACGAAGGCTACGCTCCGGCCGTGATCGCCTTTCCCATCCGTCTCCTGGCCGCTCTGGGAGTGAAGACCCTGCTGCTGTCCAACGCCGCCGGAGGCCTCAACCCGCTGTTCGAAGCCGGCGACCTCATGCTCATCACCGACCACATCAACTTCACGGGACGAAATCCCCTGGTGGGGGTCAACATCGACGCATGGGGCCCCCGTTTTCCGGACATGACCGAACCCTACGACCGCCGCCTGCGGCAAATCGCCCGAACGGCAGCCGTGGAGGAGCACATCCCCTTGAGGGAGGGGGTCTACGTGGGAGTGCTCGGGCCCAGCATGGAAACCGCCGCTGAAACGCGGCTGCTGCGGGCCGCCGGTGCCGACGCCGTGGGCATGTCCACCGTCATGGAAGTGATCACGGCGGTGCACGCAGGCATGAAGGTCCTCGGCGTTTCGGTCATCTCCAACGTCAACCGCCCGGACTGCTATGAACCGGCTCCTCTCGAAAAGGTCATCCAGACGGCCTCGGCGGCCGGACCCCGGTTGATGCGTCTTTTTCAGGCGGTGCTGAAGTCAACGACGGAAGCCACAGGCGGCACTCAATGACCGACAACGAAAGGAATCAGGACCCGCCGGCGGAAACCGCCGATCTTGTGATCACCGGCGGCCGGATCTTGACGTTGAACGACCGGAACGAAATCTTCGACCCGGGCGCCGTGGCCGTGGGTTCGGGAAGGATCCTCGCCGTGGGGCCCGCCGAAGCCCTTTCCGCCCGCTTCTCCGCTCGCCGTGTCATGGACACCGCCGGCTGCGTCGTGCTGCCCGGCTTGGTGAACGCCCACACCCACGCGGCCATGACCCTGTTTCGCGGCCTCGCGGACGACCTCCCCCTCATGGAATGGCTCCAACGCCACATCTTTCCCGCCGAAGCCAGGCTCACCGAAGAATGGGTCTACCGCGGAACGCTACTGGCCTGCGCCGAAATGATCCTTTCCGGAACCACCACCTTCTGCGACATGTACCTGTTCGAACACAAGGTGGCGGAAGCGGCGAAGGCCGCAGGCATGCGGGCGCTCGTGGGCGAAGTCCTCTACGACTTCCCTTCTCCCCATTATGGGCCCATCGAAAACGGCCTCAAGTTCACAGAAGCCCTCGTCCAAGAGTGGAAGGGCGACCCGCTCATCTCCGTGGCCGTGGAGCCTCACGCCCCCTACACCTGTTCGCCCGAACTCCTCCGGCGCTGCCACGACCTGGCCTGCCGCCTCGACACCCGCCTCATCGTCCACCTTTCCGAAAGCGAGGCGGAAGTGGCGCAGATCCGGGAACGCTACGGCCGCCGCCCGGTGGAACACCTGGAAAGGCTCGGGGTCCTGAGCGAACGGCTCATCGCCGACCATTGCGTGGCTTTGAGTCCCTCCGATATCGAAACGCTGGCCTTCCACCGGGTCAACGTGGCCCACAACCCGGAAAGCAACATGAAACTCGCCTCCGGCATCGCCCCGGTCCCGGCGCTGCTCGCCGCCGGCGTGAACGTCGCCTTGGGAACCGACGGCTGCGCCAGCAACAACAACCTGGACCTCTTCGGGGAAATGAACACCTGCGCCGCGCTCCACAAGCTGGCCGCCCTGGATCCCGCTGTACTGCCAGCCCCGGCCGTGCTGCGCATGGCCACGCGAAACGGAGCCGCCGCCCTGGGTCTCGGCCACGCCGTCGGGCAAATCACCGCCGGCTACCTTGCCGACATCATCGTCGTCGATTTCCACCGGCCTCATCTGACGCCCGTCTACGATCCCGTAAGTCACCTGGTCTACGCGGCCAAAGGGTCCGACGTCCGGCACGCCATCATCCACGGCCGGGTGGTCCTCGAAGACGGAAGGCTCCTCACCCTGGACGTGGAAGAAGTGATGGCCCATGCCCGATCCATCGCGAAAAAGATCGCATCGTGATGCACCTCGTTCCGGGGCGCCGCAGCAAGTCGACTGGCTGCTGAGTCCCGTCGAGTGGCTGGTGACCTGCGACGAAGCCTTTCGGGTGTGGGCTCCGGGAGCCGTCGCCGTACGGGGAGACACCATCGTCGCCGCCGGTTCGCGAGATGCCGTGGAAGGTGCGTTTCGAGGCCGGAGGCGAAAGGACCTTTCCGGATGCATTGTGTGCCCCGGACTGGTGAACACCCACGTCCACGGGGCCATGAGTGTCTTGCGCGGAATCGCCGACGACCTTCCACTCCAGAAATGGCTTCAGGAAGTCATCTTTCCCACCGAAGCGGCTCACGTGAACGCCGACCTGGTCTACCTGGGAACCCTCCTTTCGACCGTCGAAATGCTCCTTGGAGGAACCACGACGTTCTGCGACGGCTACTTCTTCGAAGGCTCAGCGGCCGTAGCGGCGCGAGATTCCGGAATCCGCGCGGTCCTCGGCCAGGGAATTCTCGATTTTCCCACACCCGACCAGCCCGACCCGTCCAAGGCCATGGATCGCGCAGCGGCCTTCCTGGAATCCTTTCCGTCCGGCAGCCACCGCCTGAGGCCGTCGCTTTTCTGCCACGCCCCTTACACCTGCAGCCCGGAAACCCTACTTTGGGTCAAAGGAATTTGCCGGGAGCACGGCTGCCTCTTCCAGACCCATCTTTCCGAAACCCGCTCCGAAGTGGAAGACCTGACGCGAAAATACGGCAGGCGACCCGTGATCTTTCTGGACGATCTGGGCATCCTGGACGCCGCCACGCTTTGCGCTCACGCGGTGTGGGTCGACGAAGAGGAAATCGTCCGGTTGGCGGAGCGCCGGGTCGCCGTTTCCCACAATCCGCAAAGCAACATGAAGCTCGGCGCCGGAGCCGCCCCGGTTCCTCGAATGTTGGAAGCGGGCCTGACCGTGGGGCTCGGAACCGATGGTTGCGCCAGCAACAACGACCTAGACCTCTTCGGGGAAATGGCCGCCGCCGCGCGGCTCCACAAGGTGGTCACTGGAAACCCCGTGGTCTGCAGCGCTCAGCAGGTGCTTCGGATGGCCACTCGAGCGGGAGCGCGGGCCTTGGGGTGGGATTCGGACATCGGGAGCATCGAAGCCGGGAAGAAGGCGGACCTCATCGCCGTCGACTGCCGCAGCCCGCATCTGACGCCCCTCTACGACCCCGTGTCGCACCTGGTCTACGCGGCGCGATCCAGCGACGTGAGCCTCGTTTGGGTGGGCGGCGACCTGGTGGTCGAAGACGGGAAAATCCGTACGGTGGACGAGGAAAAACTGAGGCGGGAAGTGGCGGACCTGGCCCGCCGCATTTCAAGGTCCCTGACGTTTCGCTAAAGCATTTCCAGGCTCAGGTCGACGGCCTGCGACGAATGGGTCAGCGCCCCGGAGCTGATGAAATCCACGCCCGTTTCGGCCACGGCGCGGACGGTTCCCACCGTGATGCCGCCTGAGGCTTCAAGCAGCGCCTGTCCGCCGACGCGTCGGACCGCTCTACGGAGATCCTCCACGGCGAAGTTGTCGAGGAGAATCACATCGGCTCCTGCGTCCAGGGCTTCGTCCAGCTGCAGGAGCGTGTCCACTTCCACTTCGATTTTCAAGGTATGCGGTGCATGGGACCGGACCCGTTTCACGGCTTCCCGAACGCCTCCGGCCGCCGCAACGTGGTTGTCCTTGATGAGGACGCCGTCGAAAAGCCCGAACCGGTGGTTCCAGCCTCCGCCGTGTCGGACCGCTTCCTTTTCCAGGTCACGCCACAGCGGCGTGGTCTTCCGCGTGTCCAGAATGCGGCAGCCAGTGCCTGAGACGGCGTCCACCATGACCCGCGTTGCGGTGGCGACTCCCGAAAGACGCTGGACCAGGTTGAGGGCCAGGCGCTCGCCGGTGAGGATCGAGGCGGTCCGTCCTCGGATCCGGAACACCTCCGCGTCCCGGGGGACCCGGTCGCCATCCGCGTAGAGCCCCTCAACATCCAGTGCAGGATCGATGAGGTGAAAGACGCGCCGGAACACGCGGGATCCTGAGAGGACGAAAGGCTCCCGGGCCACGACCCGCGCCCGGCTCTCCCGACCGGAAGGCACCACCGCTCGCGTGGTCACGTCGCCCGGTCCGATGTCTTCGCGAAGCGCCAGGATCAACCGGTCATCCAAGTCGCCGGAAAAACCAGCATCCCCCCGGCTTTCCATGCGTTTCTCCCCCAACGGCTGTCGCCTCCCCTCCCCCGACGGTCAGTGAACGGCGGCGCTCTGGCGGATGGTTTCGATGCGGCTGAAATGAACCCGCATCTTTTCGAGCTTCTCGCCGAGCCGGGCGGCCTTTTCCTTTTCCTTTTCCACGACGTCCGATGGGGCCTTGGCCAGGAAGTCTTCGTTGGAGAGCTTCTTGCGGGCGGCGACGATCTCTTTTTCCAGCTTCGTGATCTCCTTCTGCAGGCGCTGCGCTTCGCTTTCGAAATCGAGGATCCCTTCGAGGAGCACGAAGATCTCGACGCCGCCGGTCACGGCGCTTGCCGCCACCTTCGGCTTGCCGCGCGTTCCGATCTGCGCCGCCTCCAGGCGCGACAGCCGGGCCAGGTCTTCCACCATGAACCGGTAGGCGTCCAACAGCGCGGCATCTTCCGCCCTTTCGCACAGGCACACCACCTCCAGCCGGGCCGACGGCGCGACGTTCATCTCGCCCCGGACGTTCCGGATGCTCGTGATGACCCCCATCAGAAGACCCATGCGGGCCTCGGCTTCGGCGTCCACTCTTGCCTCTTCCACTGACGGGAAGGGCTCACGCAGGATGGTTTCCCAAGCCTCCGGAAGCCGCTGGTAGATTTCTTCCGTGACGAAGGGCATGACGGGGTGGAGCATCACGAGGATCTTCCGCAGGATCTGCGCAGCGACCGTCTGAGCGATGGCTTTGGCTCGAGGATCGTCACCGTAGAGGTCCGGCTTGATGGTCTCGAGATACCAGTCGCAGTATTCATGCCAGAAAAACTGATAAAGCGTCTGGGCGTAGACGTTGAAATGGTAACCCTCCAAGGCGGCTTCCACGTCTTTTGTGACCTGCTGCAGCCGGCTCAGGATCCAACGGTGACCGAGCCGTTCCGGATTCTCGGGGATTTCGCGCAGAAGCCTTGAACCTTTTAGGTTCATCAGGACCAGCCGGGCGGCGTTCCAGATCTTGTTCACGAAATGGCGGTAGCCTTCGATGCGGTCCTCGGACAACTTGATGTCCCGCCCCTGGACGGCGAAGGCGGTGAGCGCGAAGCGGAGGGCGTCGGTACCGTAACGGTCCATCATCACCAGCGGATCGATGACGTTCCCCTTGGACTTGCTCATCTTCTGCCCCTGGGCGTCTCTCACCAGGGCATGGACGTAGACATCGCGGAACGGAACTTCCTGCATGAAGTTGAGGCCCATCATCATCATGCGGGCGACCCAAAAGAACAGGATATCGAAGGCGGTGACGAGAACCGACGTGGGGTAGAACTTCTGCAGCTCCGGGGTGTTCTCAGGCCATCCCATGGTGGAAAAGGGCCACAGAGCCGAACTGAACCAGGTGTCGAGCACGTCTCCGTCCTGGTCGAGGCGGCCGCCGCCGCAGGCCTGGCAGCGGTCGGCGTCTTTCAGCGAAACGCTCACCCCGCCGCAGTCCCGGCAGTACCAGGCAGGGATGCGATGCCCCCACCAGATCTGCCGGCTGATGCACCAGTCCTCGATGTTTTCGAGCCAATTGAAGTAGTCCCTTTCCCACTTTTCGGGAACGATCCGAGTATCTCCCCTCTTGACGGCTTCCATGGCTCTTTCGGCCAGCGGCTTGATCTTCACGAACCACTGGAGGGAAAGCATGGGTTCCACGGCGCTCCGGCACCGGTAACAGTGGCCGACCCGATGGGCATGATCCTCCACCTTCACCAGGAAACCGCCTTTTTTGAGATCCTCCAGGACGCGCTTCCGGCAGGCGTGGCGATCCAGTCCCCGGTACGCGCCCGCTTCTTCGGTCATGGCGCCGTTTTCACCGATGACCCGGTAGAGCGGCAGCCCATGCTTCTGTCCGATCTCGAAGTCGTTGAAATCGTGGGCGGGCGTGATCTTGAGGGCTCCGGTACCGAATTCCCGGTCCACGTAGGCGTCGGCGATGACCGGGATGGGCCGGTCGGCCAGCGGCAAGAGCACCTGCCGGCCGACGGCGTCGGCGTAGCGCGGGTCTTCCGGGTGGACCGCCACCGCCGCGTCTCCCAGCATGGTTTCCGGTCGCGTGGTGGCCACCACCAAGGCCCCTTTCCCGTTCAGCAGGGGATAGCGCACGTGGTAGAGGTGGCCCGCCATTTCCTCGCCTTCCACCTCGATGTTGGCGAGTGCCGTCATGCAGCGCGGGCACCAGTTGATCATGCGTTCGCCGCGGTAGATGAGGCCGTCTTCATAGAGGGTGACGAAGACGCGGCGGACGGCGCGGGAAAGGCCTTCATCCATGGTGAACCGTTCCCGGCCCCAATCGCACGACGCTCCCAACCGCTTCAGCTGGTTGATGATGATCCCGCCGTATTTTTCCCGCCACTGCCAAACCTTCTCAAGGAACGCCTCCCGGCCGATGTCGTGCCGGGTGAGGCCTTCCCGGCCCAGTTCCCTTTCGACCACGTTCTGTGTGGCGATGCCGGCGTGGTCCGTTCCCGGCACCCAAAGGACTTCGAAACCCTTGAGGCGCTTGTAGCGGGCGAGGATGTCCTGGATCGTGTTGTTCAACGCGTGGCCCATGTGAAGCTGGCCGGTCACGTTGGGAGGAGGAATCACGATGCTGAAAGGAGGTCGATCGGCGGCCGGGTTCGCTCGAAAGCAGTCCAGTTCCAGCCATCGCTCGTAACAGCGCGGTTCCACGTCTTCGAATTCATAGGCCTTGGGCATGGTGCCGTCGTTCATCGAATCGCTCCCTAAAAAACCCTTTCCGCCGGGGAAAACCCGTCAATCGTCCTGCGCCCTCAGTCTCTCGATTTCCTCCCGAAGGACCGTTCGGACGATTTCCGGAAGTCTCGCTTCTACGATCTGATGGATCACGGAGACCAGCCGGGACTCGAGCGCGTCGATCGTTTCATCCCAGTCGCCCGTCTCCGTTGGAGCGGACGACGTCTCCCCGCTCCCGGCCGGCACCCCCGCGGCTTCTTCTTCCGATTCCGGACCCGGCGCCCAGGCCCTCCCAACCACGTCCTCGACGGGCTCCGGCCGCACCTCCGCCCCGGACTCCTCGACAAGCCCCTCCAGGACCGGCGCTTCCTCCACTTCCCCCATCGGGCTCTCAGCGGCCAAGTCTTTTGAAGGTTCGGCGGCGGCTTCCGCTTCGGAACGTTCCTCAACCGCGTCCCCCCGCTCCGGTTCTTCCGCGGGCTCCACCGCCCCGGTCGGCCTGTCCTCGGTGAGAAGCGCCGCGATGTCTTCGTCGAGTTCCAACTCGGAATCCAGGACATCCAGAAAATCCCGGTCCACTTCGGCCTCTTCGGGAAGCTTCCCCGGCTCCTCCAGGGACTCCTCCGCAGGCTCCTCCACGACGTCTTCGCCGACGTCTTCGCCGACGTCTTCGAGGACCCCCGCCTCCTCGCGCGGCGGTTCTTCTTCCGCTTCCCGGTCCCCGCGCCGGCCTTCCGTTTCACCGCCCAGGAGCGACTCGAACTCTTCGCTCAGCGATACTTCCTCCTCGGGTTCTTCGTCGAAGCCTGAGAAGCTTTCCAGCTCATCGTGAAAGAGCGCCTTTTCGGAATCATCGTCCGGAACCTCCTCCTCTTCAAACAGGGAAAGCTCCTCTTGCCCCAGGAGCAGTTCCTTCTCACCCCGCCCGGCCCGGGGTTCTTCGTCCAAGTCGGGCTCCGGCAGTTCCACCACGTCACTCAGCTCGATGACTTCGTCGTCTTCCAGGTCTTCGAAACCCTCGAAAAGCTTTCCCGTCGCTTCGGTTTCCGCGTCGGGGCTTCGCTTCTTGCGCTTCATGAGCCTTCTCCCTGTTGGAAAGTGCAAAAAGCCCCCGCCCTGCGCCTCGAACGAGACCCGGGCGGCGGCCCGTCTTGCGGTTGAAACGGCAAGTCACCGATAGCACGCAACGAATTTTTCCGTCAAGCGGATTGCCGGGACGCCCCGGCCACGGGCGGCCGACCCGGATACAACCCGGAACCGGTCACAGCTTCATCCAGGGTCGCGGAAGGAAGAGACTCTTGAAAAGCTCCAAGGCATACCGGTCCGTCATGCCCGCTATGTGGTCGCACACCCGCTGTTCGCGCCGGACACCAGGCGCGAGCGGCCCGATCTCCTTCTCCAGGATCCGGTCGTCGTTCATGAACAGCTCGTACAGGTCCACGATCACCTTGCGGGCCCGTTCGAATTCGGCGAGGATCTGCGGCATGTCGTAGACCCGATCGAAAAGAAAGGCCCGAAGGCGCTCGACCTGCTCCAGCATGACAGGACTCAGCCGGATCTCGGACAGCCCCGACTCCAGACTCGTCCGAACCGTATCCCGAACCAGCGCGTGGATCCGCTCGCCATGGGTCGCTCCCAGGCTGCGGCGGATATCCTCGGGGACGTCTTCCAGTCTCAGCACATCCGCGCGGATGGCGTCGTCCAGGTCGTGATTGAGGTACGCCACGATATCGGCAACACGTACCACCTGGCCTTCGAGGGTCACAGGCCGGAGGTCGGGTTCCGTGAGGACGGGATGCGACCGTCCCTTGGAATGCTTCAGGATGCCGTCACGGACTTCATGGGTCAGGTTCAGCCCGCGCCCGTCCTTTTCAAGATGATCGACGACCCGGAGGCTCTGGCGGTTGTGATGGAACCCTCCCGGGAGAATCTCGTTGAGCACCCGTTCGCCGCCGTGGCCGAAAGGCGTGTGCCCCAAGTCATGGCCGAGGGCGATAGCTTCGATGAGGTCTTCGTTCAGGGCCAGGGCGCGGCCGATGGTTCGAGCGATCTGCGATACTTCCAGCGTGTGGGTGAGGCGGGTCCGGTAGTGGTCTCCGGTTGGGGAGAGGAAGACCTGGGTCTTGTGTTTGAGGCGCCGGAAGGCCTTACAGTGGACGATCCGGTCCCGGTCCCTCTGGAAGGCGGTGCGGAGGGTGCACTCGGTTTCGGGGCGCCGGCGGCCCCGCGTTTCCGCGCTTTTGGCGGCCTGGGGCGCCAGGAACGCCAGCTCCCGCTCCTCGATCCAGCCGCGCACCTGATCGGTTCGATCCGGCTTTCCCCGGTTGAGCATTGACCTGAGTGCCTCCTTTTCGCTATCACTAGGCGCCTGCGGAAAACGACAGGCAGGACTCCCCGGTTTTTGCCGGAGCCTTCAGACGGGTTCGAGGAGTTTCGAGATCGCACAGACCATGGGATGGATTCTTTACCGCTACATCGTCCGGGAGCAGGTCGGGCCCGCCGCCATCTGTTTTTTCGGACTCGTCATGGTCCTGGTGGCCGGCCGGCTCATGCAACTGACCTCCTACCTCTTTTCGTCTTCCATCTCCTGGTTCGATCTGCTGGAGCTCATGGGCTTCGCCGTTCCGAAGCTGACGCTTTACGCCCTGCCCATGGCCACGCTCCTCGGCACCCTGCTCGCCTTCCTCCGCCTCAACAACGACAATGAGCTGACGGCCCTCAAGGTGGCCGGGCTGGGGTTCAGGCAGTTCGCCCCCGCCGTCCTGACCGTGGCCCTCGGGACAACGCTGCTCTCCTTTTACACCTCGCTCTGGCTCGTGCCAACCGCCAATCTGGAATTCCGCGAGAAGCTCGCTTCTCTTGGAAAAGCGGTACTTCCCGCGCTGCTTCGTGAAGGCGTGTTCATCGACGCCGTTCCCGACTTCGTCTTCTTTTTCAAGCACGTGGAACCGGAAAGCTTTCGCATCGAAGGCGTATTCATCCACGACGGACGCGACCCTCAACTGAACGCGTCGATCGTGGCCAAGCGGGCCCAGATCCTGGACTACTCGACCCGGAACACCCTCGTGCTGCAGGCGGCCGACGGGGTGATCACCAGGGTCGGCCGCGACCTCACGGACGCCCAAGCGGTGGCCTTCAAAGAATACCAGCTGGCACTGCCCCTGGACCAGCTGTTCCGGGACTCGGAATCTCGAAAGAAGGGCGAAATGACCCTGGAGGAACTCTTCGCCGCCTATGACGCGACGGGCGACGCACGGTATGCCATGGAAGCCCACATTCGGTTTTCGCTCCCCGTGGCCTGCCTCCTTCTGGCCATGGCGGCCGCCCCTCTGGGTGCGCTTTTCCAGCGGGGAAACCGCCTGGCCGGCGTGACTCTGGGGATCGCCGTGTTTCTGGCCTATTATGTCGTTCTCTCGGCCGGCAAAGGATTGGGTGAAGAAGCCGTCATCCCGCCTTGGCTTGCGGTCTGGCTACCCAACCTGGCGGTGTTCGCCCTGGCCGCCGCACTGTGGACCAAGATGCACGGGGAAACGCCGTTCACCAGGCTGCCATCTTTGGCGGCGCAGGTCAAACGCCGGGTGGGGCGCACCCGATGAAGTCCCCGGCGATGACGTTTTCGCCCCCGAAGTCTCCCTGCGGGCCGCGCCCGGCTCGCCTGAGGTCAGGCTCCCCATGAAACTGTTGACCCGTTACGTTCTCCGCCACTTCCTTTCCTTTTTCGCCATGGCCCTCTTCGGATTCGGCGGCATCTACATGGTGGTGGACTTCTTCGAAAAGTTCGATGACGTCCTGGAAAGACAGGCCTCCATGACCGATGCGGGACTCTACTTCCTGCTGAAGCTCCCCCTCATCCTGAACCAAGGCATCCCCATGGCCGTTCTGCTGGCCACTCTCATCGGCCTGGGCATCCTGGAAAGGAACCGCGAACTGGTGGCCATGCGATCGGCGGGGATCGGAGTCCGCACCTACGCCGCGCCCATCCTGGGCGCAGCACTCGTGATTTCCGGCCTCACGTTCGTGCTCGGTGAAACCCTGGCCCGGGATTTCAACCGGCGGGCCCAGGAAGTCTGGGACCACCGCATCGAAGGCCGCGACCGCTCCCTCGGATGGCTCAGTGAAAACATCTGGTATCGCGGCGAACAGGTCATCTACCGGGTCCGTCTCTACGACGTACGGTCCCAGAAGCTTCACGGCGTTTCCCTTTATTTCCTGGACGACGCCTTCAACTTGAAGGAACGCCTGGAGGCCGAAGAATTGCGATGGGAGGGGTCAGGGTGGACGGCCCGCGAGGGGGCCTTGTTGAGGTACGGCCCGGCAGGGATCGAACAGGAGGCGTTCGAGGTAAGAAAGTTGGAACTGGCTGAAACCCCGACGGACTTCACGAGGCTGGACGCGCTTCCCCAGGAACTGGACTGGCTCGAACTGTACCGCTACACCCGGAAACTCGTGGAAGACGGCTACGACGCGGCCCCCTACCGGGTGGAACTCCACACCCGTGTGGCCTTCCCGCTCATGTCCGTCATCCTGGCCGTGATGGGCATCGCCATCTCGCTCCGCACGGGCCGTCACGGAGGCATCGCCCTGGGCATCGCTCTGGCCCTGGTAGCGGCCTTTGTCTACATCATGGTACTGCAGCTGGGATCATCGCTCGCCACCGCCGGCTTTCTTCCGCCGGCGGTGGGCGTGTGGGCTGGAAACGTCCTCTTCACGGCCCTGGGATGGCACCTCTGGGCGAAGGCCCGCCAGTGAAGCCGGCCCCTTCAATCGGGCAGCCGGGTTTCCAGAGCCATGGCGATCTTCTTTTTCAGTTCCGTCAGGTCGAAGCTCTTGACCACGTAATAGTCGGCGGCAATGGACTTGGCGTCTTCCTTGAAAGTATCGTAAGCGGTCGAAAGGATCACGGGGAGGTCGTAGAAGCGGTTTCGGATATCCTGCAACAGGTCGAGCCCGTCGTAGTCCACCATCTTGATGTCGAGGATGACCAGGTCCGGCCGCTCCGCCTCGATCCTTTCCATGAGCTTGTGTCCGCTTTCCGCCGTGATCACCTCGTAGCCGGCCTCCTTGAGCTCCTCGGAATAGAGCAGCCGAATATGCTCTTCATCGTCGACCACCAATATTTTCGGCATCAGCGACCTCCTTTGCCTGCCTGAATCAACGCCATCGTTCCACGAGATAGGATTTGTTTTCCTCGAATATGGTGCAGGTCTCTTCCACGTGTTCTTCGGCCTGCTGGATGGACATCCGTTCCGTCCGGTTGGCGTAGGAGACCACTTTCCCCAGGTACAAGGGAAGGATGGAATCGATCACCCGGGCCCGCTCTGCTTCGTCGCGGTCGCGATAGGCCAGAGCCGCGGAAAAAAGCACCAGCGCCCACGTGTGGCTGGGGAAAGAAAAGTGAGGCAGCCCCAGGCTTCGGATTTCCTGGATCTTGTTGAAAAGCGCCGGTTCGAAGATTTCACGCCAGACCGGCTGGTATTCTTCGAATCCCTGGAGGAAGCGGGCGTGCAGGCGGCCCATGTTGATTTCAACCAGGGGCGCCACTTCCATATCCTGGCCGTCCATGCCGAAGAGCGCGGTCGGTTTGCTCCATTTCACGATCCGCCAGAAGTCGGCGTAGGCCACCATGAGATCGAAGATGGTGGCCAGTGTCTGGCGGAACCGGAGGGTGACTTGGGCGAAGGGGTCCTTGGCGCGGTGCCGCTTGGGGGACCCGATGACGGACTGGCAGACGGGCACGCGGGCCGTGAGCGCCAGTGTCCCCACGCAGGCATCGATCCCGAACTGGTCCATGGCGGCCGTCCACACGGGCGGATTGAGAAAGACGTCCACCAGGTCGCCGCGGAAGGCGCAGTCCCCGGCGTTCAGCTGCCGCACCCGGCGCCCGTAAAGGCAACGGGTCAGCGGATACACGATGGCGGTGTTCATGGTGCTTTCGAACTTGTGCCGCACGTAAATGGGCGCCACGTATCCCGCTCCCCTGAGCACCGGTTCGGCCATGTACTTGATCCAGTAGGGCGCCAGGTTGGTGATGTCCGCTTCGAACACCACCACCGCCTTGGCCTGGAGTTCCTTCGCCTTGTGGAAAAGCATCCTGAGGTTGGCGCCCTTGCCGCGAACCCCCGGCTCCGTGGTCAGGTAGATCTTGGGGACCTGGGTGGGTGAGGACAAAAACGCCGCACGGGTCCCGTCGGCCGAATGATTGTCACAGTTGACGATGACCGAATCCAGGTCCCCGTAAAACTCGCGGACACCTTGATCCAAACGTTCCACCGTCTGGGCGATGATCGAAGCTTCATTGAACGACGGAACCGCCACCAGCAGCTCGGCCCTCGTGATGCCCTGAGGGTTCTCCTCCTCGTAGAACACCTTCGGTGACTCCGCCATAGCAACCCCCGCCCCGGTCTCGCCCTTTCCAGAAACCACTGTTCACCCCGCCCTGCGGATTTTCACGGTTCCGATCCCTTCCCGGCGGCGGTCTCCCGCCGCCCATGCGTCGCCGACGGCACCCTACGGTTCCGACGCCGGTCTTTCCCCCGAGGCCCCGCGGGTGTTCCCCTGGATGCTGCCCAGGTAACGGAAAAGATCCGCATCGCTCGAAAGCACGAAGGTGCTCCTCGGGTTGTTGAAGCCCTGGTAGAATTCCAGGCTCCGGTAGAACTGGTAAAATTCGGGATCCTTTCCAAAGGTGTCGGCATAGATCTGCGTGGCCGTCGCGTCGGCCCTCCCTCGAATCTCCTGGGACGTGCGGAAGGCCTCCGACGAAATCTTGGCCAGTTCCCTTTCCATTTCACCCAGGATCGCCGCCCGCTCGCCTTCGCCTTCCGAACGGTACTGGGCCGCGATCCGCTTCCGCTCCGACACCATGCGTTCGAAAACCTTTTCCTGGACGGAATCCACGTAATTGATCCGCTTGATGCGGATATCCAAGAGTTCGATGCCGAATTCCGGGACGAGCCGGGACGCATCGGCCACCATTTCCCGCGTGATCTTTTCGCGGCCCTTGATCACCGGCGCAAACAGAGTCTCACCGGTCTCGGTCCCTTCCACGCTTTCCAGCAGAAGCTGAAATTCCTGGACCCCGGCCTCCAGAAGTTTCGCCTTGGCGTCCTCCCAACCTTCACTGCGCACCAGCTCTTCCAGGAAGTTGTTGGAGACGTGGTCACGGACCACCGCGTCGATGATGCCGTCCAGCCGGCTGAGGGCGGTCGTGACGTTTCCGGCTCTCATGAGGAAGAGCAGCGGGTCCTTGATGCGCCACCGGGCCGTGGAATCCACCCAAATGTACTTCTTGTCCTTGGTGGGGATCTGGTTCGGGTTGCCGTCCCACTTCAAGATCGGCTTTTCGAAGAAGTTGGCCTTCTGAATGAGCGGCAGCTTGAAATGCAGGCCCGCCTGGGTGATGGGTTCCCCCACGGGCCGGCCCAACTGGGTGACCACGACCTGCTCGGTTTCCTTCACCACGAAAAGCGAACTCCAAGCGATCACCCCAATCACGACAAAAACGACGACAACCAGACGACTCCCTTTGGGGAACATCACTTCTCCTCCGCCGGCCAGCCGGCCGCCGCGCCGGTATCCTCCCCGGCGCTCCACCCGGCAAGCCCCCCGGAACCCAGATTCAGAAGCGGCAGGACGCCGGGGCCTGATTCATCCAGCACGATGATCCGGTCCACCTTTTCGATGAACTGCGGCATGCTTTCCAGGTACATGCGACGCCGCGTGACATCGGGAGCCTTCCGGTACTCCTCGAGGATGCTCGCAAACCGCGTCACGTCGCCCTCGGCCCGATTCACCCGCTGGAGCGCATACCCTTCCGCCTGCGTGATCATCTGGCGGGCCTGGCCGCGGGCCCGCGGAATTCTTTCGTTGTAAACCTGCTGGGCCTCGTTGATCATGCGCTCCTTTTCCTGGCGCGCCTCGTTCACTTCGTTGAACGCCGCCTTCACGGCGTCCGGCGGGTTGGCGTTTTGGAGCTTCACCACGACGATCTGGAGTCCCGTCCGGTAGGTGTCCATGATTTCCTGGATTTCACGGCCCGCCAGGTCCGCGATGGATGCGCGACCGATGGTGAGCACCTCGTCCGCAAAGCGGTTCCCCACGATCCGGCGCATCACCGATTCCGAAATGTCGTCCAGCGTACCTTCCACGTCATGAAGCTGAAACAGGTAATCCACCGGATTCTTGATCATGTATTGGACCGTCCACTGGATATCGATGACGTTCAGGTCGCCGCTGAGCATCCGGCTTTCTTCCTCGTAGCCCTTTTCGGCAAACCTCGTCCGGACTCCCGGGCTCACCGTCCGGTACCCGTACTCGCGCTGCAGCACCCGCCCCGTGATGACCTTGGTCACCTCTTCGACGCCGAAGGGGATCTTGAAGTGAAGGCCCGCCCCGGCGGTTCGCACGAATTTCCCGAACCGCAACACCACGGCGGTTTCCTCCGGCTGCACCGTGTAGTAGGCATTGAAGCCGATGAGGGCGGCCACCACCAGGAGTGCCAGGCCCCAGAACGGGCCGCGCCCCAGGGGCGGCAGGCTGAAACGGCCCTTCAGACGGTTCAGGACTTCTTCGAGATCTTGAATGTTCCCGGGCCCCGGGCCCCGGTGCGGGGGGCGTTCCCAATCCATGAATCCTCCTGTCATGGTTCTTCAGCGGCAACCCCGAACCGCTTCGAACGTCAGCGCTTTCGGAGCCCCTCGAACACGTACGCGAAAAACACGAGGAGCGCCGCCATCACGACGATGAGGCCGGGGCTGGCGGACGGGATAAAAAAGCGTGCCAGGAAATAGGCAAAGAAGGCCCCGAGGGCCGCTCGAATGAGAAAAATCCTCAGTTGCACCATCGATTCCCGTGTTTCGGTTCCGGCGGAACCCTCGGCTCGCTCGGGCAGCACAAGGTCTCTGCCTGACGCAGAAATAACAAAGTTGATCCTAACGGCACCCCCCGGCATTGTCAAGGACATCCGAGCGTCGCATCAGCGGAAATCCTTGATTCCATGCGCCTTTCGCCTTTCCGCCCTGCCGGGGGAACGTTCCGATGGGCCCGCGAAAACGCCCGCTCCCGCCCGGGTGACGACCCCCCGCCGCAGACCTCCCTCAACCGATCCTTGCACTCACGCCGAAAATGGGTGTAAGAATTGCCCCAAACGGAAACGTCTCTCGTGCCCCGATCGGGAGCCGCCCACGTGAAGCTTCTCATGTTTTACGCTCGTGATTTCTGGTATCGAACCCACGAGCGCGTCCTGGAGACGGTTCCGGACGTTCCGTCCGAAGAGACGCATCGCGAGGTCGCGGTCATCTTCTACCACGCCGAAGAAGCGGATCGGGACCGCGAGGACAAGGTGGCCGTCAAGTGGGTCAAGAACGCCAAGTGGCTCGCACGCAAGTTCGGCACGCAGCGCATCCTCCTTCATTCCTTCAACCACCTGGCATCCACCAAGGCGCCGGCGGACGTGGCGCGCCGGCTGGCGGCAGTGGTCCGTGATCGGCTGGAACGCACCGGCTTCACCGTTTCCGAAACCCCTTTCGGCTACCAGAACGAATGGAAAATCCACGTGTCGGGGGATTCCCTGGCCAAGGTTTTCAAGGAAATCTGAAACGAGGCCGCCATGGAAAACATCCTCATCGCTTTGGACGACCGGCCGGGTTCCCTCAAGACCGTCCACTACGTGAGCCGCCTCCTCAAAGGAAGCCGCCACGTGGAAATCATCCTCTTCCACGTGCTCCCCACCACATCGCCCAACCTGCTCAAGAAGGAAGAAGTGCTCCGCATTGAGGAACTCCAGGAAGAGCAGCCGCACTTGAGCGGGTATTTTTGGAACGAAGACGACGAAAACAGCATGCGGGAAACCTTCCGGCAGGCCCGGCAGATTCTTGCCGAAGGCGGCTTCGATCTGGAGCGGGTGAGGACGCACTTCGGAGTGGAATCGACCGAGGTGGCCCAGGTGATCCTGGAGCAGGCCCGCGCCCTCAACTGTTCCACCATCGTGGTAGGGCGCCGCGGATTGAGCCGGGTCAAGGAGTTCTTCCTGGGAAGCGTCTCCAAATCGCTCGTGGGTTTCGCCAAGAACAGGACCGTCTGGGTCGTGGACGCCTGAACCGTAGACCGCTCCCGTTTGCCCAAACACCGGCGCGGGGTCCCCTTTGCGGGCGGTTGCGGGCCGCGGTCTTCCCCTTCAACCTATACCGCAAGGAGTTACTCATGGCAGACAGCCCCATCACGCAAATCGCCTTTTGCACCGATTTTTCCGAAAATTCCGACGAAGCCTTCGTACTGGCCAAGGACCTGGCCTGGCGCTACGGAGCGACCCTCCACATCGTCCACGTGATGGTCACCTTTTCATTGGCTCCCGTGCGGGAAGTGTACGTGCCGCTCGAGTACGACGCCAAGTTCGTGGAACGGGCCACCGAAGCCGCGAAAGACGCCATCCAGACCCGCTACGTGAGCCGGCTCAAGGAAAAACAGCCCTATGAAATCCAGCTCCTTTCCGGCTACGCGGCCACCGAAATCGTGGCATTCGCCGAAAAGCAGCCCGTCGACCTCATCGTCATGGGTTCCCACGGCCTGACGGGCCTGGCCCATGTGCTTTTCGGAAGCACCGCCGACCGCGTCGTCCGAAAGGCCCCCTGTTCCGTCCTCACGGTCCGCATCCCCGGGAAGGCGGAAGAATAAGGCCCGGCTCTTGAACGCGAAGCATGGCCCCCCGGAGACAGCCACGGGGGCCTTCAGGCAACGGCCATGGCCGCCTTCGGCGACAGGCGCCGCCGATCCCCGGCCACAACGGCCGTCGCCGGAACACACTCTTTTCATCAGACATCGAGGAGTCCCCCGCCATGGCCTTTCGTGACCCCGTTCTGGTGACCGGCGCGGCCGGATTCATCGGTTTTCACCTGGCGCTCCGCCTGCTTCGCGACGGCCACCGGGTCGTGGGACTGGACAACGTGAACGACTACTACGACGTCAACCTGAAACACGCCCGGCTGGAACAGCTCGAGGCCTTCCCGGACTTCGCCTTCCACCGGATCGACCTGGAAGACCGCCGCGCCATGGAATCCCTTTTCGACCTTTACGCGTTCCAGGTGGTGGTCCACTTGGCCGCCCAGGCCGGCGTCCGCTATTCGCTGGTCAACCCCTACGCCTACGTGGACGGAAACCTGGTGGGCTTCACCCACATCCTGGAAGGCTGCCGCCACCGCGGTGTGAAACACCTGGTCTTCGCGTCCTCCAGTTCCGTCTACGGCGCCAACACCCGCATGCCCTTTTCCGTGCACCACAACGTGGACCACCCGGTGTCGCTCTACGCCGCCACGAAAAAGGCCAACGAACTCATGGCCCACACCTACGCCCATCTGTTCCGGCTCCCCTGCACCGGTTTACGCTTTTTCACGGTCTACGGCCCCTGGGGCCGCCCCGACATGGCCCTCTTTCTCTTCACGCGGGCCATGCTGGCCGGCGAACCCATCCGGGTCTTCAACTACGGGCGGATGAAACGGGACTTCACCTACATCGACGACATCATCGAAGGGGTGGTCCGAGTCATGGGACGCCCCCCCGAACCGGACCCCGGCTGGACGGGCGACCACCCGGACCCGGGAACCAGCAGCGCCCCCTACCGCGTCTACAACATCGGCAACAACCAGCCGGTGGAACTCATGGAATTCATCGAGGCCCTGGAAGACTACCTGGGGACGAAGGCGCAGAAGGAGCTGCTGCCCATGCAGCCCGGGGACGTCCCCGCCACCTACGCCGACGTGGACGACCTGACCCGAGATTTCGGCTTCAAGCCCGCCACCTCGATCCGCGAGGGCATCCGGCGTTTCGTGGACTGGTACCGGGCTTACTACAAGACGTAACCTGCTGAAATCTTCAAATGTTCTTACAGTTCCGCCGCCCGCCGTCCGATAAGAACCATGGACGGCGGCGCGGAGGCCCACCTGTTTTCCGCCCCCGCGCGTGTATCGACGTCCATCAACCGGCGTTTCCGAAAGGGCAAAACCGTCGTGAGGCGGTGACGCAAAGCCACGGGTCCGCGTGGAGCGGACAACCGGGCTCCTTCGGCCGCCATCCTTGCGCCGACGGGCGGCACCGTTTCCGGTGACGTGGCGGTGGACGTGAGTGCTTCCGACAACGTCGGGGTCATCAACGTCGCGCTCTACGCCGACGGTTCCTTCGTGGCCGAGGATACGGAGCCGCCCTTCCAGTTCACAGTGGATACGCTGCTCCACGGCGACGGTTCCCTCACCCTGACCGCCGCCGCACTGGATGCCGCCGGAAACCAAGGGAACTCCGAACCGGCCACCGTCACCGTGGACAATTCGCCCGACCCCGCGGATACGGAAGCGCCCGTGGTGGTGATCCTGAGCCCTTCCAACGGCACCACCCTGGAGAGACTGGTCCGCATCCAGATCAGCGCCTCGGACAACGCAGGGGTGACGCGGCTTCGCTGTTACGTCGACGGGAAACTCTTGGGCGAGATGGCCGGAGACTTCCTTTCCGTAAACTGGAACACGCGGAAAGCCGCCGACGGGAACCACACCATTACCGGGGAAGCCTTAGACGCAGCGGGTAATCAGGCCGAAAGCACCATCATCGTGGTGAAACCGGCCGACACGTTGAAAACATCCCAAAACAGCAACTGACGAAACCCATTGAACCATCACCCGAACCAGCTTCTGTAATCGACTGCTGATCTGAATTCGCGCTCTCTCTTCCGGCATTTGGAGATTCAGCCGACTGTTCCCAAGAAAACTCAAAAGGGCTTGGCATCGGATGCCAAGCCCTTCACCATTTTCGCAACCAAAGAACTCCGGCCATGACCCAAGCCGGAGACGGCCCTCTTTCCTTCAACGTTTTCTGCGCCAGCGCCCGACCGCCCCGGCCCCGATCAACCCGGTCCCCACCAGGAAGAAGCTCGCCGGCTCCGGGATGACTTCCGATGGCGGTTGTCCACCATCACCACTGCCACCATCGTGGGAAAACGGACTGAAGACGGAATGTATCTTTTGATTCGTCTTCACAATGTGGTCGTAGGCCACGATATCCACCCACGTGTAGCCTTCAGCCACCTTCACATGGAAGACTTTCGTCTCACCCGGCGCCGTATCGCCCCACTCCTCCCCGGGAATATAATTCATCACCGTCTCACCAAGGCCAAAGTCCCCTACCATATATTCATAGTAGGATGTAGGAAAGACCCCATGTGGAGGTACCGAAGTTCCATCCCCCATAACGGGAGTTCCGTAGGAAACGAACTTGTAGTTTTCATCCAGGTAAACATCCCCGGTGCCTTCGTGCAGTAAATCGTTATCATTCGGGCTTCTTTCGGCTACTCCGGTTGAATCATAGCTGGGCTCGGAAGACGTTCCATCAAGCCACGTCATATCAATGGTGCCGTCCGCATCGGTTGAGACCGCCAAAGCGATTTTAACATCAAAGATTTCTTCGTGGGCACCGATCACCCAGAGATCATAATCCAGGCTTTCAATGATCCAGGTTTCCGTGTCCGTGTCGTAGGTCGCTCCCGGAATATAAATCTGCAACTTGGGGACCGCCCAGACGGGAGCATACAGGCCGGCCGTCAGTGGCAATGAGGCCAGTAGGAGCATGAAAAGCCACTCCACCCCCCAACGTCTTCTTTTCGCTTCTTTCAGCATGACATCCCTCCAGCACCGGAACCAAATGAACCGCGAGAAAACTCGTCGGGGAACGTATCTGAGCAACCAACATGCCAATACGTCCGTCCAGCGTTCATGTCTCTAAGCATTGGTATCGACTAGATAATTTTGATACAGGAGTGAGCGTTTTGATCTGAATCGGGACAGGTGTGCAATGGCCTTCCACTCGGGGATGCAACCCCCCTCTCAGATCGGTAATCCATTGCACATGCCTTTTGGGGTGGGATTGGACCCCAAGAGGCTGTCTGAGCCTACCCCCTCACCCTTCTGAGGATTGAGTGTCCGTTTTTTCGCGTAAGGACGGATCACGAACGGCACTTAAGGAGCGACTCATGCCCTGCAGGAGCCGGTTTGCCGGCAATCCGCATCGCGGCCAAGGCCGCTCCCACAGGAACAAGGAACGTCAGGGCCCGACTTTCATGAGCTTGTTTTCGGACGAGCTCTAAGCCCATGAGGTTCCCGACGACTCCATGAGGCGCCTCCGCCCTATCCTCTCCCATACGCCTCACAGCACGAACCACTCGTTCCGGCTCAGACTTTCGCACCCCGTCTCGCTCACCCGGACCATGTTTTCCAGACGCACGCCGCCGAGACCTGGAAGGTAGATGCCGGGTTCCACGGTGAGGACCATGTTTTCCTGGAGGATCACGTGGTTTTTCTTGCCGTAGCCGGGTTTTTCGTGGACCGCGAGCCCGACGCCGTGGCCTAGGCCATGGCCGAAAGCGTCGCCGTAGCCCGCCTTTTCGATGATTCCCCGGGCGATGCGGTCCACCTCCAGCGAATCCACACCGGGGCGGACGGCGTCCATGGCCGCCAGCTGTGCTTCCCGGACGATGCGGTAGATTTCCCTTATTTCTTCCGGAACCCGCGGACCCAGCCAGGTTCGGGTCATGTCGGAGCAGTAGAGGCGCAGCCGGGAACCCAGGTCCAGGATCACCGCATCGTCTTCACGGATCGCCCGGCCGGTGGGAACCGCGTGCGGGAGCGCCCCGTTGGGCCCGCTCGCCGCAATGGGCGGAAACGACACGGCTTCCGCGCCCGCTTCCCGGATGCCCCGCTCGATGGCCCAGGCCACCTCCTTTTCCCGGAGGCCCGGCCGGAGCGACGCCCAGACCTCGTGGAGCACCCTTTCGGTCACGGCGAGGGATGCGCGGATCCGCTCGATTTCCCCGGGTTCCTTTATCATGCGGCATTCTTCCACGAATCCCTTTTCGGCGACGAGCACCGCGTCCGGCTGCGCCGACCGCAGCATGTCCTGGATCTCCATGTAGAGTTGATGCGTCAGGTGGTGGGATTCCACGCCCAGGCGGCGCACCGCAAGGGTTCGAAAGAGATCGGGCAGCACCTGGTCCAGCCCTTCCCGGTGGATCAGCGTTTCGTAACCCCGGGCTTCGGCTTTCGCCTCTTCTTGGTAGCGGAAGTCCGTTACCAGCACCTGCCGGGAGCCGGTGATCACCAGCGAGCCGGAGCTTTCGGTGAGCAGCAGGTCCTCCGCTTCAAAGCCGCTCAGGTAGTAGCGGTTTTCAGGCACCGAAACCAGAAAACCGTCCAGCTCCCGTTCTTCCATCTTTCGCCTCAACGCCCGCAGTCTTTGTGCATAAGGATCCGGAACTCCGGTCATGATTCCTCCTTCCACCACTGTCCTCGCGTTGGACCCTCACCGGATCCAAGATAGGTGTTGCGCGAAAAACTCGTTTCCTTTCTATAACGCGGGAGCCCGGCCGAAGCACCCGGAAAATCGGGCGGCGGCAATCGACGCAGAGAAAACTTGACAAGACTAGTCAGGTATTTTAAGCACAACCACGCTCCGCGCCTTCGAGCGGAAGGGGGGACATCCTGTCCTCGATGGAAGGCGCCGGCGCCCCTTCTCGGAAACTCACCCGGGAAGCCACTTTCAAGACGAACGACCACAAGGATGTGCCATGTATGCGAGAATGCTTGTACTTCGTTTCCCCAGGGAGATCGTGGACAAACCCATCGTGACCAATCTGGTCCGGACCTACAATCTCTCATTCAATATCCTCAAGGCGCAGATCTACCCCCGAAAAGAAGGCCTGATGGTGATGGAACTGCGCGGCAACCGCAAGGACTACGAACGCGGCATCCAGTACCTCCAGGACATCGGGGTGATCATTGAATCCATCGCCCAGGGCATCCGGCGGGACGACGAGAGGTGCTACCAGTGCGGCGCCTGCACGGCGGTCTGCCCCACGGGCGCGCTCCACATCCAGCGCCCGGAAATGGAAGTGCTCTTCGATTCAGAACGCTGCAGCGCCTGCGAACTGTGCGTCAAGACCTGTCCGTCGCGGGCCATGATCGTGACCCTGGACCGGTCGCTCGACCTGGAAGAGGCGGTCTGACGGCTTCCGGTGGAAGGCAGGGTTGGAGGAACCTCGGGAGGTAGGCTTTGAGGCTTTCCACGCGGGCTCACTACGCCGTCCGGGCGGTCCTGGACCTGGCGCTTCACGCCGTGGACCGGCCGGTACCCGTTCAGGAAATCGCGGAGCGGCAGGCGATTTCCCAGGCGTACCTGGAGCAGTTGTTCGCTAAGCTGCGGCGCGGAAGGATCATCCGGAGCGTCCGCGGGTCCCGGGGCGGATATCTGCTGGCGCGCCCCGCCGCCGAAGTGACCCTGGCCGAGATCATGGAACGGGTGGACGAGCCCTTGGAACCGGTGGCGTGCCTGGACGAAGACGGGCACTGCGACCGGGAAGGCGGCTGCAACACGCATCATATCTGGCGGGACCTGAGCCGCCATATCCGAAGTTTCCTGGAATCGCTCACCGTGGAACAGGCGCTTCGCGACGCGCAGGTGGAAGAATCCGTGAACGCGGCCGACACCGGTCGTCAATCCCTCAGTTCTGGAGGAGAGAAGACATGAACTACAGCGACATCGTCATGGATCATTTCATGAACCCGAGAAACGTGGGTGAACTGGAGAGTCCCGACGGCATCGGTCAGATCGGAAACGTGAGCTGCGGCGACATCATGCGGATGACCATCAGGGTGCGTGAGGAACGCATCGAGGACGTGCGGTTCAAGACCTTCGGCTGCGGTGCGGCCATCGCTGTGAGTTCCATGGTGACCGAGATGGTCAAGGGGAAATCCCTGGAGGAAGCCGTGGCCATCAACCGGGACGATGTCGCGCAGGCCCTGGGCGGGCTTCCCGCAAAGAAACTTCACTGCTCCAACCTGGGAACGGACGCGCTCAAGGCGGCCATCAACGACTACTGGCGTAAGACGGGGCACCCGGAAAAGGTGGTCCCGCTGGAAGACGAACACCTGGAGCATGAATCCGAAGAAGCGAATGCGTGTTGCGGCAGCAATGAGCGGGGGTGTCGACAGCCTGAAGACGGCGGCGCTTCTCAAGGCACAGGGGCATGACGTCTTCGGCGTCCACATGCGGGTGCTACCCGAATCGGGAAACGGGCGGTGGGACGCCCGGAAGGTGTACCGGGAGAAGGAAGCTGCCGTGCAACGGCTGGCGTCCCGCCTGGGGATCGAACTGCACGTGGTGGATCTCAGGGACGCCTTCGATCGGCTGGTGATCCAGCCCTTCCTCGCCGCTTACGGGAACGGGCTCACGCCCAATCCCTGCGCGGTCTGCAACCCCGAAGTGAAGTTCGGAATCCTCCTGGGAAAGGCCCTGGAAGGGGGCGCGGACCGGCTGGCCACGGGCCATTACGCGCGGATCCTTCCGCCGGACGACCGTTTCCCCGGGTACCGGCTCCTTCGAGGACGCGATCCCGCGAAAGACCAGTCGTATTTCCTGTTCGGACTGGACCGGGAAAGCTTGGCGAAGGCCCTTTTCCCTCTGGGCGAACTCCGTAAGGACGACGTTCGCCGCTGGGCCGCCTCCGAAGGTTACGCAGACCTCCTTTCCGCAGAGAGCCAGGAAATCTGTTTCATTCCTTCCGGCCATTACGGGGAATTCTTGGAAGAACGCATGAGGGATGCGCCGTTTTCCGCTCCCGGACCCATTTTGGACACGGACGGAACCGTCCTGGGCGAACATCGGGGGGTGTTCCGCTACACGGTGGGACAGCGCCGGGGGCTGGGGCTCCCGTCCACCGAACCCTACTACGTGGTGGCCATCGAACCGGAAAGGAACGCCGTGAGGGTCGGCCGGGCTCGCGACCTGGAGCGGGACCGGCTGATCGCCGAAAAGGTGAACTGGATATCCATGGACCCCCCGGATCGGCCCATCCGCGCTTGCGTGCGCATCCGCTACCGGCACCGTGCTGCGCCGGCCTTCGTGATTCCCCGCGATGACGGAAGCGTGGCCGTCCGTTTCGATCGCCCGCAGAGAGCCGTGACTCCGGGCCAGGCGGCGGTTTTTTACGACGGCGACGTGGTCCTGGGGGGCGGAACCATCGCGCGCGAAGGGACGCAGGGGTGAGCGTGCCGTCGTTTCACGGTTCGGATTTGGACGGAAACCCGGCCGTTCGGCCAGGGAAGCGGTGGCTTCCGCGGCGGACGCGGGCCGTGTTTCACCATGTCGCGAAAGCCGGACGCACTGTGCCGGCCCGAGGCGGGTTGTGATGCATCTTCGAGCGGCCGTCGAGACCTTGGGCTGTAAGGTCAACCAGTACGAGTCGTCCTTTTTCCAGGAACGCCTGGAAGACGTCGGGTTCCGGATCGTCTCCTTCAGAGAGCGGGCGGACCTTTACCTGGTACATGGCTGCGCGGTCACCTCGCGGGCCTGCTATCAGACCCGGCAGCTTCTTCGGCGCGCCGTGCGGACGCACCCCGACGCCCGCATCGTCGCCGTCGGCTGCAGCGCTCAACTGGAAGGCGACCGGTACGCCGCTGAGGGCATTGCGAGCCACGTATTGGGGACGGAAGACAAGTATCACCTGCTCCAATGGCTTGAAAAACCAGCCGACCTCAACCGGCCGCTCGTGGCTCGGAGCGACCCGCGCCGGAGCCCGCCGCTTCGCCCTCTCACCATTCGCAGGATGCTGGACGGGCGGAGCCGGGCCTTCCTCAAGGTGCAGGACGGCTGCGACGCTTTCTGCACCTACTGCATCGTGCCGTGGACCCGGGGGCGAAGCCGCAGCCTTCCCCTGCACGACGCGGTGGGGCAGCTTCGACACTTCGTTGCCGAAGGCTACGGCGAAGTGGTGCTTTCGGGGATCCACCTGGGCCAGTGGGGCCGCGACCTTCATCCGCCCGGAACCCTTCCCGGGCTGCTGCGGGCCTGCATGGATGCAGCCGGCGGCGCCCGGCTGCGCCTCAGCTCCTTGGAACCGCACGAATGGACCGACGAACTCCTGAACGTGCTCGGCGACTCACCCGGGTTCTGCCCCCACTTCCACGTACCCCTTCAAAGCGGCGACCCGAAAATCCTCGAAGCCATGGGGCGGCCGTACACGCCGGACGAGTACGCGGGGCTCGTGCTGGAGCTTCGGCGTCGCTTTCCGGATGCGGCCATTGGAGCGGACGTGCTGGTGGGGTTTCCCGGGGAAAGCGACGCCCGTTTCCGAAACACGCTGGAACTCGTCGAACGGCTCCCCCTCACCTACCTGCACGTCTTTCCCTTTTCGCCGCGACCGGGAACCCCGGCGGCCGCCTTTAGGGACCGCCCCCACGGGGCGGCCGTCAAGCGGCGGGCCGAAGTGTTGAGAAACCTGGGAAGGGAGAAACGGCGGCGGTTCGAAGCCGGCTTCGTGGGGCGCCGCGTGGAAGTCCTCGTGGAATCGGAAGCCTCTGCCGGGCGGCTCCGGGGGACTTCGGAGAATTATCTTTCGGTGAAGTTCGCCGCCGCGGCCGCGCCGCCCGCCGGCGCCCGGGTGGGAGTCCGCGTGGAAAGGACCGGGCAGCAAGGGCTTGTCGGCGTCATCGATTGAACGACGCCGTTTCGGCTCCGACCCTCATCCTTCAAAGAGAAACCAGGAAACCAGGCGCGGATCCGGCGGGTTTTCGGGGCTGAAGGGGGATATTTCGGATTCGTAGGCATCGCGCAGGGCGTCCAGGTACCGGTCGGCGGCGCGCCGCCACCTGGTTTCGGGAAGCACGGATTCTTCCAGAGACCGGATGGCGCTTCGGATGTTTTCGGGCCCGGCCAAGCGGAAAACGTCCGGCCAGTCGCCGACCGGTATGGGTTCCACCCGCCAGCCGCCTTCGCGAAGGAACCGCAGGGAAGCGGTGAAAAGAAGCGTGCCCAGGGTCACGTCCCGGAGCTGCCGGACCTGGCCTTCCGGCCAGAGCCGTTTTTCCAGGTCTTGAGGGGACAGCCGCAGGGCGTCGAAAAGAGGTCCGAGCGCCATAAGGGTATGCAGCAGTTGCTTTCCCCGCTTCAGGTCGGCCCGATCCCGGAAGAAGTCTTCCTGGGGCGGACGCCGCAGGTCCGAAGACGGGCGGAGTATCCTGGGCGTTCTTTCCAACACGATTTCCACGGCTTTCAGCCAGTCGGCGTCGAGGCAATCGATCCCCGCCGGCCAGCGGCGGATCCATCCCCCTTCCACAACCTGGCGGATCTTCCGCTGCAGCTGCCTCAGGCGGTACTGTCCGTACCGGAAGAGTTCCTCCAGGAAGGCGTTTCTCAGGTAGAGCTGTGCGGCCGTTTCGTCGCCTCCGGCCAGCAGGTCCAGGGCCAGGTTGACGGTGGCGGCCACCTTGCCCGTGGCGGCAAGCAGGTCCTCAGGTTCGTCGGGAGCCAGTTCGTCGGCCACGACCACCTTGTTGGCGAGCGAGGCCAGCTCCAGCTGGAGCGAATCGATTTCTCTGGCATCCGAGAGGTTCCGGAGGGCTCGGTTCAGGAGGGTCCCGGCGGGCACCTGCATCAGGGCGAACGACGGGGGCGGGGCGTCCTGAAGGCGATCGAGCGCCATCACCTTGTCGCCGGAAATTTCGTCCGGGCGGATGGGTCGGTAGATTTCCAGCGCATCGTAGAAATCGGGGATGGCCCGGTCTTCCAGGCGGCCCCGATGGAACCGGTACGCTTCTTCTTCCACTTCCGCTTCCAACTGCCAGATGACGTGGTGCATCAGTTCCTTGTAAAAGCCGTAATGCGCCTCGAAAAGAAAACTCAGGACGTTCCGGATCAGGTCTTCGTACTGTGGGTAGCGCACTTCCCAGAAAAACTGATCGTCCAAGGTGAAGGGAGGCAGAAAATCCTTAGCTTCGACGGGATCCAGGTCCTCGGGCTTCAGAACCACCCGGATCCATTTCTTGAACAAGGTCACCAGCAGCTCGAAGTCCGCGTGATAAAGCCAGGCCAAAACCTTTCGCCCGCTCGCTCGAAACAGGCGGTCCATCCATTCGATGGCCCGCGCCGGCTGGATCCGATCCTTGCGCCACCACTCCAAGTCGAAAAGATGGTCGAGCTGTTCCACGCGGGCCATGGCCAGAAGGGGAAGCGCGTCGTCGGGCCCGATTTCTTTGACCGTAAGATAGAAATCCTGCTCCGGAAGGGCCGCCGCCACCGCTTCCCCGTCCTTTCGGCCGAGAAGCAGGTTCATGCGTTCCCGGGCGGGAAGCACCATCAGATGGCGCGAAACCTCGTGAGGTTCCGCCTTCTCCAACCACTTGGCACCGAAGTCGATGATATTCTGATCCATGAGCTTTCGAGAAGCCTCCTGCAAACGGTTGGGGACCCGCTTTCTTATTTCGCGGACCAGACAAGAAGTCAAGACCGGAGCCATCGGAGCGGGAGGCTCGGAAACACTTGCTTAAAAGCCGCCAAATGTTTAGGTAAGAGGCACGACGGCGGCGCTCGGATGTACGAATCAACACCAGTCCAGGAGACCGAAATGCTTCTCATCGAAGACCTTCAAGTGGAACTGGCCGGGAACGTGATCCTCAGGCATATCGATCTGGAGATCAAGCCGGGGGAAACCCACATCCTCTTCGGCCCCAACGGCTCGGGAAAGACTTCGCTCCTCATGACCATCATGGGTTACCCGCAGTACAAGGTGATCGGAGGGCGGATCGTCTTCAAAGGGGTGGACGTCACGGACAAACCCATCAACGAGCGCGCCCAGATGGGAATCGGCATGGCTTACCAGCGCCCGCCCACCATCCACGGCCTCAAGACGCGCCAGATGGTTCAGATCTGCGCCGGGCGGCCGGACCTCCCTGTGGATGACTTGGCCCGCAAGGTGAACTTCACCGACTTTCTGGAACGTGATATCAATGCCGGCTTTTCGGGAGGCGAAATCAAGCGCTCCGAACTCCTTCAGCTGATGGCCCAGAACCCGGACCTCATGCTCTTCGACGAACCGGAATCGGGGGTGGACCTGGAAAACATCTCGCTCGTCGGAAACACCATCGCTCAACTGCTGGAAAAGGAATGCGCGCCTTCCCAGGAAAAGACCATGCTCCAGAAGAAGCGCGAACGGCGTAAGATGGGACTCATCATCACCCACACCGGCTACGTGCTCAACTACCTGAACGCCGACAAGGGCCAGGTGCTCTACAATGGCGTCTTGAGCTGTGCGGACAATCCCCGCGACATTCTGAAATGCATCGGCGAACTGGGATACGAGGAGTGTGTGCGATGTACGCTCGCGAACAACTGAGGGAGAAGGCCCTGAAGGCGGTGAACAAGACTGCCGCCATCGGACCCGATATCCACTTGGAAGAATTCGACAAGCGGCCGGTGACCCACGAATACATGCCCGACGAGAGACTGCGGATGCTTCCCGCCGAGGAGCAGAAGCGGCTGGTCATGGCGGGACTCGACCTTTCCGAAAAGGAGCGGGGCGGGACCTACTTTCAGAAGGACACGGCCGTTGTTCACTGCAAATCCAAGCAAAAGGGCATCGAGGTCATTCCCATCCGCAAGGCCCTGGAAACCCACGAGTGGATCTATGACTACTACTGGAAGCTGGTGGCGGTGGATGCGGACAAGTACACGGCGGCCGCCGAGTTGGACCTCCACGACGGCTACGTGATCCGGGCTCTTCCGGGGGAAAAGTCCGTCTATCCCGTCCAGGCGTGCCTTTATATCGACAAGGAAGGCCTGCAGCAAAACGTCCACAACATCATCATCGCGGAAGAAGACTCGGAGCTTCACATCATCACCGGGTGCTCCACGTCGCCTCACACCCGGAGGGCCGCCCACGTCGGCATTTCCGAGTTCTTCGTCAAGAAGAACGCCAAGTTGAGCTTCACCATGATTCACAATTGGGCCGAAGAGATGATCGTGCGCCCTCGATCGGTGGCCCAGGTGGAAGAAGGCGGGCTGTTCATCAACAATTACATCTGCATGAAGCCTGTTCGATCTCTGCAGATGTATCCCACCACGCACCTGGTGGGAGAAGCGTCCGTGGCCCGGTTTTACAGCATCATCGTGGGGAGCCCGGGGTCCGAATACGACGTGGGCGGCCGCGTTTACCTGAAAAAACCGGGTACCCGTGCCGAGGTCGTGGCTCGAACCATCAGCAACGGCGGAAAGATCATCGCCCGAGGGCATCTCATCGGCCAAGTGCCCGACATCAAGGCTCACCTGGAATGTAAAGGGCTGATCCTGAACGGAGGCGTCATCCACGCCGTGCCGGAACTGGAAGGGCACGTGGACGGCGTGGAGATGTCCCATGAAGCGGCGGTGGGAAAGATCGCCCAGGAAGAGATCACGTACCTCATGTCGCGGGGACTGAGCGAAGACGAGGCCACTTCCACCATCGTTCGTGGCTTCCTGAGCGTGGACATTCCGGGGCTTCCCCCGCAGCTCAAAGCCGAAATCGACCGCGCCATCGAGGCGAGCGACAAGGACGTGATGTAGCCGCGCCCGCGTTCGCCCATGCGTTCAGCTTCGAGGGCACGGGAACCCGCCGGGGCGATCCGGACGCTTCGGCACGGTTCCGACACCGGGCCTGGCTCTTCCCGGGACAACAGAAAGGGTGGAAGACATGAAAAGTCTGTTGGCCGGATGGATGGCTTTGATGATGGTGGGCGGGTGCTTCGCCCAAGCGGTCCGAGCGGAAGGGGAGGAAGCGCCCTACGAGGCGCCCGTGGCCGAACCGCCTTCCCCGGAACTGATGCTCGTTGACGTCTTCATCGTCCGCCCGGTGGGGCTGGCGGCCTGCGCCGTGGGCTTCCTGGGGAGCATCGTGGCCGCGCCCTTCACCTCCCTATCGGGAAACGATCGGGAGGTGAGCCGCCGACTCATCGCGGAGCCGTTCGCCTACACCTTCACCCGGCCGGTGGGTCACTTCGAACGGAAGTGAGTGGGCCGACCGGCGACTTTTCCGACCAACCGGCACGCCTGCAGCCAACGAGACCTCTGCGCTACGCCGCAACCGACGGGCCCAACGCCCCCGCCGGTTGCGGGCCCAACGCCCCCGCGGCTACCCCGCGGGAGCGAACACCCTGACCTTCTTCCAAAGCGACTCCGCCCGGAAGAAATCCTTCCATTCCGGCATGACGCGTCCCATCTCTTCCAGGATCGCCTCACGGTCCTTGGGAAACGGCAGGCCCTGGGCCGCCATGATGCGGATCATCACGTCCCAGTCCGGAAGCGCTTCGCCCGCTGGAACCATGGCCTGTTCCAGCGGGAGGAGGCGCCCTTCCTGGTTGACCACGAGCCCCGGGGCTTCCCCGAACGCGGCGGCGGGCAGCACCACGTGGGCGAATTCCACGGCGGGGCCGCCCACGTTGTCGACAAGAGCGATAAACTCCATCTTCTTCAGGCTTTCCAGCCGAGCGGCATGAGACGCCTCGGTCAGGAACACGCTCTCCTGGACGAAAAGCCCGCGGAGCCTTCCGCTGTCGATGCCCTCAACCACGCCGAACGACGCGGCTTCCGGAAGCGCCGGCGTATCCCACAGTTCTTTCATCCGTTCCAGGGCACCCGCATCGGACGCGGGCAGGAATCCCGGCAGAAGCTCGGGGCTGACGCCGGCCATCAGGGCGCCCAGGCCGTTCACCGTATCCAGGCACGGATACCACCCGCCGCCCGACGCCTCTCCGGTGCACTTTCCAAAGAGCGCCAGACCCGCCACGGCCTTGAAAAAGGCCTCGGCATCGCCGGGACTCATGGACCTGGCCGGCGGTACGGCGAAAACCACTGCAAACGTTTTCCACTGCTGCAGCATCTTCCGGAAGGCCTCGTAGGCTTCCGCCGGAATCCAGGCTTCCTTCGGATCGAACGGTTCGCCCTTGAGCCAGTCGCGAACACGGGCGACCGCCGCCGGATCCAGCCCTTCGCTCCGCCCTTCCAGTGCCCCGGCCAAGTCGGCCACCAGCTTGGGCCACACCTCCGGAGGCGCCACCAGCGACCGGGACGCGAAGGGCGTCAACCCGTCGGCCGCCTCACCGATCTGCAGCAGCGGCACATCCCGACGTCTCACGGTTCGCCGGATGAGGGTGGCCACGACGGGTGAGCGCTTTTCCAGTTCGTCTCCGATCACGAGGAAACCTTCGGCGTGTTCCAGGTCCGTCATGGGCCTGGACATGGCTCGCACACCCAGGACCTGCCGGCTGAGTTCCACCAACGTCTCTGCGGCGGCCCGACCGGGGAAATCCACCAGGTGCGTCCCGAAGCCCAGGCGCATCCATTTTTCCAGCAGGTACAGCGATTCCAGAGAAGCGGCCGGCGATCCCACGGCCCCCACGGCCTCCGCGCCGTAGCGGTCCGCCACGCTCTTCAACCCCTGGATCACCGTCTCCACGGCCTTCCCCCAGGACACCGGGACCAGCGATCCGTTCTCCCTGACCAGAGGCCGGGTGATCCGATGGGTCTTCCAGTGCATGTCGTAGGACCGAAAGCGGCCGCGCTTGCACGTGGACGCCCGGCTGGGCGGCGCGTCTCTCCCGTCGGCGATCCAGATCAGGCGGTTTCCTTTGACCTTAAGCTCCAGCTCGCACCCGCACCCGCAGTGGATGCAATGAGTGAAAATCCCCCTCCAGTCGATCCGTTCCACGGCGCGCCCCTGCCGGCGTTCCATGAGCGCCCCCGTGGGGCACAGGTCCACGCAAAGCCCGCAGGCGACGCAGCGGTCGTTGAACCTCGGCCAGTCCTTGAAGTCAATGGCGTAGGAACACTGGAACGTATCGCAAGCCACCTTGCAGCGTTCACAGCGAATGCACTTGTTGGGATCCAGGGCGATCTCGGGGTGCGTGTCCACGGCGGCCACCCTCTGGAAGTGAATCTTCTTGCTCGGCTGATCTCTCCAGTCCACCTGGAATTCGTTCATGAGTTCCCGGAGCCGGCAGTCGAAGGCCGCCGAACAGCCACACACCAGGCAGCGTTCGGCTTCCCGATGGGCCTGCTCCTCGCTCAGCCCCAGTTCCACTTCCATGAAACTGCCGACCCGCTGCGCCACCTGGACTTCCGGCATGCGTTCCCTCGGAATGGTCTTGTAGGCTCCGAAAGGTTCCCGATCCACGTGGTCCAGGTCGCCCTTGCTGATGTTGAAGTGAAGCGGTTCCGGCTGGACTTCGTTCACCTGGAAATACCGGTCCAGAGAATAGGCCGCCTTCCGGCCGTCGGCCAGAGCCGCCACCACGGTCATGGGACCCCGGAAGAGATCGCCGCCCACGAAGACCATTTCACGGCCCGTATGCATGCTTCTCGGATCGCCTCCGATGGTGCTCCAGCGCGTGACCGGAAGCTCCGCCATGGCAGGATCCTGATCCGGAAGAAGCACTTCGGGAAACTGTCCGATGGCGCTGATCACCTGGTCCACGTCGAGGGCGGTCTCCGATCCCTCGATGGGCACCGGGCGGCGCCTGCCGCTGGCGTCCGGTTCACCCAGTTCCATACGCAGAAATTCCAGCTGCCGAACCTTCCCGCCCTCGCCGATGACCCGGGTGGGCGCCGCAAGGAGTTGAATGTCCACCCCCTCCGCTTCCGCCGCCTCGATTTCTTCGTGGCTCGCCGGCATTTCCTTTCGGGACCGCCGGTACAGGATGGTCACCTTTTCGGCCCCCATCCTCAGGCACGTGCGGGCCGCATCGATGGCCACGTTGCCTCCGCCGATCACCACCACGCGCCGGCCCACTTTAACCGGCCTTTCGGCGGCCACATCTTCCAGGAAGGTGACCCCGCTCACCACGCCCTCCAGATCTTCCCCCACGATCCCCAGCTTCCGGGTGCCCCAGGCGCCGATGGCGAGAAAGATCGCTCCGTAGCCTTCCTTCTTGAGGTCGTCCAGGGTGAAGTCCTTACCCCAGCGGACGCCCGTCTTCACCTCCACGCCCAGGCTCAAGATCCCGTCGATCTCCCAGTCCAGAACTCTCTTCGGAAGCCGGTATTCGGGAATGCCGTAGCGGAGCATGCCCCCGAGCTTGTCTCGGGCTTCAAAGATCGTCACCCCGTGACCCAACGCTCTCAGGTAATACGCGGCGCTCAACCCCGCCGGCCCGCCGCCCACGATGGCCACGCACCGACCCGTGTCGGGCGGCACCACGGGCAGGATCCTCTCGCCGCTTTTCATCTCGAAGTCGGCCAGGAAACGCTTGCAGTGATTGATGTTGACCGCTTCGTCCACCAGGAGCCTGCGGCACTGCCCTTCGCAGGGGTGAGGGCAAACGCGGCCGATGGTCGCGGGCATGGGAATCTTTTCCTTGATGAGCCGAACCGCTTCCCGGTACTCCCCATGGCGGATCAGCGCCAGGTAGCCCTGAATGTCCACGTTGGCCGGGCAGGTGACCGAACAGGGCGCCACGCAGTCGCCGTAATGCGTGTCCAGGAGGAGCTCCAGCAGGAGCTTCCGGGTCTGGTCCAGGTTCGGGCCGGTGGTCGTCACGTCCATGCCTTCCACTACGGGCGTGCTGCACGCCGCCTTGAACTGCTGCTCGCCCGCCACCGCCACCACGCACAGACGGCAATTCTCCAGGGGTTTGAGAAGCGGGCTGTAGCAGAGGGTGGGGATGTAGACACCTTCCCTGCGAGCGACATCGAGAATCGTGCTTCCCTCGGGAGCCTGAACCGTTTTGCCGTCAAGGCGAATGGTCACCGTCTTTTCCATAGAGTTCCTCCGCCGGTTTCTTCGGGTATGGGCCCTCCCCGTTCACCACCTATTCCCAGGGCTGCGGCCGCCTCCAACGTACAGCCGGCCGCCGCGGAACAAGACTCCTTCACAACCGCTGACGGGCTCCCAAGGCTGCTTCCCAAGGGCCGTGCTTCGCCGGGGGCTGACAAGAGATCGAACCGCAACGGGAAAAGCACAATTCCGAGAACAGAGGGAACGTTCAAAGGCGCCGGCCGCTCAAAGCTGGCAGCTGAAGGGTGCGACCAAGGGAGACGGAGTCTCGAAAAAAAACCGCCGCCTGGACTCATCCCAGTCGGTTTGCGCCGGATCGATTCAGGGGTTCCGGTGCGTCATCCGCCGGTTCCCCGCTGAAGGAGCAGTTCGATGTTGTGACGGAGCGCCTGTGGATCCACAGGTTTTTCCATGAAGATGTCGGCCGCGATCCAATCCATGTCTTCCTCTACCGTACGCGTGTAACCCTTTTCGGTTTCCGGCTGGGCGGAAACGATGATGATGGGCAGCTTCCGAAGGGCGTCGTCCTGGCGGATCTTCACCGCGAAGCGCAACCCCTCGTCCATGGTGGCCATCATGATGTCCAGAACGAGCAGATCCGGTTTCTCCGATTCGATGAGACGATGGCCGTCCTGAGTGTTGCTGGCGGTGGCCACATCATAGCCGAAGCGCTTCAAAATGGCACTGGTGATCTCCAGGAAACTGGGATCGTCGTCGATGATCACTATCTTCTTCCCGCTCATTCATTCTCCCTCCCCTTCTGAATTGGCGCCTTCATCGCTTTCCCCAATCCGAGGCAGCTCCATGATGAATCGTATCCCCCGGCCGGATTCGCTTTCGACCCGGATCCGCCCTCCATGGCGCTCCACGATGGTTCTGGTGATGAAAAGACCCAGGCCCGTTCCCCGCGTGGCGGACCTGCGCGATGACGGCAATCGCTGGAACCTTCGGAAAAGCTTGTCTTGATGTTCCTGAGGGATACCGGGGCCGCTGTTCCAGACTTCCAGCCGGCACCGTTCGCCGGCCGCCGCCCCGGACACTTCGATTATTCCACCCTTTTCGCCGTATTTCAACGCGTTGCTCAAAAGGTTGGTAAAAACACCCCGGAACAGCTCGGGATCCACCGTCCATTCCAGATCCTCGGGAAGTCGGACCTGCACGCGCATGTCCTGTTCGCGGACCGCGGCCACCAGGCCGGCCAGCACCGGTTCCACCACTTCCGAACGGATCCGGCATCGGCGAGGCCGCACCGGCAGCTCGTCCTTCTCGATCCGCGAAAGATCCAGGTAATGCCGGATCATTTCCATGGACTGGTCCAAGTTCCGGCAAATGGCTTCCACCATGGCCGACTGTTCCGCGGACAGCTCCCCGAAAACCTCCTGGCGCAGCGCGTTGGCGCTCATGACACTGTTGGCGATGGGGGATTTGAGTTCATGGGTGACGAAGCCGAGCATTTCCATGTAGTGCCGGTTCAGCCGCTCCAGGTTGCGATTGGCCTCGTTCAGGCGTTCGTTGGCCTGAACCAGGGCGTCCACATGTTCCTTCAATTCCGTTAGATCGTGAAAGTAACCGACGATCGCGAAGTCTTCCCGGCCTTCGTACAGGATGGTGGCCGAAAGGCGAATGGGGATGGTTCGGCCGTCCTTGGTGCACACTTCCGTGTTGTAGTCCACCAGGATGCCCGGTCCCCCGTGGCCGTCGCCCAGGATGGCCTGCTTGATGGCTTGAGCTTCCCCCGGGGGGTAGATGTCCTGGACGTTCAGCTCGTAAAGCGCTTCCGCCCGCGAGTAACCCAGCAGCCTCTGGGCACCTCCGTTGTAAAGGATGATTTTTCCCGAACGGTCGCTCGCCATGATCCCGTCCGGGCAGGCCTCCAGCAGGCGTTCTTCGAACTCGTAGCGTTGCCGGAGCTTTTCCTGGTAGAGCCGGACTTCGGTGGCCATGAACTGGAAGGCGAACAGCAGCCGCATGAGTTCGTCGCTGCCCGACCCCCGGTTCAATTCGCAGTCCCGGCAATAGGCGTAAGGGATCGAAACCGCACCCAGCTCCGACTGGGAGTCCGCCTCCAGAAGAGGGCAGAAGCCCGGCGTCTGATTGATGCGGGCCAGGGCGGGTTCATGGAGGTCCTTCCGGCAAAGCGGCGTTTCCTGGATTTCGCTTGCCGCCTCGTCCAGATCTCCGCGGGCGAGAGACCGTGTCATGCGAAGCAGCCGATCCACGGGCCGGGTGATGAGGCCCGAAAACCAGCGCGAAAGGAAAAAGCCCGCACACAGGACCATGGCCGTGAGCGCCGCCAGCAGGCGCACCAGCCGCACCGAAAGATCGTCCAAGAAGGCGGTTCGTACCCCCACGCGAACCAGGACCCGTTCCCGGCCGGATCCTTCCGGCAGCGTGATCCGGGCCTCACAAATTCTCCCCGCCGGCGTCTTGAAAATGGAGAAGTCGCCCTCGCCCCGACGGTAAGGATCCACGGACGCCGCCTCATGGCCCGTTCCTTCGGCTCGAAACAGCGCCCCCCCTTCCCGGTCGGGATCGAGCCCTTCCACGTAAGCCAGGTTCGGAATCAGCCGGACCAGTTCCCCGGCGCGCTCAACCCATGGCCCGGACCCGGGTTCCCCCGGCAGTCGATCCAGTTCCGCCCCCACCACTTCGGCCACCCGCGCCGCCTCGAGCCGCGCGTCCTGCTCCACGGAAGGCAGCACGCCGAAGCGAATCCCTCCCCATCCGGCCAATACGACCAGCAGGATCATCCCAAGGGTGACGAGGGTGATTTTCGTGCGGAAATTCAGCCGATTCACAAATCCCATGTCGAACATCCGCGGTTTCGAGCGAGGGCGTATGAAGGACGGTCGCATGCACAAGACGGCGGCGGAAACGTGATGATTGCGTTCCTTTTAGCACAAACCGGCCTTGCTGTCATCGCGCTTTTTCACCCGCTCAAAAGGTTCGGAATCCACAGCGTGAGCGGCGGCCAGAAGGTGATGATCAGAAGATCGATCAGCAGGACCGCCAGAAACGGCAGGATTCTCCGGATCACGTCTTCCAGGCGCGTTCCGGCGATGGAACTGGATACGATGAGACAGATCCCCAGGGGCGGAGTCAGCATGCCGATGGACAGGTTCACCACCACGACGGCCCCGAGTTGGATGAGGTCGATTCCCAGTTGCGGCAGGAGTGGCATCACGACCGGCACCAGGAGGATCAGGGCCGCGGTGGTTTCCACGAAGGTTCCCGCGACCAGGAGCAGGGCGTTGATGAGAAGCAGGAGGGCCAATCGGTTGGAGGTCACCGCCAGCAGCCCGGAAGCCAGTTTCGCGGGAATGTTTTCGATGGCCATCAGCCAGCTGAAAACCGACGCCGTGGCGATGATGAACAGAATCACACTCGCTGTGAGGGACGCTCGAACGAACAAGTCGGGAATCTGACCCCACCTCAGTTCCCGGTGCACGATCATCCCCACGAAAAGCCCGTAGAAAGTCGCCACCGCGGCCGATTCCGTGGCGGTGAAGACCCCGCCCAGGATGCCTCCGAGGATGATCACGGGAGCTCCCAGGGCCCATTTCGCGTCCCAGAAGCGAACGGCGAGCCGAACCGGCGAGAACGTCTCCCGCGTCCCGTAATCCTTGCGGACGGAAAGCACGGTGGAAACCGCCACCAGGCTCAACCCCGCGAGAATGCCGGGCAGGAGACCCGCGGCGAAAAGCTTCCCCACGGAAGCCCCGGTAAGAAAGCCGAAGATGATCATGGGGATGCTCGGCGGGATCACCACACCGATGGACCCTCCCGCCGCCTGAACGGCTCCCGCGAATCCCGGATGATACCCCCGCCGGATCATGGCGGGAATCAGGATCGTTCCCACGGCGGCCGTATCGGCCGCCGCCGATCCTGAAATGCCGGCGAAAAACATGGCCGAAACGACGGCCACCGCCGCGAGTCCTCCGGGAAGCCAACCCACCAGCGCTTCCGCCAACCCCACCACCCGCCTGGAGATGCCTCCCGCTTCCATGATCAGTCCGGCGAACATGAAAAGAGGCACCGCCATGAGCGGGAACGAATCGACGCCCGCGTAAAGGCGTTGGATGACCATCATGAGCGGAAAGCCGCCGTGGGCCCAGAACGCGGCAAGGGAGGCGATCACGATGGCCAGGGCGATCGGGACGTTGAGGAGAAAAAGAAACGCGAGGGTAACGAGAAGGACGGCGGTCATGGTAACCTATCGGCGGTATCGGAACCGGCCGCCATGCGCGAGCCGAGTTTTACGGCTCGGCGCAAACGTGCTATAAGGTCTTTGAGACTTCGAACCCATGCCCGGCTACGGGCGCATCCGGAAAGCTGAACCATGAATCCCTTGTTCTTGTCCATCATGAACCTGTTTCTGCAGGAAAAACGGCGCTGCCCCAAGTGCGGCACCAGGCAGTCCGTGCCGAAGATCAAGCGGAAAGAAACCGTGGTCTGCCGGATCTGCGGTGCCCGCATCCCGCCGGAAGACACCGGCTGAAGTGAAGGCACCCTTGCTTCAGCCCCTTCGGAAGTCCTTCAGTGAAACCGCCGGTCGTCAGGGTCCGGCGGTTGGAAGATGTTCTCCCTCGAAGGGGACCTTTCGGGGTTCATCGCACGCGCGGCGCAGCACCGCTACCGCCGGCCGCCCTCTTGCCGGACCAGCAACCCGACCAGGCGGCTCACCGCGTGAATGGAGAAAACCACCCCGCTCAGCGGCAGAACGAAGTACGGGACGCCCTGGGGCAATCCCAGGGCCGCCGTCTTCTGGCCCTGCACGAACCGGATGAAAAGCGTCCCGTAGATGACGAGGATTTCAAAGAAAACCAGCGAGAGCACCACGGCCAGCATTTCGGTTCCCCGCCGCCACCGTTCCGGCAGCTTTGCCGCAACCAGCACGATGCCCACGTGAATTCCCCGCCGGTAGGCGGCCGTGGCCCCCAGGAAGGTGATCCAAACCAGAAGGATACGCCCCACTTCTTCCGACCAGAACAGCGAATGGTTCAGGACGTATCGGCAGAAAACTTGGGCGCCCGTGAGGAACGCCATGGAAAAGCCCATGACGAAGAGCGACCGCTCCACCCACGCGTTGATCCAGGCGCTCAGGCCGTGGATCTTTTCCACAACGCCGCTGTGGTATCCGGACATCAAGGCTCTCGTTGCACTCCTGGATCGTCCGGGACCGCCGGACGCGGAAGTTCCTTCGGTTCACCCGCCGGACCGGGCACATCCCTCGGCTTTCGATTGCCGAAACCTCATTGTCCCCGAAACGCCTTCAGGGAATCTTCGAACCTGTCGAGCAGTTCCAAGACCGCTTCCGAGCGGAACACGTCGAGTTTTCGAATGCCGGCCGCCTTTTGCCGAAAGGAGGCCAGATCCGGATCCTCGTCCACCTCCATACCCGCTTCTTTCAGCTTGGTCAGGAAGTCCGCTTCGTTTTCCCGATTCCATCGCCGCTGGTATTGAGCAGCCTCCACCATGCACCGGCGGACGAGTTCCCGGTCTTCATCCGGCAGACTGTTGTACCATTCCAGGCTCGCCACGTCGATGTGTGCCGAATAGACGTGACCCGTAAGGGTGAGGTACTTCTGGACTTCGAAAAGCTTGTAAGTCCAGATCACCCAGAGCGGGTTTTCCTGGGCGTCGATGGTGCCCTGTTGCAGCTCCGTGTAGATGGGCCATCCCATGGGCGTCGGGTTGGCCCCCAGGAGCCGCCACAGTTCCTTGTCGAGCAGCGACTCCATCACCCGGATCTTAAGCCCCGCCAGGTCTTCCACCCGGTGCACGGGCCGCTTGTTGTTGGTCAGATGGCGGAAGCCGTTCTCCGAAAAGGCGAGTCCCTTGAACCGAGCCTTCTCCAGGCGCTTCAGCAGTTCCTGCCCGGGCGGGCCGTCCAGAGCCCGATCCACCTCTTCCACGTCCTGGAACAGGAAGGGAAACCCGATCACCCGAACTTCTGGGACAAAAACGTCGAAAGGCCCCGCGGTGATGACGCCCATTTGAACGGTGTTCATTTGGATCTGCTGGAGGATCTGGGTTTCCGTACCCAGGGAAGCGCTGTGGTAGATCTGAACTTCGTAAGCGTCCGTCCTCGACTCCAGGAGTTCCTTGAATTTCTCAGCACAGACATTCTGGGCCGATCCCGGCTTGGTAACCAGCCCCAACTTGATGGTGCTGACCGCCCAGGCGTGAGCCGTGAAAAGCAGGATTCCCAGCATCAAGGCGAACAGGCCGCACCGTTTCATGAATCACCTCCCTTTGCGTCGAATCCCGTTGGGATTCCTCCAGTCATCCGGTTCCGAGCGCGGTCTCCCGACCGGACCGCGCGCCGCCCCAAACGATCGAACCCTTCCGCCACCGCCCGCCACACCAGGCCCCGAACCCTTTCTCGTCGCCCTTCAAGCCGCCTGCCCGGACTCCCCGGGAAGAAAACCCTCCTTCCTCAAGTACGCCGCCGACCCCAGGACCAGTTCCTCCGCGTCCCGATCCGCCGATTCCATCTCCACCGTCACGTACCCTTCGTACCCCGAAGTCCGGACCGAGCGAAGAAACCGGGGAATATCCAGGACACCTTCACCGAGTTGCGTATGCCGGTGCTCGCTTCCTTCCACCAGGTCGCCCAGGTGGATCTGGCCCGCATACGGCTTCAGCCGATCCCACGCCTCGCACGGATCTTCCCCCGCAAAAGCCAGGTGCGCGGTGCCGAAGTTCACCCCGAGGGCCTCGTCGCCATCGAATTCCTTGAGGAGCGCCAGCATCTGCTCGCTGTTTTCCACGAGCATCTCGGGGGTGGGTTCGACGAGCACCCTCACCGCCAACTTCCTGGCCAGAGGCAGCACGCGGTGGAGGTTGGCCACAAACAGCCGCCAGGCTTCCCGCTGGTTCATGCTCTGAGGGATCTTGCCGCCTGGAAGGATGGATATGGAAGGAACCCCGAGAGCGGCGGCCAGCCGCAGGCAGTCCAGGGTGTAGCGGATGCGGAGTTCTCGCTCCTTCCAGTCTTCCTCAATCCATGACGGGTGGTGCCCGTCTCCCAGCGCCGAAACCCTCCCCGCTCCCAGGCTGATGACCTTGAGCTTTCGCCGTTCGAGGCATTCATGCAGGGTGGAAATCTCGGAAGCCTTGAAGTCCTGGGGAAAGACGTGGGGGCGGTCGGCCATGAGTTCCACCGCTTCGAACCCTGCTTTCGCTACGCTATCGACGGCGTCCTTGAGCGAGCGCATTTTGAAGATGGACGTGCTGTACGCGAATTTCATGGTTTTCTCTCGCATCCCTTTCTGGAGGTTTACGGGCCTTTTCCCGAAGCCGTCGACGGCTGTCGTCCCTTTTTGACCGCCCGCCAGTCCACGGCTTCACACCCGCTTTGCCGGATGAAAACCGGGTTCAGGTCCAATTCGCGGATTTCTGGAAAGTCGTTGAGGATCCAGGAAACGCGGCTGACCAGGTCGGCCAGGGCTTCCTGGTCCAGAGGCGGCCGCCCTCTCACGCCCTTCATCAGGGCCGAGCCGCGGCATTCCTCCAGTAACCCGCGGGCGTCTTCCCGGTCGAACGGCGCCACCCGGATGGCGGTTTCACGGAACACTTCCACGTGGATCCCCCCCAGCCCGGTGACCACCACGGGGCCGAACTGATCGTCCTGTCGGCCTCCCGCCAGCCACTCCAGCCCCGGTTCGACCTGCTTCTGCAAAAGCACGGCGGGCCCGAAGCGTTCGAGGGAACGGTACGCCCGTTCCAGCTGTGATACGCCGGAAAGGTTCATCACGACCCCGCCCGCATCCGTTTTGTGAACCACATGAGTTTCGGCCGTCTTGAGCACCACCGGGAAGCCCATCTCCCGAGACGCTTCGAGGAGCGCTTCCAAGCCGCGAACCATTTTCCACCGCACAACGGGAATTCCGTAAGCTTCGAGCACGCCCGCCAGCACGTCCGCCGGAAGGAGCCCTTCGCCGGCCGACTCAACGAGCTGCGTGGCCCGCGGAACGTCGATTCCCGCGGGACGTTCTCGGGCGAAGACCATCGGCGGCCCGTCCCGGCGGTCCCTGTTCAAGGCCAGGGCACGAAGGGCTTCCCGGGGATCCGTCCAGATGGGAAAGGCCAGCGACCGGCGGCTGGCCGTCGTTTCGCCGGCTGTTGAAAAGACGCAGACCGCTACAGGTTTCCCGTGGGTCGCCATGAGTTCGCCCAGGCTGCGGATCAGGCGCCGGGACTCTTCCGCATCGAACACCCCCTGGTAATTGTGAATGAAGAGCACCCCGTCGATGTCCGCCCTCGCCAGAGTCCGTTCCGCCAGTGATCTGTAGAGTTCCAGGTCGAAGACGTCTCCCAGGTCCATGGGGTTGTGAAACCGGATCACTCCGGCCCTGGCCCGGCGGGATACCATCTGGATCAATTCGTCCGGAAACGGCGGCAACTCGAAGCCAAATTCATCGGCTGCGTCCGCCGCCATCACGGCATGCCCGCCGGAACGCGAAATCACGGCGAGCCTTCGGCCCCGCATGGGCGGCAGAAGGAAGGCTTTCACGGCGTTCATGGCATCGCCCTGCTCAAAGACCCGCGTGATGCCGCACTGGCGGAAGGCGGCCTCCACCACCTTGTCGTCCGAAGAAAGTGAAGCCGAGTGGGACCGGGCGATCACCGCTCCCGCTCCCCCCCGGTTGGACTTGTGAACGACAACGGGCTTGGAAGAACGGGCCGCGATTTCCATCAACCGCCGCCCTTGGGCGATGCCTTCCAGGTAACAGAAAACAACCCCCGTTTCAGGGTCGGACACGAGGTACTCCAGGAGGTCGTTTTCGTTCACGTTGAACTTGTTCCCGATGCTCGCGAACTTACCGAATCCCACGTTTTCCGCGGCGCACAGGTTGATCATCATGGCGCCGACCCCGCCGCTCTGCGAAAGCAGCGCGACCCGACCCAGCGGCGCTTCCGCGCGCATGGGCATGAAAGGCACCGCCAGCCCGTTTTTTCGATGGATCACCCCGATGCAGTTGGGACCGATCATGCGCATCTGATAATGGTCGAAGATTTCCTGGATTTGCTGTTCCAAGGAAAGCCGCTCCTCGCCCAATTCACGGAATCCGGCCGACTCGACGATCACCCTCCGAATGCCCCTTTGCCCGCATTGTCGGAGCACCTCCGGCACCACCTGGGCCGGAACCAGCACCGCCGCCAGATCCACCGGCTCGGGCAGCTCCAGGACGTCCCGGTAAATCCTGTGCCCGGCCAACACGCCCCCTTTCGGCCCCACCAGGTAGATCACGCCCTGGTACTGGAACTCCATGAGGTTGAACATGATCGCCCGGCCCAAGTTCGTGGGAGAAGAGGAAACGCCGATCACCGCAACGCTTCCGGCATTGAAAAAGCGCTCCATGTTCTGTCTCTCCTGGTTGTCCGGTGGAACAGTCAAGCAGGTTCCGCGGCGTTTTGGGGGATTGACGGACGGCGCCGCTTCGAACGTCGCATCCACTATGGACGCCGTCGCCGTATGGCACAAGCGGAAAGCCGGAAAGGCTTCCGATTTAGGATGCCACAACTTTCCGTTTGCGTGAAGTTTGATTTTGGACCGCCCGGCGGGCACAATCACCTTGACACGCAACGGCCTCGCCGTTACAAGCGGTCCAGCTTCAGCGCTTTCCCTTGGATACATGAGGTATGCCGATGAAACGATGGGTCTTTCTATTTCCCGGCCAGGGATCCCAGTACGTGGGCATGGGACGGGACTTCCACGACACCTACCGTGAAGTTCAGGAGCTTTTCGAAAGAGCCGAGGATGTCCTTCAAATGCACATTCGGAGGCTCTGCTTCGAGGGCCCGGAAGACGTTCTGACCCAGACGGAAAATGTCCAGCCCGCCATCACGGTGGTCAACCTGGCCTGCCTGACGGTCCTCGGGCTGCACGGCATCGCCCCTGCAGCGACCGCCGGCCACAGCCTGGGCGAATACAGCGCGCTTCATGCCGCGGGCGTTTTGAGTCTCGACGATACGCTCCAGCTGGTGCGCTGGCGAGGCCGTTTCATGCAGGAAGCCGCGGTGGAGACACCGGGAGCCATGGCGGCCGTCATGGATCTGGACGAAGGGAAGTTGCAGGAAGTCTGCCGCCTCTGCGACGTGGAAGTGGCCAATATCAACTGCCCGGACCAAACGATCATCACCGGCACCACGGAAGCGGTGGACCGGGCGATGACCGCCAGCCAGCAAGCGGGGGCCAAGAAATGCATGCGGCTCAACGTGAGCGGTCCCTGGCACAGCCGCTGCATGGAATCCGCCCGCGGGAAGTTCGAACCCGTCGTCCGCGGGTGCGTTTTCGAAGACCCGAAAATCCCTGTGGTCAGCAACGTGGACGCAACGCCGCTCACCGGTGCTCAAGAAGCTCCCGAGAAGCTGATCCGCCAATTGTGCAGCTCGGTCCTGTGGAAACATTCCATGGAATGGTTCCTGGCGAACGGCTACCGCTATTTTGTGGAAGTGGGCCCGAAGAAGGTGCTGCGAGGCCTCATGCGAAAGATCGACCGGTCCGTGGAAGTGCTCAACGTGGAAGATGCGGCCACCCTCGCCTCCTTCCTCCAGGCCAACCGCTGAAAACCGGGACGAGGCCTCCATCGAGCCGCAGGATCACTCCAGGGTGTAGCCCCGTTCCCCCCGGATGATGGCCACAAGCCTCCCCCCTTCGAAGCGAAGCGTGTGCACGAAATCGGTGGGGCCGAAGCTGTAGATCCATTCCTCGACGACTTTCTTGTCGTAGCCTCGGGGCGTTCGGATGATCCGTTCCCCGACCATCTGTTCGTAGAGAGGCGGGCCGCACTTGGCCAAGACATCGATCTTGAGTTCCCCGATCAGCACCAGCCGGGTGCCGCAACGAAGGGACGGAATGGAATCCTGGGCCTCCAGCGCAGGGGTTCCCGCGACAAGCCAAAGCACCAGCAGGACGACCGCCCTCACGGCGCTCCACACAGCCCTCCCCCTGTTTTGAGCATCCATGCGAAACCTCCCGGAAAACGCCTCCGAACCCCGTCGCCTCAGTCCTTCATTGCTCTTAGAATAAATCAATAGCGGCCGTTTTTCATCGCACGATCCGCCGGTGGCCTTGACCCCGCGGAGACTCCGCCTCTCCTGGGGCGCCGGCCGGGATTCCCATCTTCCGTCTGGCCGGACCGGCGTCGATCAAGCTTTTTCCGCCACGACCTCGAAGGCTTTCACGACGAGTTCCGGCGGTACGTCACGCGCGCGTTCCACCTCGCCCGGCGCCTTGGGGATGATCCAAACCAACCCCCTGGCGTCTTTTTTCTTGTCCTTCATGAGCGCCTGGACCAGCGCGGCGGGAGGGGCTTCCAGGGGGCTTCGGATCGGCAGTCCGAAACCCTCCAGCACCGAAACCAGGCGACGTTCCAGGGAGGGTTCCGTTTTGCCGAGGAGGGTTCCGAGCCTGACAGCCACCCGCATGCCGAGCGCCACCGCCTGGCCGTGGGGAACCGAGTAGTCGCTCAGAACCTCGATGGCGTGGCCTCCCGTGTGCCCCAGGTTCAGAAGCTGGCGCAACCCGAAATCCCTTTCATCTTCCATGACGATCCGCGCCTTGATGGCGAGGCACCTTCGGACGATTCTTTCCGTGACGGAATCGGGCAGAGGATACGCCGCCCGGCGCGAAGGGGCCCTTGAGACAAGATCCTCCAGGTTGCCGAACAGGTCCTCTGAATCCAGCAGTCCGTACTTGATGACTTCCGCCATCCCGTTTTGCCATTCGGCTTCAGGCAGGCTTCGGCAGACAAACGGGTCCACCAGGACGCCTTCCGGGTGGTGGAAGCTTCCCACGAGGTTCTTGCCGCTGGGCAGATCCACCCCGGTTTTCCCCCCCAGGCAGCTGTCCACCTGGGCCAGCAGGGTCGTCGGCACTTGGATGACGGGAATGCCTCGCATGTAAACGGCCGCCAGGAACCCCGCGACGTCGCCCGTCACGCCGCCGCCCACCGCCACCAGGATCGAACCCCGATGGGCGCCCAGCCGCACCATGTCTTCGGCAAGCCGTTCCACGGACGCCAACCGTTTCTCGCTCTCTTTCGCCTCCCAGAAGACGGCGGGAACTTCCCGGCCCAACGATTCCAGTTCCGTTCCCAAATGCTCTCGAAGCGCCGCATCCACCACGGCCACCGGTTCGAACCGTGCAAAGTGCCGATGGAGCAGTTCCTTGAGGCGGGGAAAGCTTCGAGACTCGATCCAGACACGGCTCGTGGCCGCATCCTCCGAGTGATCGGCGAGTCCCGCTTCCTCGACGCCTTCCGGAAACACGATGCGGCACCTTGGCCTCCCCGGGTTGGCGTTCTTTCGGCCGTTGTGCCAGTCGAGCAGGCGGTTGGTTTCTTCCAGCGCCTGCCGGCAGAAATCGCCGAAAAAGTCGGCCGTATCCCGAAAGGTGCGGGCGAAGGCTTCCCGGTCGCTCCGTTTCAGCTGGTCTACGGTCTGGAGGAAGGCGTCCTGGAGGGCCTCCAGCGCCTCCGCCTTGAACGGATTGTCCATGCCGATGGCTCCGTAAAGGGCGGGATCCTGGGCGAAGAGGCGCCCGATCAGATCCACTTCCAGGCGGTAGATGGGACTGGTGTAATTCAGGCTTTCCGCCACGTCCACCCGAAGGCGCCGGAGGGTGTGACCCAGCACCACGGTGGCGAGGTGCGGAAGGAGCTGGATGACGGTCATCATCCGATCGTGTTCTTCCGGCGTGCACACCTGGAGCTTCAAGCCTTCGCGTTCGAGGGTCCGGGTCAGCCATTCCCAGGCGTCCCGGGCGACTCGTTTCCCCGGACAGACGATCATGGTCTGCCCGGAGACGGTGGAGACATAAGGCCCGAACATGGGGTGGAGCCCCACCACCGAAGCGGGGGAGGCTTCCATGGTCTTCATGACGTCCACCTTGAGGGAACAGATATCGACAAGCAGCTGATCGGGACGCGTCAGGGAAACGAGCGGGCGAATGATTTCTTCCGCACTCTGAAGAGGCAGGCTGAAAAGCACCACGTCCGCGCGCGTGACGACTTCTTCGTTGGCCAGGGACGTGGCGCGGTCGGAAATCAGCACCTCACATCCCCGGCTTCTAAAAAAACGGTGAAAAAGCCGCCCCATGGCCCCCAGGCCCCCCACGATGCCCACCAGGGGAAACCGGGGCCAGGCAAAGCCTCCGCTTGCACCCTTCTGCATAGCTCCTCCTCGGTTCGTCAACCCGCATGACACGGCACGGGCTCCCGGCCCGCCGGCCGATCAGTCGAAAAAGACGGCGCACGACCCCCTCACGCACCCGCTTCCGCCTTTTCGCCGACTCTCACCTGGCGCGCCCCGGGAACCAGCAGTAGGTCCCGCCCCACGGCCTTCGCCACCGGTCGAAGACTCTCGATGAGATTCGCCATGCCTTCGGGGGTCAGCGACTGGGCGCCGTCGCTGAGTGCCTCGTGGGGACGGACGTGAACCTCGAGCATCAGTCCATCGGCACCGGCGGCGACGGCGGCCAGGGTCATGGCCGGAATGAGGTCCACCCGCCCCAGGGCGTGGCTCGGGTCCACGATAACGGGAAGATGCGTGAGCTGCTTGAGCAGCGGCACGGCGCTCAGGTCCAGCGTATTTCGAGTTTCCGTTTCAAAGGTCCGGATGCCGCGTTCGCAGAGGATCACCTTGTCGTTTCCGCGGCTTACGATGTATTCCGCCGACATCAAGAATTCCTTGATGGTCGCCGACATTCCCCGCTTGAGGATCACCGGCTTGTCCAGCTGGCCCACTTCGGTGAGGAGCCGGAAGTTCTGCATGTTGCGGGTGCCGATCTGAAGGACGTCCGCGTACTTGTAGACCAGCAGCAGATCGCGGGGATCCATGATTTCGGTGACGACCGGCATGCCGGTCCGTTCCCGGACATCGCTCATGAATTTCAGCGCCATCTCGCCAAGCCCCTGGAACGAGTAGGGCGACGTCCGGGGCTTGAACGCGCCGCCCCGCAGAAGCGGGATGCCCAGTTCGTGGAGGGCGTCGGCGATGTCCTCCAGCACTTCACGGCCTTCCACCGCGCAGGGCCCGGCGATGATGGGAATCGCCTTTCCGCCGAGTTCACAATTTGGGCCGATCTGGAGCCTCGTGTCGTCTTCCTTGAATTCGCGGCTCACCAGTTTGTAGGGCCTCAGGATGGGGTGAGCCGATTCCACGCCGGCGAAGGACGTGAACGGAATTTCCTGGAGAATGTCCCGGTCGCCGATGAGACCCACGATGGTACGGCGTTCTCCCTTGGAAATGTGGGTTTTCAGCCCCAGCTTTTCCACTTTCTTGACGAGTTCCCGCAGTTCGTCTGCGGTGTGATCGGGTTTCATGACGATGATCATGGCCTTGACCTCCTTGCGGTTGTGAGGTGAGTCAACGGTGAGCGTTCCGTTCCCGAAACGCCCCGAAACAGCGAAGGCCGTGGTGGGCGCCACGGCCTTCAAAAGCGAAAAGCCGTGGGCTGCTTGAAGGTCAGCCCACGGCTTTCAGGATCTTTGTGCTCGAATCGGCAGCTCAGATCATCGGTGGACCAACCCCCACGGGGCAGTAATACCACCGAAAATTAAAATACATGTTGGCCGCCGAAACGGAGTTGAACTGCATTTTTTGAATCCTCTCCATCGAAAAAGGATAGCGCAGACCTTATACGTCCGCCGCGAAGAGGAGGTCAAGCAAAAAATGATCGCCACAACGGCGCGGATTTGCTCTTGACAGCCCCGAGTCGATCTTCTATAGGGAAGTGCTTCGAGTTCAGGACCTTCTTCGTCATGGAGAGTTTCAATGAAGACAGCCAGTTCAAAGTTTGACGCGAACGGTCGCAAGTGGATCCTGGTGGATGCCGAGGGGCAGGTGCTGGGCCGCCTGGCGAGCCGGATCGCCATGCGCCTGAGGGGCAAACATCTTCCAACGTTCACACCGCACGTGGATACGGGCGATTTCGTGGTCGTCATCAACGCGGAAAAGGTCCGGATGACGGGACGCAAGTGGGACCAGAAGGTCTATTACCGTCACAGCGGGCACATGGGCGGCATCAAGGCCACGCCGGCCCGGAAGATGAACAGGGAACATCCGGAGCGGCTGATCCACCTGGCGGTTCGGGGAATGCTGCCCAAGAACCGCTTGGGACGTTCACTCCTCAAGAAACTCAAGGTTTACCGCGGGTCCAACCACCCGCACGAGGCTCAGCAACCGGAAAAGACAGCACTTTAGTCCGCTGCAGGCATCCGAGGGAGACACCAGATGGCAGAACAACGGTTTTACGCGACGGGGAAGCGCAAGTCCGCCATAGCGCGGGTGTGGCTCCAGCCCGGCTCCGGTCGTGTGTTCATCAACAAGAAGCCTATTGAAGAATATGTCCGGCGCGAAACCAGCAAGATGGTCATCCATCAGCCGCTCATGCTCACCGGCACTTACGGAAAACTCGATGTGTTCGTCAACGTGACGGGCGGCGGCATTTCGGGCCAAGCCGGGGCCATCAAGCATGGGATCTCCAAGGCGCTCCTCGAGTACAACCCGGAGTTCCGCGAAGTCCTGAAGCGCGCAGGCTTTCTCACCCGCGACTCCCGCGTGAAGGAACGGAAAAAATACGGCCAACGCGGAGCGCGCGCCCGCTTCCAGTACTCGAAGCGTTAACGGTCTTTCTCGGCAACGTCGATTCGATCCGGTTTCACACGGGAACCGATGTCGTTCAGGGGCACGCGCCGGAGGCGCGCCGCCCCTGTTTGTTATGGAGCCGCGCCATGGGCCGCGGCCGTTCAGAGGGACCCAGGAGAGCGCCATGCTTCGCGTCGCCATCGCGGGAGCGTCCGGTTATACGGGCTTTGAACTGATCCGCCTGCTGTCCACCCACCCCCGGGTGGTTCTTTCAGCCGTCACGTCGCGCACCAGCGAAGGACAGCGCCTGGACGAAGTCTACCCGGCACTTCGCGGCCACTGCCACCTGACCTTTCACGGCAACGATCCGGACCGACTCGCCGAAGACGCCGAACTGGTCTTCACCGCCCTTCCCCACCAGGCCGCCATGGGGCTCGTCCCGGAAGTCCTGCAGCGGGGCCTGAAAGTGGTCGACCTCAGTGCGGATTTTCGCTTTCGCGACGCCGCCCTTTACGCGAGGTGGTACCAGGAACACACGGCCCCACAGCTCCTTTCCGAAGCCGTCTACGGCCTCCCCGAACTCTACCGGGACGCCATCCGCACGGCCCGCTTGGTGGGAAACCCCGGTTGCTATCCCACAAGCATCATTCTGGCCGTGGCGCCGCTTCTGGCTCAAGACCTCATCGTTCCCGAAACCATCCTCGCCGACTCCAAGTCCGGGGTGTCGGGAGCCGGCCGCGGGCTTTCCCTCACCACGCATTTCTGTGAGGTGAACGACGGCCTCAAGGCGTACAAGATCGGCGGGGAACATCGTCACACGCCGGAAATCGAACAGGAATTGAGCCGGCTCGCCGGCAGGCCGCTCAATGTCACCTTCACACCGCACCTGGTTCCCATGAGCCGAGGCATTCTGAGCACGGTCTATGCCGGACTCCGAGCGGGAACACCGGCGGAATCGGTGGACGCCGCCTTCGCGTCTTTCTACCGGGACGCCCGCTTCGTCCGGCTCTGCGGCTCCAAGGCCCTGCCCTCGACACTCCAGGTCCGGGGGTCCAATTACTGCGACTTGGGATGGAAGGTGGACATAAGGACCGGACGCGTCATCGTGGTTTCCGCCATCGACAACCTCACCCGGGGGGCTTCCGGGCAAGCCGTCTGCAACATGAACCTCATGGCCGGCTTCGAGGAAGACGAGGGGCTCCGGGAAGCCCCGTGGCAGCCTTGAACGACGGCGCCGATCCCCGGCCGCACCGGCAGGTTCGACGCTCCGCTCCCGCCCCCGCGTGGGCTCCCGATGGGTGGGGCGGCGGCGTGCTTCATGCCGGCGTAACGGTTTTCCGTGAACGTTCGCATCAAGAGAAACTTCAAGCTCGTGCTCGAATACGACGGGGCCGGCTACCACGGCTGGCAGCGCCAGCATGGGGTGCTGACCCTCCAGGAAGTCCTGGAATCCAGGCTCTCCGTGATGGTGGGGCAACCCGTGACCGTGCGGGCTTCAGGCCGGACCGACGCCGGAGTGCACGCTCTCGGTCAGGTCGTCAATTTCAACGTCGCAACGCGCCTCCAGCCCGAAGACTTCCTGCGAGGCCTGAACGCGTTGCTGCCCCCCGACATCGTCGTGCTGCAGGCCGAGGAAATGCCCCATGCGTTCCATGCCCGTTACTCGGCCACGGGGAAGCTCTACGAATACCAGATCCTCAACCGCCCCGTGCCTTCGGCGCTGGAGCGGCGCCGGAGCTGGCACGTGAGGGAGCCTTTGAACGACGAAGCCATGGAAGCCTGCCTGCAGGTCGCCTGCGGCGTCCATGATTTCGCGGCGTTCATGGCGGCCGGTTCCCCCGTGAAATCCACCGTCCGCGAACTCAAATGCGCGCGCCACCGCCGGCCCGACCACGATCACCTGGTCTTTTCCTTTGAAGCCGACGGCTTTTTGCGGCATATGGTACGTAACCTAGTCGGCACCCTGGTGGAAGTAGGGAAGGGGAAGCGCACCGCCGAAGAGTTCAAGGCCGTCCTGGATGGGAGAGACCGCCGGAAGGCCGGGGTTACCGCCCCGGCTCACGGCCTCTACCTGGTCCGCGTCTTTTACGACGACCGCCAACCCCGGAAAATGCTTGGAGGCGACAACCAATGAAACCGGCACAGAGGGTGTCCCAGATCCAGCCGTCGGCAACCTTCGCCATCTCTGCAAAAGCCAAGGCTCTCCGGCAGCAGGGAAAACACGTGATCAGTTTCGGAGTCGGCGAACCCGATTTCACGACCCCCCACCACGTGAGCCAGATGGCGGTTCAGGCCATCCGTCGGGGTCAAACCCGCTATACGGTGGTCGGCGGTATCGACGAACTGAAAGACGCCGTCCTCCGGGAAATCGAAACCGGCTACGGGCTCGCGTTTTCGCGGGAGAACGTGCTCGTTTCCTGCGGCGGAAAACACGCCCTCTTCAACCTGTTCCAGGCGCTCCTGGACCCCGGAGACGAAGTGATCGTCCCCAGCCCCTACTGGGTCTCCTATCCGGACATGGTTCGCCTCGCGGGCGCGACCCCCGTTTTCGTTCCGTGTTCGGAATCCACCGGGTTCAAGATGGAACCGGCAAGCCTGCAACGGGCGATTTCACCCAAGACCCGCATGCTCATCATGAACAGCCCGTCCAACCCCACCGGCGCCCACTATCGGCGACATGAACTGGAGGCGCTGGCCGAAGTACTCAGCGCCCACGACGGCATCGCCCTCGTCTCCGACGACATCTATTACCGGATCCTATTCGACGGCGAGGAATGGGTGAATTTCGCCATGCTGGGAGAGGACCTTCGCGAACGGACGTTCATCGTGAACGGGGTGAGCAAGACTTACGCCATGACGGGCTGGCGGATCGGATACCTGGTGGGCGATGCGGAAGTGGTCAAGGCGGCCAATAAGATCCAGGGACAGTCCACCAGCAACCCGTGTTCCGTGGCCCAATGGGCCGCGGTGGCCGCCCTTCGGGGCGACCAGGGATGCGTCACCCATATGGCCTCGGTGTTCGAAGAACGCCGGCGCTACGTGCTCCAGCGCCTGAACGACATTCCGGGCGTGACCTGCGCCGTGCCCGCCGGAGCCTTCTACGTTTTTCCCAACGTGAGCGCCCTCTACGGAAGCCGCGTGGGCGGGCGCACCATCGACGGTTCCGCGGGACTCGCGGACTATCTCATGGAAACGGTGCACCTGGCCGTGGTTCCGGGAAGCGCCTTCGGGGAAGACCGATGCATCCGTCTTTCCTACGCGCTTTCCATGCAGGATCTCGAGGAAGGCTTCGACCGCCTGGCCTCGGCGCTTAAATCCCTCCAGCCCGCCTGACCCGGCGCCGAGCGGCCCGCGCATTCCCGGTGAGGACTTCGCACAATCAGCAAGGCCCGTCTTCCAAAGACGGGCCTTGTCACTTGTGTCGCGTCCCGGAAGCGGCCGCGGAAGGATCCCGCCGCCGTCGCTTGGTCCGGAAGGCTTTCGGCTAGACCACTCCCTTGCCCTTCAGCGCTTCCAGCCTTCGGCCGCCGAGTCCCAGGTATTTCTGGTAGATGAACTCATTGTCGCCGCCGATGGGACGGCAAATCCACTTGATCCGACCGGGTGTCTTGGACATCGCCTTGAACGATGAATTCTGGACCAGCACGTCCCCGTAGTAGGGGTCGTGCCTTTGCACAAAGGTTTCCCGGACCTTCCAGTGAGACCGTTCCAGCACGTCCAAGGGCGTTTCCAGGCGCCCGGTCACCACGGTTCCCTTCTTGTCCGGCCGGCGGCTGTATTCGGTGAGCATCTGGAGAATTTCGTCGGCGGTGTAGTTTTCCGTGAATTTTTCGATCTCGTGCTGGATCTTCGGCTGATTCTCCGGCGTCAGGCGCTCCTTGATGGTCGGGAACCGGGACTGGAGATCCGGCCGGTTCATGATTTCGCAAAGCGCCGCCCAGTTGGGATCCGTAAAACCGCTCATGAAGGTGTAGCCGTCCTTGCATTTCACATACGTGTAGGGAAACACGGCGTAATCGAAGTTTCCAGCCCGGGGCATTTCATTTCCCGACATGTGGAAGTACTGCATGACATAGTTGGAAATGGAAAGCAGCCCTTCCGGGGGCGCCACGTCCACCACCTGGCCCTTCCCGGTTTTCCGCTTGTAGAGCATGGCCGCTTGGATCCCGAACGCCGCCCAGGCCCCTCCCACGTACCAGCCCATCCAGTTGCCGTGTTTCAGCGGGCGCTTGTATTGCGGCGGAACCTCCGGGTCCAGGTCCGGTTCGCCGGTGATGGACATCACCACGCCGCGGGCCTGCCCGATGATGTCATAGTCCGGCTGGTTGCCGAATTCTTCCGACGCCTCCCCGAACTGCCCGTAGCTGTGGACCGGGCAGTAAATGAGGCCCGGATTGTCCGCGCTCAACTGTTCATAGCCCACACCCAGCCCCGCCAGGTAACCGGGTTTGAAGGATTCGATCAGGACGTCGGCCTTTCGGACCAGGCGCTTGAAGAGGTTCACCCCCTCCTGGGTCTTGAGGTTCAACGTGATGTGGAACTTGTTCCGGCCTTCCACGATGTAGGGGAGGCCGCTGTCGTTGATCATCATCCCGTACGGGGTCATCCTCCGGGCGGAATCTCCCTCCGGGGGTTCGATCCGGATGACTTCGGCACCCAGTTCCGCAAGCAGAGACGAAGCGAAGAGAGCTCCGAAGTTCCCGTAGCTTGCATCGATCACCAGCATGTCTTCCAGGGCTTCCGGCTTCCGGAAGAGGTCCGCGGGATTGGTCGCCTGGTGCGCCCAGCGGGCATATTCCTTGTTGATGGCCATCCCGACGATGGTTTCATCTTCTTCCTTGAGTTTTTTCGCCAGGGCTTCATCGTCGAACATGTCGTCGTAGCCGCTCGAACCGACTTTCCTTTCCGTCATCGTGCACCTCCGAGGATTTCGTGAAAGTTAACCCAGCTTGACGCCTCGTTTTCCGTCCCAGTCGGGTGGCGGGCAGTGGGAAGGCACATTGGGATTCCACCGGAACAGGATGCCGTCGCCTTCCAGCTTCTGTACCTGGTCCTGAGGGAGGCCCAGCATCTTGGTCATGACGTACTGGTTGTCGAAGCCCAGCGGGCGGCAGCTCCACCGGAGGCGGCTCGGCGTTTCACTGAGGCGCGGCGGGTAACATTGCTGGACCATGGGGCCGTAGAGGGCGTCGTCGTATTCCTGGATGGCGGCGCGTTCACGGAAATGGGGGCTGTAGTAGGCTTCACGGGCGGTGATCACCCGGGAGGCTGCAAAGCCGTATCGGTTCCCCAGCTTCTCGACCTCATCGACCTTCTTGGTTCGGGTCCATTCGTCGATGACCTTGATGAGTTCCCGGGCGTTTTCATCCTTCAAGCGCACAAGGGGATCCGCGAACTTTTCCATGAGTCCGGGTTTTTCCATGGCCTGGCAGAGTCCCCTGAACTCGTCTTCGGTGAAGGCCGCAATGGCCACCCAGCCGTCCCTGCAATCGAAGAGATCCGACGGACAGATGGCCAAATCCCGGTTTCCGGCCCGGGGGCGATCCTTGCCGCTTTGCTGTGCGTAGATCCAGGTCCAGTCCAGGAACCGGATGACGTTTTCCACCTGCATGTAATCGATGAACTGCCCTTCACCGGTGCGTTCCCGGTAGTTCAAAGCCCCCATGATGGAAACGGCGCACATGAGCGCGGTGATCCAGTCAGCGATCCAGACGCCCGACTTGATGGGGCCTCGGCCCTCAAAACCGGTGATGGGCGACAGCGCCCCCATGCTCTGCGCCACCGCATCGTAGGAGGTACGCCCCGTCCAGGGGCCCCAGCTTCCGTAGCCCGAGACATGGAGCTGGATGATCCTGGGATTGACCTCCTTCAGCTCCCGGTAGCTCAATCCCCACTCGGCCATGCGCCCCGGCGTCAGATTGTCCACCACCACGTCCGACTTCTTCACCAGCTCCAGAAACAGCTCCTTGGCCTTCGGGTGTCCCAGGTGCATACCCACCCAGTATTTGTTGTGGTTTTCGATTTCCATGCCGGGCGACATGTTCTTCCAGAAATAGGCGTAGGGGGTCACGAAGCGCATCTGGTCGCCCTTCTGGCCCTCGAATTTCACCACTTCGGCCCCAAATTCCGCCAGGTAGTCGCAGCAGGCCGGGCCGAGCACCACGTAACACACTTCCAGGACCCGAATCCCTTCCAGGGGGAGCGGTTTCGAAAAGAGTTCTTCCACATTGAAGAGATTTTTCATGTACTGCTGGTAGCCGTTTCCATGCTCCATCCAAACACCTCCTAATGCGGTTGACGATGAATCTGGGTTCCAGAAATCGGCCCGTACCGGATCACCTCGACGCCACAGGGAAAGACGGGCGGGCTCAAACCCCGACACCACCGGGCCGCCCGCGCGCCCCGCGAACCGGAGCCGCCGCGGACGCACGCTGCAACCGGGCGTCGGAGGCAAACCCATGGGGAATGCGAAAACGGACGTGAGCGGGAAAGAGAACGGGAGCCGCAGAAGCGAGAGAGTCTCGATGGCGCGGGAACGTGAAAGGCGAACGGCAAGCGAGTAAAACGAGTTTGCTTTTACCAAAACCGGCTCGGCACGGTCAAGACATTCCGACAGACCAGGGCGGGCGGCTTTGGCCTCCTGGCTTTTCGCCGCCCGTGCGACGGGCCGGGCTGGGTGGAACCTTTTTTATTGACAGAAAACGTGGGTGTAGAGTAGAGAGCAGACAACCCGTTTCATCGAGTATTTACGGGATATTGGTGGCATTTCCGGGTGCATGCGGGTTCGTGTCTTCATTACAACTTAAAGGAGGAGGAGATCATGCAGAGAAGGAGTCTTCTGGCTTCGGCAATGACAGCGGCGTTTCTGATCGCGGCGTTTCTGAGTCCGGTTCAGGCTCAGGACACCGTCAAGATCGGAGCGTACCTCCCCATGACCGGCGCGGTCGCGGCCTACGGTCAGATGGAATGGGACGGCATCCAGATCGCCCACGAGATGAAACCGGAAGTGTTGGGAAAGAAGATCGAACTGGTTCTGGTGGATACCAAGAGCGACAAGATCGAAGCGGCCAACGCGGTGAGCCGTCTTGTGGAAAAGGAGAAAGTGGTCGGGATCATCGGGGAGGCCATCAGCGGGAACACCATGGCCGGAAACCCCATTTCCGAAGCGGCGAAGGTGCCTTCGGTGAGCCCGACGGCGACGAACCCTCTGGTGACTCAGGGCAAGAACTACGCCTTCCGGGCCTGCTTCATCGACCCGTTTCAGGGTGAGGTGGCCGCCCGGTTCGCATTCAACGAACTGAAAGCCAAGACGGCCGCGGTCATCATCGACATCGCCCAGGACTACTGCGTGGGGCTTGGCAACTTCTTCGTGAAGGAATTCGTGAAGCTGGGGGGTGAAATCCTTTCCACCACCTACATCCAGACCGGCGACCAGGATTTCTCGGCGCAGCTTTCCGCCGTGCAATCCACCAATCCGGACGTCATTTACGCTCCCAACTACTACACGGAAGACGCCCTGATGGCCAAGCAGGCCCGGGACCTCGGCATCAATGCCCCCATCCTGACCGGTGACGGCGCCCAGGCCGACGCTTTGATCGAAATCGGCGGCGCGGCGGTGGAAAACATGTACTTCACCGGCCATTTCCATCCGGAAGCGGCCACGACGGAACGCTCCAAGGAATTCATCGCGCGCTTCAAGGAAAAGTACAACAAGGACGCGGACGCCTTCGGCGCGTTGGGAGCCGATGCGTATTTCCTGCTGGTTGAAGCCATCGAAAAGGCCGGTTCGACGGAAGGCCCCAAGGTTCGCGAAGCCCTGGCTTCCATGAAGGATTTCCAGGGGGTTTCGGGGGTCATCAACATGGGTGAAGGTGGAAACCCCATCAAGAGCATGGTGATCAACAAGGTGGAAGGCGGCAAGTTCGTGTACGTGACCACCGTCAACCCCTAGGATGAGCACCCAAGGCCCGTCATGAAGAGAAGCAGGGTCGGCTCATGGCCACCCTGCTCTTTTTTGCGCCGTCTTTTCCTTCGGCCCGTGATTTCCGGACACTCCGCCCTGCCCCGCCTCTTGAAGGCGCAGCCGGGACCGACCGGCTCGGGGCGGAACCGGCGTCGCGGGGGCCGCGCCGGCGGCTCGCCGCCACCCCTTCGGCCCATGGCGGAACTCGGCCATCGGATGCGCTTTCCGACTCGACGGCCAACGTCGAGAAAAGGATGAACCGGTGACTCTTACAATCTTTTCCCAGCAGTTGATCAACGCGATCTCCCTCGGGAGTCTGTACGCGCTGGTCGCCATCGGCTACACCATGGTCTACGGCATTTTGCGCCTCATCAACTTCGCCCACGGCGACCTTCTCATGGTTTCGTCCTACGCGGCCATCTACGGCATCGCCATCTTCATGCTGCCCTGGTACGTGAGCTTTCCGCTGGCGATGGTCTTTACGGGCGTGGTCGGCATCCTGCTGGACCGGGCGGCCTACAAGCCCCTGCGGGATGCGCCCCGCATCTCGCTTCTCATTTCGGCCATCGGGGCTTCGTTTCTGCTGGAAAACCTGGCGCTGGTGATCATCGGGGGCATTCCCAAGGCCTTTCCTCGGCCCGACATGTTCGCCAAGGTCATCACAGTCCTCGGCGTCCGCATCCAGGTCCTGACCCTTTACATCCCGACCCTCACCCTCACGCTGCTGTTCGGCCTGCTGTTCATCGTCTACCGCACCAAGACGGGCAAGGCCATGCGGGCTGCGTCCAAGGACTTCGAAACCACCCGGCTGATGGGCATCAATCTGGACCGCATCATCGCCGTGACCTTTCTTCTGGGTTCCACGCTGGCTGGAGCCGGCGGCATCATGTGGGCCATGAAGTACCCGCAGGTGAATCCCTTCATGGGCGTCATCCCCGGGCTCAAAGCCTTCATTGCGGCCGTGTTGGGGGGCATCGGCAACATCATCGGAGCGGTCATCGGGGGATTTCTCTTGGGTCTCGGCGAAATCCTTCTGGTGGCGCTGTTTCCGGGCATGGCGCAGTTTCGGGACGCCTTCGCCTTCGTGATCCTTATCCTGGTCCTTCTCTTCAGGCCCACGGGGATCATGGGAGAGCCCATCACCGATAAGACCTGATGCAGCGGAAGGAAGCGGCCATGAACCACAGCCAAAGAAACCTCGTCCTCAACGCCCTCAGCCTCGCCGCCCTGTTCGGCGTTCTCTACCTTTTCAAGCGTTACGGCACCGAGTACCAGGTTCGTATCCTGAACAACATGGGTGTCTTCATCACGCTGGCCGTGAGCTACAACCTGGTCAACGGCGTCTGCGGGCTCCTGCACCTGGGACCCAACGCCTTCATCACCATCGGGGCCTACACGTCCGCGCTGCTCACCATGTCGCCGGCGGAAAAACAGATGAGCTTCATCATCGAACCACTCATCTGGCCTCTCAGCGTCGTCCAGGCTCCGTTCGTGCTCTCGCTTCTGGCCGGCGGCGTGACGGCCACCGTTTTCGCGTTTCTGATTTCCTTTCCCGTGCTGAGGGTCCGCGGCGACTATTTGGCCATCGTAACGCTGGGATTCGGCGAGGTGGTGCGCGTCATGTGCAATGCCCTTCAGGGCGTCACCAACGGGCCCCTCGGCATCAAAGGACTCGCCCCTTACACCAACTTGTGGTGGTCTTGGGGGGTCGCCGTTTTCAGCATCGTCGCCATCACGAAGCTCATCAACAGCAGCTATGGCCGCGCCATGAAGGCCATCCGGGAAGACGAAATCGCCGCCAAGGCCATGGGCATCGATCCGTTCAAGCACCTGATGCTGGCCTTTTTGGTGAGCGCCTTTTTCGGGGGGGTCGCCGGAGGTCTCCTGGCGCACCTGATCACCACCATCTCCCCGACGCTCTTCACCTTCTTTCTGACGTTCAACCTCCTGATCATCATCGTGGTCGGCGGACTGGGAAGCACCACCGGGGCCGTGATCGGCGCCGCCCTTTTCGCCTGGGGCGGCGAAGCGCTGCGGGTGGTGGAAAGCCCCATGGATTTCGGCCTGTTCGTGATTCCGGGCATCCCGGGAATGCGGATGGTCATCTTCAGCGTCATCCTCATGGGGGTCATCATCTTCGCCCGGCGCGGGATCATGGGACGAAACGAGTTCAGTTGGGACGCCCTGTTCAGAAGACTGCGCCTGAGCGGACGATAGAGGACGGGTTTCATGAGCGACTTTTTCAAACTGGACCGGCTGGTCATGCAGTTCGGCGGCCTGACCGCCGTCAGCAATTTTTCCATCGAGATTCGGCCCGGAGAGCTGGTGGGGCTCATCGGCCCCAACGGAGCCGGAAAGACCACGGTGTTCAACATGATCACCGGCTTCTACGCTCCGACCACGGGGCGGGTGACCTGGCAGGGTGAAGACATCACGGGCCTGAACGTTCATCAGATCACCGCCAAGGGCATCGCCCGCACCTTTCAGAATATCCGGCTCTTCACCGACATGACGGTCCTCGAAAACGTCATGGTCTCGCTTCACCACAGGCTCCGCTCCCATTTCTGGGAAGCCATGCTGGGGCTTCCCCGCTATCTGAAGGAAGATCGAAGGGTCATGCAGGAGGCCCGCACGTTCCTGGAGGACCTGAACCTGGTCCACCTGGCCGACGAAAAGGCCGGCGCCCTCGCCTACGGACAGCAGAGGCGGTTGGAGATCGCACGCGCTCTCGCCACCCACCCCAAGCTGCTTCTGCTGGACGAACCTGCAGCGGGCATGAATCCTCAAGAAACGAGGGAGCTCGCCGAGCTGGTCCAGGACCTGCGGTCGCGGTACGGGCTGACGATTTTCCTCATCGAGCACGACATGAAGTTCGTCATGGGACTCTGCGAACGGATCAAGGTGCTCGACTACGGCGTCACCATCGCCGAAGGCACCCCCGCTGAAATCCAGAAGAACCCCGAAGTGATCAAGGCGTACCTGGGGGAACCGAAACATGCTTGAAGTCCAAGACCTGCACGTATACTACGGCGGCATTCACGCCCTCAAAGGCATCAACCTCACGGTGAACGAAGGCCAGATCGTCACGCTCATCGGCGCCAACGGCGCCGGGAAAAGCACGACGCTCCGGACCATCGCGGGATTGGTGAGACCGAGGCAGGGGACGGTCCGCTTCAACGGCGCCGATCTGTCCCGGACACCCACTTACCGGATCATCCGCCAGGGGATCGGCGTGGCCCCTGAAGGCCGCCGCGTCTTCCCCAACCTCACGGTGCTGGAAAACCTGGAACTGGGCGCATACAACCGAAGCAAGGCGGAGTACCTGGAGCAGCTGGAATGGGTCTATACGCTGTTTCCAAGGCTGGAAGAACGGCAGAAGCAGCTGGCGGGAACGTTGAGCGGGGGCGAGCAGCAGATGTTGGCCCTGGGGCGGGCGCTCATGAGCCGCCCCAAGCTGGTGCTCCTGGACGAACCCTCACTGGGGCTCGCCCCCCTGGTGGTGGAAGAAGTCTTCAACACCATCGAAACCATCAACCGGCAGGGCGCCACCATCCTGCTGGTGGAACAGAACGCCATGGCCGCCCTGAACGTCGCGCACTACGCCTATGTCCTGGAAACCGGTCGCATCACCCTGCAAGGAGTGGGCATGGAACTGCTCAAAGACGAAAGGGTACGGAAAGCCTACCTGGGGGAAGACTGAGAGGCTGTCTAAGAATACCCTTCACCCTTCTAGGGATTGAGGGTCCGTTTTCTCACGTAGGGGCGGTTTGCGGACCGCGCTTGAGGAGCGGCTCATGCCCTGTAGGAGCCGGCTTGCCGGCGACCAGGGTCAACGCGGCATGGCCGGTTTTACGGGTCGCGGGCAAGCCCGCTCCTACAGGAACAAGGAACATCACGGCCCGACTTTAGGGAAGACCCGGAAGAGCGGGCGCCCGCACCGATACGGGGCCCGCTTTTTCAGCCGTTTTTCTTTTCGAAGTCTTTCATGAAATGCACCAGGGCTTCCACCCCTTCCAGAGGCATGGCGTTGTAGATGGAAGCCCGGCAGCCACCCACCGAACGGTGCCCCTTGAGTCCTCCGAGCCCCGCCCGTGTCGCTTCTTCGATGAACTTCTGTTCCAGTTCCGGGGTGGGCAGTCGGAAAGTCACGTTCATGTCGGAACGGGATTCCGGGGAAGCGGTGCCTCGGTAGAAATCCGTCTCATCGATGCACGCGTAAAGCAGATCCGCCTTCCGCCGATTGACGTCCTCCATAGCCGCCACGCCGCCCATGGTTTCTTCGAGCCATTTCAAGACGAGCCCCACCACGTAGATCGCGAAACATGGAGGAGTATTGTAAAGGGAATTCTTTTCCGCGTAGGTGGTGTACCGGAACATACTCGGAAGATCGGCGGGGACCCGTTCCAGCATGTCTTCGCGAAGGACCACCAAGGTCACTCCCGCGGGTCCGGCGTTCTTCTGGGCCCCGGCGTAAATGAGTCCGAACGGCTCCGGATCGAAAACCCGGCTGAAGATGTCGGAGGACATGTCACTCACCAGGGGCACACCGCCCGTTTCGGGAAACCTCTTCCACTGGGTGCCGCGGATGGTGTTGTTGGAGGTGACGTGGAGGTAGGACGCATCGGGATTGACGGGAACGGCTTCGGGAATGTAAGTGTACTCCCGGTCCTTGGAACCGGCCACCACGCGCACGTCCTTTCCGAGAATCTGGGCTTCCTTGATCGCCTTGGTGGACCAGGTGCCGGTATCCACGTAATCCAGGGGTCTTCCGGGCAGCGCCAGGTTCATGGCCACCATGGGAAATTGCATGCTGGCCCCGCCCTGGAGGAAAAGCACCCGGAAGCGGTCGCTCAGATTCAGCAGGCGCCGGGTCCGGGCCACCGCATCGTTCAAAATGTCGTCAAACCACTTGGAACGGTGGCTCACTTCCATGATGGACATTCCTGAACACTTGTGATTGAGAAGCTCTGCCTGTATTTCCTGGAGAACGGGCAAGGGGAGAACGGCCGGTCCCGGGTTGAAGTTGAAAATCCGATCGGTCATGTTTGGATCCTCCTTGGAACCACTGAAAGTGTGTCTTTTGGTACATCTACCTGGGCGTCAATGGCCGGAGGTATGGCCACAGGCTCCAATGTCGAAAGACCGAAGGGTGTACGCTAACGAGGGCCCCTTCTTTTGTCAATCGGAATTGAGGATGCTTTCCCCATGAGACTTCGAGGACTCGCCCATAGCGTTTCCTACGGAGGCGAAGACCGCCTGGTGGTGGAGGATGGGACGGTCCTGGCATGGGCCGAGAAGGAGAAGATCCCCCCCTGGGAAGCCCAGAACTCCTTTCTGGAAGAGGGCGTTCTTCCCCTCCGTTACCTCAAGAATCTCCAGGGAATCGACCTGTCCGATCAGCAGCGCCTCGGCCGATCGAGCGTCTTCATCTGCGGGTGCGGCGGCCTCGGGGGCGTCATCGCGCAACTTCTGGCCCGCTGCGGTGTGGGACATCTGCGGATCGCCGACGGCGACCGCTTTGAACCCACCAACTGCAACCGCCAGTGGTTCTGCCACAGCGGAAGCCTGGGCCGGCCCAAGGCGCGGGCGGGAGCCGAGCAGATCGCAGCCGTGAATCCCCTCATCCGGATCGAAGCCCTGGAAGACACGCTTCGAAGCGAAACCGCCGCCGTGATGCTGGACGGTGCGGATGCAGCCATAGACGCCCTGGACAACCTTGAAACACGCTTTTTCCTGGCGGAAGCCTGCCGCACGCGCGGCATTCCTTTGGTGCACGGAGCGGTTGCGGGATGGTGGGGACAGTTGATCACGCTGCTTCCGGATTCCCAGTGCTCCCTTTCGGATCTTTACGGCGGGCGAAAGCGGCGCGATCCCGCCGAAGAAGCCCTGGGGGTGTTGGGGGTCACCGCAAGTCTGGTGGGGAGCCTCCAGGCGATGGAAGCACTTCGTCTGCTGCTGCACCGACCGCCGGCCTATGCCGACAGGCTCGTCTATTTCGACGGGGACAGCGGGCTCATCCACGCCATGGCCCTTTCCCCTTGATTCTGGCTCCTTCATGTTCAGGCGATGGAGGGTGAGGTAACATGCAGATCCAGTGGTCCGTACTGCCGCCGGAAGAGTGTTCGTCGGAAGCCGTGATCTTTTTCATTCCTGAAAACACGAAAGATTTGCCGGCGGCCTTCACCGCGTGGGCCGACCGCGCCGCGCCCTGGATTCTCGCATCCCGGGCGCTTCACGACTTTCAAGCTGAACCGCAGCGGGTGGACGTGCTCTACAGCCCCGCCGAAGCCCGTATTCCGAGGGCGATCGTGGCCGGTTTGGGTGAAGCCAGGGAAATCGATCTGGAAAAGCTCCGGGGGGCGGCTGCCGTGGCTTTCCGAAAAGCCAGGGACCTCAAACTTCGGAGCGTGGGTGTTCCCCTTCAGGCGCTGGAAGGGTTTGCTTTTCCGTTGGAAAGGGCTCTCGAAGAAGCCGTGACTGGAGGACTTTCCGGACTCTACCGCTACGATGTGTTGAAGACCCGGGACCGGGATTCTCTGCACCGGCTGGAAGGCCTCCAACTCTTTTCCACCGACGACCCGGAACCGGCCCGGCTGGAAGCCGTGGCCCGGGCCGAGGCCGTGATCGCGGGGATCCACCTGGCCCGCGACCTCACCACAGCCCCTTCCAACGACCTCACGCCCACCCGCATGATGGAGGAATCGCGGAAGCTCGCCGAGCGCCATGGATTCACATTGGAAGTGATCGACCAAGCCGGAGCGCGGGAATTGGGAATGGGGGCGTTCACGGCCGTGGCTCAGGGAAGCCTGGAACCCGCCTACTTCATCGTCATGGAACATGCCCCCGAGACCCGCCGATCCGACCCTCCGCTGGTACTGATCGGCAAGGGGATCACCTTCGACACAGGGGGCATCTCCATCAAGCCCAGCCAGAACCTGGAAGCCATGAAGCACGATATGGCCGGCGCCGCCGCGGTGTTGGGAGCGATGGAAGCCATCGGCAGACAGGGCGTCCAGCGCCGGGTGGTGGCGCTCCTTCCGTGCACGGAAAACATGCCCGACGGCAAAGCCTACAAGCCGGGGGACGTGCTGCGGACCCTGGCGGGACTCACCGTGGAAGTCATCAGCACCGACGCCGAGGGCCGGCTGATCCTGTGCGACGCCCTGGCTTACGCTCAACGCTTCCAGCCCGCCGCGGTCCTGGACATCGCGACGCTCACGGGCGCCTGCATCGTGGCGCTCGGCGACCAGGCGGCGGGAATCCTGGGAAACCGCCAGGAACTGGTCGAAGCCGTGAGAACCATCGGCGACGAGGTGGGGGAACGTTTCTGGCCGCTGCCTCTCTGGGACCTCTACTTTGAAAACATCAAGAGCGACGTGGCCGATTTCAAGAACGTGGGCGACCGGAAGGCGGGCACCATCATCGGCGGCATTTTCCTCAAGCAGTTCGTCCCGGACGCTGTCCCCTGGGTTCACCTGGACATCGCTGGAACCGCCTGGGCCGACAAGGATCGCGGAGCCATCCCCAAGGGAGCCACGGGGTTCGGCGTGCGGACGCTGTTTGAGGTCGCCCGGCGCTGGGAGGAAATCCGCCCGAGTTGACGGCGGATCGCCATTCACCCGTTCACCGACTCCCCGCCGCTCTCCCCGGTTTCCGCCGCTCCGCCCTTTTCCCGGCGCTGCTTCCTGCCGGCGCCCACTTCTTCGGCAAATCGCTTCAGTTCCTCGCCCTCCATCACCTCCTTCTCCAGGAGGATGCTTGCAAGGCGATCCAAGTATTCGCGCTTTTCCATGAGGACGAACCGCACCTTTTGGTGGGCTTCTTCGATGAGGGCGGCCATTTCTTCATCGATTTCCTGGGCGGTTCGTTCGCTGAACTCACGGGCCCTGGGGCCCGCCATTTCCAGAAAAGGCGAACGGGGTTCGCGGGTAAAGGTGAGGAGTCCCAGGCGGCTGCTCATCCCGTATTCCATGATCATGCTGCGGGCGATGTCCGTCGCCCGCTGCAGGTCGTTCTGGGCCCCGGTGGAAATGTCCCCGAACACGATTTCTTCCGCCACACGGCCGCCGAGGAGCACGTACAGGCGGTCCAGGAGCTCTTCGCGGGTCATGAGGTAGCGGTCTTCCGTGGGCAGTTGCTGGGTATAGCCGAGGGCGGCGATTCCTCGAGGGATGATTGAGATCTTGTTCACGGGATCGGCGTTTTCCACGCTCATGGCCACCAGGGCGTGGCCCGCTTCGTGATAGGCGACGATTTTCTTTTCGCGGGGATTCATGGCCCGGTTCTTCTTCTCGAGTCCGCCGACGATCCTGTCGATGGCTTCCTGGAATTCCGCCATGCCGACCAAGTCCTTGCCCCGGCGGCCGGCCAGGAGGGCCGCCTCGTTGACCAGGTTCGCCAGGTCCGCCCCCACGAACCCCGGCGTCATGGCGGCGATCTTATGGAGATCCACGTCGTCGTCGAGCTTGACGTTCCGCGAATGAATCCGCAGGATGGCTTCCCGCCCCCGGATGTCGGGCTTGTCGATGGCCACGTGGCGGTCGAAGCGACCCGGGCGAAGCAGCGCCGGGTCGAGGATCTCCGGGCGGTTGGTGGCGGCCATGATGATGACGCCCGAATTGGCCTCAAAACCATCCATTTCCACCAGGAGCTGGTTGAGGGTCTGTTCGCGCTCATCGTGACCGCCCACGGGATTCAAGCCCCGCGCCTTGCCCAGCGCATCCAGCTCGTCGATGAAGATGATGCAGGGAGCGTTCTGCTTGGCCTGGCCGAAAAGATCCCGGACCCGCGCAGCTCCCACACCCACGAACATCTCCACGAAATCGGAGCCGCTCATGCTGAAAAACGGCACTCCGGCTTCACCGGCCACGGCCTTGGCGAGAAGCGTCTTTCCGGTCCCGGGCGCTCCCACGAGAAGTACGCCCTTTGGGATTTTCGCTCCAATTTTCTGGAATTTTTCCGGCGTCTTGAGAAATTCGACGATTTCCTGGAGTTCCGCCTTGGCTTCATCGATCCCGGCCACGTCCTCAAAGGTGACCCCCACCTCCTTTTCCGCGTAAATCTTCACCCGGGCCTTCCCCACGGAAAGGACTCCCTGAGGCCCGCCACCCATCCGCCGGATAAGGAAACTCCAGAACAGAATGAAGACCGCCATGGGGAGCAGCCACGAGAGGATGGCGGCCACAAGGCGGCTTTCCAGCCTCCCGGTGTACTTGACGCCCTGTTCATCCAGGAGTTTCACCAAGTCCGGATCGTCCACGCGGACCGTGACGAAGTACTTCTGAGTCTGATCGTCCGGGGAAAACATCTGGCCGCGGATCTTGTCGGTTTCGATGACGATGTTTTTCACCCGGCCTTCCCGGACGTGCTGTTTGAATTCCGAATAGGGAATCTTGAGCATCTGCTGTTCGAAGAAGTAGTTCTGGAGGAAAGACACCGCCAGGAGGGCCAACAGGAAATACCACAGCGAAAACTGGACCTTCCGGCGCGACGGATCTTGCGATCCATCCCCACCGCCCATGGACCCTTTCAACCGGTCCATGATGTCCTTCAAACCGCCCGGACCTTTCTCGGATTTATTTGCCATGACCGTTGCTCCTGCAAGGTTCCCTGTTGACGATGTCTTTGCCGCCGTCAAAAAAATTTTCACACCCATTGACCGGAGATCGAAGCCGGTCAGAACTTCGGGGCGGCGCGTTGGGCCTTCCGATGCGGCTTTTCGGCGAGGGCTGCCACCGATGGGAGCCGCTTGTAAACATCGGCAATTTTTTGACAATGTTGGTATTTTCTGCTAACGAGTCAAGCACTTCGTGAATTTCGCCCCCGGCTCTCGGGCGGCGGACCTGGCATCCCACAAAAACAAGGAGGGGTAGCATGAAGCGATGGGTCGTTTTTCTGTTGGCTCTGGCGTTGACCCTGCCGTCGGTGGCTGCGGCTTCCGAACCCAAACGGGGAGGCACGCTGGTGTTCGGACGGGGCGGCGACAGTGTGGGGCTGGATCCGGCCTTTGAAACCGACGGCAACTCGTTCATGATCTGTGACAACGTCTACGATCAACTGGTGCTCTACGCCGACGAATCCACGGAGATCGTCCCGGGGCTCGCCACTTCCTGGGATGTCTCGGAAGACGGCCTCACCTATACCTTCCACCTTCGAAAGGGTGTCACGTTCCACGACGGCACCGATTTCAACGCGGACGCTGTGGTCTTTTCGCTGGGTCGTCAAATGAAGGAAAAGAAGGTCAAGTTTTTCAAGGACCAGTGGGAATTTCCGAAAGATCAGCCGCCGTTTGAATACTGGCTGAGCATGGAGATGGACAACATCATCGACAGCATCGAGGCCGTGGACGAGCACACGGTGGTTTTCAAGCTGAAGCGGCCGGAAGCCCCCTTCATCGCGAACATGGGCATGGATTTCGCCGCCATCGTGAGCCCGACGGCGGTTCTGAAATACGGGGCCGATTTCCGCAGCCATCCGGTGGGGACGGGACCTTTTAAGTTCGTGGAATGGATCAAGGACGACCGGATCGTTCTGGAAGCCAACGACCATTACTGGGACGGCCGCCCCTACCTGGACAAGGCCATCTTCCGGGTCATCCCCGACAACTCGGTCCGCTTTCTCGAACTCAAGACCGGGAACATCGACATCTGCCAGTTTCCCAATCCCGAAGACATCGAACTGGCCAAGAAGGACCCCAATCTGAAGATCGTTTCTCAGCCGGGCATGAACATCGGCTACCTGAGCTTCAACCACACCAAGCCGCTCTGGCAGGACAAGCGCATCCGGAAGGCCATCGCCTACGCCGTCAACAAGAAGGCGATCGTGGACAACATCTATTACGGGCTGGGCCAGGTCGCCAAGAACACCATCCCCCCCAACATGTGGGGCTACAACGACGCCATCGAAGACTACCCGTATGATCCGGAAAAGGCGAAGCAGCTCCTGGCGGAAGCCAAGTTCTTCGACAAGCTCAAGGAAGCCGGCCAGGACAAGATCACGTTGTGGAGCATGCCCGTTCCGCGCCCCTACAATCCGAACGGTATGAAGGTGGGCGAAGCCATGCAGGCGGACCTCAAGAAAGTCGGTATCGACGTGGAACTGGTGACCTTCGAATGGGGAACGTATCTCAAGAAGCAGCGCACCCAGGATCCCTCCATGGACCTCTTCCAGCTCGGCTGGACGGGCGACAACGGCGATCCCGACAATTTCCTGGCCGTCCTGCTGGACGGACTGGCGGACCCCAACGTCCGCACCCAGTGGAAAAATCAAGAATACCACGACATCATCGTCAAGGCGAAGCAGGCCCGAACCAAAGAAGAACGGACTCAGCTCTACCTTCGCGCCCAGGAATTGATCCACGAAGAGGTTCCATTGATCAACATCGCGCACTCCCTGGTGGTCTGGCCGCTCAAGAAGAACGTGCAGAACTTCAAGCTTCATCCGACGGCGAGCGTTCGGCTTCACAAGGTCTGGGTCGAATGAACCGAGGGAGACCATCGCTGTTGATACGTGTGGCCGCTGGATTGATGTGAACTTCCACTGCGAAACCGGCAGGGGTCGGCGGGCCCCGGCCGGTTTTTCATGATGAGGATGCGCCGTGATCGGCTTCATCGTGAACCGTGTCCTGTCTCTCATTCCCACCGTCCTGGGGATATCCGTCCTTGTTTTCTTCATGATCCACCTGGTTCCCGGGGACCCGGCGGAAATGATGCTGGGCGAACGCGCTTCCGAACAGGCGCTCCAGGAAGTCCGCGAGCAGCTCGGCCTAGACCGGCCGCTCTATGTCCAGTACGGCCGGTTCCTCTCCCGGCTGGCCCAGGGCGACCTGGGGCGGGCGCTTCGCACCAACGAGAAAATCACCACGGAAATCGCCGAACGGTTCCCGGCCACCCTCGAACTGTCTCTGGTGGCCATGTGCTTCGCCACGGTCCTCGGCATGCTGGCGGGCATCATGAGCGCCACGCGCCAGTATTCGCTGTTCGACTACGGCAGCATGATCGCCTCGCTCATCGGCGTCTCCATGCCCATCTTCTGGCTCGGGCTGGTCCTCATGATCATCTTTTCCGTCAACCTGGGCTGGGTGCCGCTTTCGGGGCGGCTGAGCTACCACGTTCAGCTGGAAACCATCACCAACCTGTACCTTCTCGACAGCCTGCTCACGCGCAACTGGATCGCCTTCAAGGACGCGATCTGGCACATACTGCTTCCCGCCTTCACGCTGAGCACCATCCCCATGGCCATCGTGGCGCGCATCACCCGGTCCAGCATGCTGGAAGTGCTTCGCCAAGATTACATCCGAACCGCCAAGGCCAAGGGCCTGTCGCCCACCATCGTGCATTACAAGCACGCGCTCAAAAACGCCCTCATCCCGGTGATCACCGTGATCGGCCTGCAGTTCGGGATCCTTATGGGGGGGGCCATCCTCACGGAGACCATCTTCGCCTGGCCCGGGATCGGCCTGTGGATTCTGAACGCCGTTTACGCGAGGGACTTCAATGCCGTGCAGGGAGGCACCATGCTCATCGCCACCACCTTCGTGACCATCAACATGATCGTGGACATCCTTTACGCCTGGGTCAACCCGCGGATCAAGGTGAGCTGAATGAACGCGCAGGCAACCCCCCAAGTCGCCACACGGGGACACCACGCCCCCCCGACCGCATCGCCCAAGCCCGTGAGCCCTTTCTCCGATGCCGTCTCGCGGCTGCGGAAGAACCGAACGGCGCTGGCCGGACTGGTCATCATCTGCCTTTTTCTGGTCATGGCGGTCTTCGCCCCCTGGATCGCCCCGCACGATCCCTACGAACAGTCGCTCTACTCGAAACTGAAGCCTCCCTTTTGGGCGGACGACGGGTCTCTGGATCACGTCCTTGGAACCGATGACTTCGGCCGCGACCTCCTGAGCCGGATCCTCTACGGCGCCCGGATCTCCATGCTGGTCGGGTTGGTCTCGGTTTCCATCTCCCTCTTTTTCGGCACCCTCGCCGGAGCCGTGGCGGGATTCTACCGGGGAAAGATCGACAACCTCATCATGCGCGGCATGGACCTCCTGCTGGCGTTCCCCAGCATCCTGCTGGCCATCGTCATCGTGGCGTTCCTCGGCCCCAGCCTCCGAAACGCCATGATCGCCATCGGGGTGGTGAGCATTCCCCGGTACGCGCGAATCGTTCGGGGCTCCGTCCTGGAAGAATACGCCAAGGACTACGTGCAGGCCGCCCGCGCTCTTGGAGCCGGAGACCGTCGCCTCATCTTCGTTCACATCCTGCCCAATTGCCTGGCCCCGCTGATCGTCCAGACCACGCTGGGGTTCGCTTCGGCCATCCTGGAGGCGGCCGCGCTGAGTTTTCTCGGGCTGGGAGCGCAACCGCCCACCCCGGAATGGGGCGCCATGCTCGCCAACGGCAGGGCGTTGGTTCTTCGAGCCTGGTGGGCCGTCACCTTCCCGGGCGTCATGATCCTTCTGGCCGTGCTGGGCTTCAACCTGCTCGGAGACGGGCTCCGGGACGCGCTGGACCCCCGATTGCGGGAATAAAAGAGGATGCCCCCATGTCTCAACCGCTGCTTCAGGTGAAACACCTCAAGACCTATTTCTTTACGGAACGCGGGGTGGCCAAGGCCGTCGACGATGTGAGCTTCGATCTTCTCCCGGGCCGGACGCTCGGTGTGGTCGGCGAATCGGGGTGCGGAAAGAGCGTGACGGCGCTGTCCATCATGCGGCTTATTCCCGAGCCGCCGGGCCGGATCGCGGGAGGCGAGATCCTTTTTGACGGAGAAGACCTGGTGAGACTTTCGGAAGAGGGCATGCGCCGTATCCGGGGGAACCAGATTTCCATGATCTTCCAGGAACCCATGACCTCTCTCAACCCGGTGTTCCGCGTCGGGGAGCAAATCGCGGAAGTGCTCCAGCTGCATCAGCGACTTCGCAAACGGGAAGCCCTGGATCGATCGGTGGAACTTCTCAAACGGGTGGGCATTCCTTCGGCGGAAAACCGCGTGAACGACTACCCGCACCAGATGAGCGGCGGGATGCGCCAACGGGTGATGATCGCCATGGCTCTCGCCTGCAATCCGCGTCTCATCATCGCCGATGAACCGACTACGGCCCTGGACGTGACGATCCAGGCTCAGATCCTGGAACTCATGAGGGAACTCAGGGAGACCACGGGGACCGCCGTACTGCTCATCACCCACGACCTGGGGGTGGTGGCCCAGACCGCGGAAGACGTTGTGGTGATGTACGCGGGCAGGATCGTTGAATCCGCAACGGTGAAGGCCCTCTTCCAGGATCCCCTGCATCCCTACACCCAAGGGCTCTTGCGTTCCATCCCCGGAACCACGGAATCCGATGAAAAACAGCGGCTGGAAGCCATTCCCGGGGTCGTCCCGAACCTTCTGGCACTGCCGCCGGGCTGCAAGTTCAACGACCGGTGTCGCTACGCCTTCGACCGCTGCGTGAAGGAGGAACCCGGGCTCCTGGTTCCGAAACCCGGCCATACGGTAAGGTGTTGGCTGTATGCATGATGGAGGGAAAATCAAAGCGATGGGCCTTCAGGAAACGGCAACCGACCTGGTCGTGTTGCAGGACGTGAAGAAACACTATCCGGTCACCGGCGGAGTGTTGCGGCGGGAAATCGGAACCGTGAAAGCCGTGGACGGGATCGACCTCAAGGTTCGCCGCGGCGAAACGCTCGGACTGGTCGGCGAAAGCGGGTGCGGCAAGTCCACGCTGGGCCGGGTGATCCTGAAATTGGAGGACCCGACGTCGGGAAAGATCTTCTTCGACGGGCAGAATCTTGCCCATTTCTCCGGAAAAGCCATGCGCCCGCTCCGGCGGAAGATGCAGATCATCTTCCAGGACCCCTACTCTTCTCTCAACCCCAGGCAGACAGTGGGCCGGATCATTTCCGAAGGGCTTGTCATTCACAACGTCGGGTCCTTCTCGGAACGCCAGGAGCGTGTCCTCTACCTGATGGAACTGGTGGGCCTGCGGCCTGAAGTGGTCGACCGCTATCCCCATGAATTCAGCGGCGGACAGCGCCAGCGGATCGGTATCGCCCGAGCCCTGGCCCTGCAGCCGGAACTGATCATCTGCGACGAACCCGTCTCCGCCTTGGACGTCTCGATCCAGGCCCAGGTGATCAACTTGCTCATGGACCTGCAGCAGGAATTTCATCTGACCTATCTTTTCGTTTCCCATGACCTTTCCGTGGTCCGGCACATCAGCGACCGAGTTGCCGTCATGTACCTGGGGCGGCTGGTGGAACTGGCCGACAAGAAAGAACTGTACACCAATCCGCTGCACCCTTACACCCAGGCGCTACTGGAAGCCGCCCCGATCCCGGACCCGGAAGTGAAAAAGGATTTCAAGGGCCTGGTGGGTGATCTTCCCAGTCCGCTCAACCCGCCTCCGGGCTGCCATTTTCATCCCAGGTGCCCGTACGCCATGGACGTGTGCCGGGTAAAAATCCCCGCTTTCGTGGAAGTCCATCCCCGGCACCATGTGCGCTGTTTCCTCCTGAGCGATCAAACCCAGGACAGCTGAGTCCCGATCCGGGTTGGACGGACAGCGGTTCACGTCAGTCCCTCCCGTCCAACCGCCTCCGCACCGCGTGAATCCCGCTCTCCCCCCAAAAGAGCCAGAAAATCGGGAAACGTAAGGGATCTGAAAGATCCTCCGCGCGATGCTACGATCACAGCCTCCAGCTCCAGGAGAAGCCCCAGAGATTTCGCGGCGCCGCATCTGCCGCGCCGCTGCACCGCTCGCGAAACCGGTGACTCCCCCGAAAAGCGGTCACGGGAAACCGTCGGCTCAACGGAGGCCGGCCTGGTGTCAAAACTCGAACCAAGGTGGGCACCAATGAAACGGAGAGCATGGATCGTGGCAACGAGCGTGGGCGTGGTGCTTTTCGCAATAACGGCGGCGCTCGCAGACTCCACACGCGAAGCCTACTACCGGGACTGCATCGACGCGAGGATCGAAAAGTGCGAGCAACTCGCGACGCATGCGGGCAGCAGGGGGCCGAACCTTCAGGCCGCCTCCGCCGAGGCCATGGAACAGGCAAGATTCTATCGGGAATCCAAGGAAGCCTTGGTCCGCAGGATGCATGAAGAGGCGGTGCCGCAGAAAGACTACAAGATCGACCACTTCCTCATTGAGAGTTACACCTCGCGCTGAAGGTTGACCGGCGGACCGATCTTCCGGCGGCTGGGGTTTGGCCATCGGCGAGCCCGCAAGAAATCGCTCGTTGGTTTCTGACCAAGCCCCGGGAGCCGTCGATACGATTCTAAAGGGAATCGCCGTCGTGGCGCGAAGTGCGGACTGTCGTCTTCAGATTCGGCGATCAGTCGACGACAACGGATCCATGCGGCATCGGCGCTTTGCGGGATGCCCGTCCTCCCTTAAGTCTTGCTTCCCTCATAATGTCCTTCAAATTCGTTCCGCCCGCTGGTAGGATTCCACCACGTCTTGGAACACCGCGGGGATTGGCATTCCCGTGGCAATTTACGGAACATTTGGCCTCGCGAGAAGTCAACCATGGACGCGGAAGAGGAAAACCGCAAGGAGTCGGCGAACGCTTTTTCCAAGGAGAACCGCCATCATGCCGAGCATCGAAGACGTCAAACACTATCTGGGATCCAGGGGGATCGAAGTCCGAGAATTTGAACAGCTGACACCGACCGCGGAAACGGCGGCCAAGGCCGTGGGGTGTTCCCCCGCAGAGATCGCCAAGAGCATCCTTTTCATCGTGGGCAACCAGCCCGTGGTGGTGGTCACCTGCGGAGACGTGAAAGTCAAAGGCTCGCTTCTCAAAAAGGCCACAGGCCTCACCGGAAAGGTCCGATTACCCAGCGAAGACGAAGTGGTGCGGCTCACCGGATACGCCCCCGGAGGCGTGTGCCCGTTTCTGCTCCCGGACGACGTCCGCCCGGTGATCGATTCGTCCCTGCGACGGTTTCCCGTGGTCTATGCGGCAGCGGGGAACAACCGCTCGGCGGTCCCCGTCACCGCCGACCAGCTGCTGGAAATCACGGGAGGCATTGAAGGCGAAGTGTGTGAACCCATGGCTCGGCCGCATTGATTTTGATGGATGCTTCCCCTAGAATTCGCTGGACGTTGAAAGCCCGCTCACTTCTCACGCGAAGGTCGAGTGCATGAACTCCGGTGTTGGCGTCATCGGGCGCCGGCTTCTCCTCCTTTCGCTTTCGTTCATGGGAATCCTGCTGGTCGGAACGGCCGGCTACATGATGGTCGCCGATTTCGGCTTCCTCGACGGCCTCTACATGACGGTCATCACGTTGACCACCGTCGGCTTTGGTGAAGTGCGCCCACTCGACCCGGGGGGGGAGGCTTTACACGATCCTGCTCATCTTCATGGGCGTCGGATTTGTCGCCTACCATACGGCCTCGTTCGGCCAGCTTCTCATGGACAGCAACCTGCTGGAACTCTACCGGAGGCGTCGGGTGCGCAAGAAACTGGAAGAGATGACCAATCACTATATTATCTGCGGTTACGGGCAAATGGGCAAAATCATCGTCAGGGAACTCCACCGCCACAAGGTCCCGCTGGTGGTCATCGACACCCTGGAATCGGATCTGCTGCGGCTCCAGGAAAGGGGGCTGCCTTACCTTGCCGGCGACGCCAGAGACGAAGAGAACCTCCTGGCGGCCGGCATCGAGAGAGCCAAGGGCCTGGTTTCCGTTGTGGCTCACGACACGGACAACGTCTTCATCGTCCTCACCGCCAGGGATTTGAACCGGAATCTCTTCATCTGCGCCCGGGCCATGACGTCCGGGATCGAAAAGCGGCTCATCAAGGCGGGCGCGGACCGGGTTGTTTCCCCTTACGCCGGGGGCGCCATCCGGATCGCCCAGAACATTCTCCGCCCCACCGTCACCGATTTCCTGGAACTGGCCCTCTCCGGCGACGGCATGGCTCTCAGCATGGAAGAACTCACCATTCCCGGGGAAGCGCCGCTTGTCGGAAAGATGCTCATGCACTCCGGCATCCGCAGTGATTTCAACCTGATCATCGTGGCCATCAAGCGATCCGACGGCACCATGATCTACAATCCATCGCCCCATGAAACACTCCACGGGGGCGACACTCTGGTAGCCATCGGACCCAAGGACAACCTGGACCGCTTCGCGGACCAACTGGGCGGGGAACCCCCGCGCTGATCCCCCAGGCGCACCAAGCGAAGGAAATATCAATGAAAGTAACCCTTTGACAAGTATTGCCTGATATCCTATAAGGGTTTTCGGCTCAACAAACCGGGTTCCTTTCCCTCCCAACCCAAGTTTCGTTCTTACAAATCCAGCTCCCTTTGGAGGTTGCCATGCATCAAGCGGTCATTGTGAGCGCGGTCCGAACGCCGGTCGGGAGTTTCGGCAGGTCGTTGTGTACCGTTTCCGCCGTGCAGTTGGGCGTAGTCGCGGTGAAGGAGGCGCTGGCCCGGATCGGCCTTTCGGCGGAGCAGGTCGACGAGGTGATCCTCGGGAACGTGCTCCAAGCCGGCCAGGGGCAGAATCCAGCCCGGCAGGTTGCCATACATGCGGGGGTCCCGCGGACCGTTTCCGCCTATACCGTCAACAAGGTCTGCGCCTCCGGCCTCAAATCGGTGGCCCTGGCGGCCCAGGCCGTCACGCTCGGTGACGCCGAGGTGGTGGTGGCGGGAGGCATCGAGAACATGAGTGCCGCGCCGTATGCGCTGCCGCAGGCCCGCTGGGGGCACCGCATGGGCGAAGGTCGCCTGGTGGACCTCATGATCCACGATGGGCTGTGGGACATCTTCAACGGCTACCACATGGGGATCACCGCTGAAAACGTCGCGGAACGGTTCGGCGTGAGCCGGGAAGACCAGGATCGTTTTGCTTTGGAGAGCCAGCAGAAGGCGGAAGCCGCCGTCCGAAGCGGCCGGTTCAGAGACGAGATTGTGCCGGTTTCGATCCCTCAGAGGAAGGGCGAACCCGTGCTTTTCGATACCGACGAGCATCCGCGGTTCGGCACGACCCTGGAATCGCTATCGAAACTGAAGCCGGCGTTCAAGCCCGATGGAACGGTCACCGCCGGGAACGCCTCGGGAATCAACGACGGCGCGGCCGCCATCGTGGTCATGTCGGAACGGAAAGCCGGGGACTTGAACCTGACGCCGCTCGCCTTCATCCGTTCCTACGCATCGGCCGGGGTCGATCCCGCCGTCATGGGCACCGGCCCCATTCCGGCCAGCCGCAAGGCCCTGGAAAAGGCCGGCTGGGCTGTAGACGACCTGGATCTCATCGAGGCCAACGAAGCGTTTGCGGCCCAAGCCATCGCCGTCAATCGAGAGATGGGCTGGGACACGTCCAAGGTCAACGTGAACGGTGGGGCCATCGCGTTGGGCCATCCCATCGGCGCTTCCGGCGCCCGGATCCTGACCACGCTGCTCCATGAAATGAAGCGACGGGGAGCCCGAAAGGGACTGGCCACACTGTGCATCGGCGGCGGGCAGGGCTTCGCCATCACCGTGGAAGCCCCCTGAATGCGGCTCGGGAAGCCGACCCCTGGATCACCCGAAAGCCGAACCACTAAAACCTGAGCTCAAGCGAAAGGCGAGGTGACCCCATGGCCTACGAGAACATCCTTTTCGAAGTTCAAGACGGGACAGCACTGCTCACCTTCAACCGGCCCAAGGCCCTGAATGCCCTGAATCCCCAGACTCTGGAAGAAGTGAGAAACGCTGTGGAGCGGGTTCGACAGGACGATGCCGTCCGGGTTCTGGTGTTCACCGGCGCCGGTGACAAGGCGTTTGTGGCTGGCGCGGACATATCGGAACTCCAGAAGATGAACGCACTGGAAGCCCGGCTTTTCGCCGAGCGCGGACAGGAGGTTTTCTTCAGCCTGGAGGCGCTCCCCAAGCCGGTCATCGCCTGTGTCAACGGGTTCGCCTTGGGCGGCGGTTGCGAACTGGCCATGAGCTGCGACTTCATCTACGCTTCGGAACGGGCGCAGTTCGGCCAGCCCGAGATCAATTTGGGCATCATTCCCGGCTTTGGAGGCACTCAGCGCCTGGCCCGGCTGATCGGTAGAGCCAAGGCCAAGGAACTTTGCATGACCGGAGAGCGTATCAGCGCCCAGGAAGCCAAGGCACTGGGCCTGGTGGCCAAGGTCTTTCCAGCCGAAACCCTCCTGGAAGAGACCCTCAAGGCGGCCCGCAACCTGGCGGAAAAAAGCCGCGTAGCCCTCAGAGCCATCAAGCAGGTGGTGGACCGGGGGATGGACGCGGACCTGAAAACGGGTTGCGCCTTCGAAGCGGAGGCGTTCGGCGTCTGCTTCGCGGGTCAGGACGCCAGGGAAGGAACCACCGCTTTCCTGGAAAAACGGAAGCCTCTTTTCACGGGCACCTTCACGAACTGACGTGTTTCGCGCGGCCCGCCGCAGGCGGCCTCGCAGCTCCGCGGCGGCCTTCAGACAACCGGCTGCCGGAACCCTAGGAATACGTGTTGCGCGCAGAGGAGCTGACATGAACTTTGAGCTGACCGAAGAACAGAGAATGATTCAGGACATGGCCCGTAAGTTCGCCGAACGTGAGATCGCTCCGGTCGCTGCCGAATTGGATCGCACCCACCGCCATCCGGAAGAGATCGTCAAGAAGATGGGGGAACTGGGCCTCATGGGCGTCACCGTTCCCGAGGCCTATGGGGGGGCCGGAATGGACTACGTGAGTTACGCGCTGGCGACCATGGAGATTTCCAAGGCGTGCGCGTCCTGCGGCGTGATCATGAGCGTGTGCAACAGCCTCTACAACTTCCCGGTCTACGCGTTCGGGTCCGAGGAACAGAAGCAGAAGTACCTCCGGCCGGTCGCCAGCGGCGAAGCCCTGGGCTGCTATGGACTCACGGAATCCGGAGCGGGTTCGGACCCTGCCGCCATGAGAACCACCGCGGTGCTGGACGGCGATGAATGGGTGATCAACGGAGAAAAGAAGTTCATCACCAACGGAAACGTCGCCCGCTACTGCGTGCTCGCGGCCGTGACGGACCGGAGCAAGGGCTACAAGGGCATCAGCTCCTTTGTGCTGGACCTGGAGAACACGCCCGGCTTCCGCGTGGGCAAAGTGGAAGAAAAGCTGGGCATCAACGCCTCGGGCACCGCCGAGCTCGTTTTCGAAGACGCCCGGGTTCCCAGGGAGAACCTCCTCGGTAAGGAAGGCGAAGGCTTCAAGCAGATGCTCACCACCCTGGACGGAGGCCGCATCGGCATCGCCTCTCAGGCCATCGGCATCGGCCGTGCGGCGCTCCAAGCCGCCATCGAATACAGCAAGACCCGGGAACAGTTCGGTCGCCCCATATCGAGTTTCCAGGCCATCCAGTGGAAGGTCGCCGACATCGCCACACAGCTGGACGCCGCGGAACTGCTGACCTTGCGAGCCGCCTGGCTGGAACAGAACGGCCGCTCCTACGAAAAAGAAGCGGCCATGGCCAAGATGTACGCTTCAGACACAGCCATGTGGGCGACGGTCGAATGCCTCCAGATCCTGGGCGGCTACGGATACTGCAAGGAATATCCGCTGGAACGACACCTGCGCGACGCCAAGATCACCCAGATCTACGAAGGCACCAATGAAATCATGCGGCTGGTGATCGCCAGAAGCATCGTGGGAAAGAAGTAAACCTCCGCGCTCGCGAGCAAAAAAACCCGGGAAGCTCTCTGCAGCTTCCCGGGTTTTTTCAGCGACAGGCAAGCCGTTCCGATGAGGGGGTCCGGCCTTGGTCCTGGAGGTACCTTGAAGAGCGTCACCGCGCGGTGGGGTTTCGCCTTGGGCCCGTGGCGTCCGAAGCTCGGAAGGTCACTCCCACAGGCCCCATCTTCATGCCGCGCCGGCCAGTCGACGCATCCGACGCTGGATCCGCTTGATGGCCTTCTTGCGCTTGATGCGCCGTCGTTCGCCCTTGGAAAGATAGTAATTGTGGCGGCGCAGCACGGGCTGCACGTTCTTCTGAAAATCTTTCCGAAGTTTACGGATCTTCTTTTCGAAACTGTCTCTCGTCTCGAATTCCGCCATCCAGTTTTCACCTGCCTTTCAACAACCAAAGAGCCCCTTCCGGACCCCCTGTCCCGAAGTCTTGGGAACGCTCCCCGGCGAATCCACAGCCGGCCGCCCTCCCGTCCCAATGCACTTGCCTGCACAAACGCCGTCAACCGGAGAGTCAGACTAGCACACGAAATAACGCAAGAACAAGCAAAAACCGCCTCCATGTCCGATACAGCCGCCAAGCTTCCAGGCTCAGAAGCTCTTCGGCTCACAGAGCAGGTCGAAATGGGAAAACTGCATACTGAAGGTAGCCCGCCCTTGGGTGGCGCTTCGCAGAGTCGTCGAATACCCGAACATCTTGGAAAGCGGCACCATGGCTTCAACCACCTGGACGGCCTTTCGCGCGGTGATCCCTTCGATACGACCTTTCCTCAGGTTGAGGTCCCCGATCACCTCACCCAGGAATTCTTCGGGCACCAGGATCTCAACGGCCATGTACGGTTCCAACAAGGTGGGGTCGCCCTGTCTGAACGCGTCACGAAACGCCATGGTGGCGGCCACCCGAAAGGCCAGTTCCGTAGAAACACCTTCCTGCGCCTGGCCGCCCACGAGGGTTACCAGCGTGTCCGTCACCGGGTACCCTAGGATCTCGCCGCTCGTCAGCGCATCGCTGACGCCTTCTTCCACGGCTCCAAGAAAGGCGTCAGGTATCGAACCGTCTCGAACCCGGCTCTCGATCACGTTCCCCTTGTTCCGGCCCCGCGGGCTCAGAAACAGTTCCACGCCGGCAAACTGGCGGGAACCGGAGATCTCACGGTCGAACACTCCGAGACCCCGAGTTTCCTTTTGAATGGTTTCCCGGTAGACCACCTGGGGTTTGCCCACGTTGACATTCACGTTGTAGTCGCGCTGCAGGCGGGTCACGATGATCTCCAGGTGCAGCTCCCCCATGCCGCTGATGACCATCTGCCCCGTATCTTCGTTTTCCTGAAAAAGGAAGGTGGGATCTTCTTCGGCCAGCCGCTGCAGGGCTTCCAGCAGCTTGTCCTGGTCAGCCCGGGTCTTGGGCTCAACGGCGGTGGAAATCACCGGCTGGTAAAACTCGATGGATTCCAGTAGGATCGGATGGTCGGCGTCGCAGAGGGTGTCCCCGGTGGTGGCCGACTTCAGGCCCATCAGCGCCACGATGCTGCCCACCTCGGCTCCCTCCAGCCGCTCCCGCTTGTTGGCGTGCATCTGGAAAATCCTGGAAAGCTTCTCGCGTGTTCCCTTGGTGACGTTGTAAACCATGTCCCCCACCCGCACTTTGCCGGAGTAGATGCGGGCGTAGGTGAGCTTCCGCCCCTGGTCCATGAAAATCTTGAACGCCAGTGCCGCAAAGGGTTCCGAAGCGCTGCTCAGCCGCTTCTCCGGTTCCTTGGTGACCGGATGGATCCCTTCAACGGGCGGCACGTCCATGGGACACGGAAGGTAATGGCCGATGGCGTCCAGGAGGGGCTGAATGCCCTTGTTCTTCAGAGCCGAACCGCACAATACGGGGACCATTCTAAGTTCCAGGGTGAGCTTCCGGATGACCGGGATGAGGTCGGCCGAATCGATGGGGAGCCCCTCGAGATATCGTTCCATGAGTCCATCGTCCCACTCGGCCACCCGCGCCACGAGCTCCTCGCGTGCCTCGCGGGCAGCGCCCAGAAGCTCCGGCTCGATCTCACCGTATTCGTAGCGGGCCCCCAGCGTCTCGTCGAACCAGGTCACCTGCTTCATTTCCAGAAGATCGATCACGCCGCGAAACTCGGCCTCCCGGCCCACGGGAAGCTGCAGCAGAAGCGGATTCGCTTTCAGCTTCTCCCGCATCTGGTCCAAAACGCCCGGCAGATCGGCGCCGATCCGATCCATCTTGTTCACGAAAGCGATCTTGGGGACGCGATACTTGTCGGCCTGGTGCCAGACCGTTTCGGACTGGGGTTCGACGCCGCCCACACCGCAAAAGACGGCGAGGGCTCCGTCGAGGACCCTGAGGGACCGCTCCACCTCAATGGTGAAGTCTACGTGCCCGGGAGTATCGATAAGGTGGATTTCGTGGCCCTTCCAGTGACAGGTGGTGACGGCGGAGGTGATGGTGATGCCCCGTTCCTGTTCCTGCTCCATCCAATCCATCACCGCCGTACCCTCGTGGACTTCTCCGATCTTGTGGGATCTTCCGGTGTAATAGAGGATCCTTTCAGTGACGGTGGTCTTGCCGGCATCGATGTGAGCGATGATGCCTATGTTTCGGATTGCCTTCAGCTTTTGTGGCTCAGCCATCGCGTTTTCCCGTCGGGATGAGTTGAAAGGCCCGGCCGGCAGGCCCCCTGCGCCCTGACCCTCCGAGAGGGCGGAGGCTTCAGGTTCCGCCCACCTGTCGCAGCCGTTGATCTCAAGCCAGTTTCTAGTATAATCATGATATTTGACGGATCGTGGCGGGTCGGACCGGCGTGCCCAGGACGTCGAACGTCCACGATCGCCCATGCCGAATCACCTTCAACCCCACGGGAGGAGGACATGACCAAAGTCATACAGAGCCGCGCCAGGCCGTCTCCGTACCAGGCGAGCGTCTGCCACCCCGCTCCCAATCCCATCATGTGCCGGGAAGGGCGAGGGGCGCGAAACTTTTCCTGTTTTCATTACGACAGGTGCCTCGACAAGGCGGCGAAAGGGATGTGGAGCGGCTTTACGTGTCACGAATGCCCCTTCTTTCAGGGCCGCGACGAGCCATCCTGAGCATTCGGCATCATCGGCCTGGAAATACGGAAACCCGCCTTGATCATCCGGGCGGGTTTCCCTATTTCGCGGACGCGTCGCCCCGAGACCCCTCCGCCCGACCGCTCGACCGTGGATCAAAGGGCCATGCCGACGTCCCTTCCTGATTTCAATCTTCTTTCGCCGCCGATTGAGAACCTGCCTTGGAACCGACCGGCTTGCCGCCTTCCGGCAGCAGTTCGATCAGGCACATGGGAGCGGCATCCCCCCGCCGGAAACCCATCTTAACGATTCGAGTGAACCCACCGGGCCGGTTCTGATACCGTGGGCCCAGTTCGGCGAAAAGCTTATGCACCACACCCTTGTCGCGGACCACGGCCAGCGCCTGCCGCCGAGCGTGCAGGTCGCCGCGCTTTCCCAACGTGATCATCCAATCGGTCCAACGGCGCAATTCCTTCGCCTTCGGCACGGTAGTGTAAATCCTTTCCTCATCGAGCAGGGAAGTCACCATGTTCCGAAACATGGCGAGGCGGTGACTGGAACTCCGATTCAGTTTTCTCCCGGATTTCTGGTGCCGCATGGCTACTCTTCTTCCTTTCTGCGTTCCTCGATCTCCTCCCGACTGGGGAAGTTATCCAGTTTCATCCCGAGCGACAACCCCATTTCACCGAGGATCTCCTTGATCTCGTTGAGCGACTTTCGACCGAAGTTCTTCGTCTTGAGCATCTCGCCTTCCGACTTCTGAACCAGTTCACCGATATAGCGGATATCGGCGTTCTTGAGACAATTGGCCGAACGAACCGAGAGCTCCAGTTCATCCACACTCCGGAACAAGTGTTCGTTGAAAGTCGGCTCTTCCTCGGTGTACTCGTCCTCGGCGGGTTCCTCGCCCTCCTCGAAATTGATGAAAACCGACAACTGCTCTTTCAGAATCTTCGCCGCAAAGGCCAGCGCGTCTTCGGGCGTGACGCTGCCGTCCGTCCAGATCTCCATGGTCAGCTTGTCGTAATCGGTGCGCTGTCCGACGCGTGCCTGGGTGACGACGTAATTCACCTTCTGGATCGGCGAATAGACCGCATCGATGGGAATCGTCCCGATGGGGAGCTCTTCGCTGGTTTCCCAATCCGCAGGCACATATCCCTTGCCCTCCTTGACGGTCAATTCCATGCGCAGCCTCCCGTCCTTGGCAAGGGTACAGATGTGCTTCTCCGGGTTGAGCACCTGTAGGCCCGAGTCCCCCCGAATGTCGGCAGCGGTGACGACCCCTTCACCCTCCTTTTCGATCAGGAGCGTCCTGGGCGTCTCCCCCTTGACCTTCAGGCGGACTTCCTTGAGATTCAAAATGATGTCCGTAACGTCTTCAAGCACCCCGGGCACCGATGAAAATTCATGGAGGACGCCCTCGATCTTCACGTCCGTAATGGCGGCGCCTCTCAAGGAGGAAAGCAGCGTCCGCCGCAGGGCATTTCCCAGTGTGGTTCCGAAGCCCCGTTCCAGCGGCTCACAGACGAACTTTCCATGTCGATCGGGTCGTTCTCCCGATTCCACTTCCAAGCGTTTAGGCCGAATCAAGTCGCGCCAGTTTTTCTGCATATTCTGTCCTCATCTTCCGGAATTGGCTGGAGCCTCGAACGCCCGCTCCAAATCCAAAAATCCGGATCGGGCGCTTCACGTCATCCTGCGCCCGGATCCGGCTATAACTCGCTCAGCGCGTGAATTACTTGGAGTAGAACTCGACGACCAACTGTTCCTGGACGGGCAGATTCATCTCCTCCCGGGTCGGGATCGACCGGAAGGCGCCCTGGAATTTCTCCTTGTCCAGTTCGAGCCAGGCGGGCACCCCACGGCGGGGCACCGCATCCAGGGCTTCCGTGATCGCTCCGATCTGCCGGCTCTTTTCCCTGACCGCGACCACGTCCCCGGGCTGCAGCAGATAGGACGGAATATTGACCTTTCGGCCGTTGACCAGGAAGTGGTTGTGACGGACCAGCTGCCGGGCCTGGGACCGGGAATTGGCGAAACCGAGCCGATAGACCGTGTTGTCGAGCCGCCGCTCCAGAAGCACGAGGAAGTTGGTACCCGTCACTCCCCTCTGACGGTCGGCTTCCTTGAAATAGTTCTTGTACTGTTTTTCCTGCAGCCCGTAGATGCGCTTGATCTTCTGCTTTTCACGCAGCTGCAGCCCGTAGTTGGACAACTTTCCGCGCCTCTGCCCGTGCTGACCCGGAGGGTAACTCCGGCGTTCGTACGCGCACTTGTCAGAGTAACAACGGTCCCCTTTCAGGTAGAGCTTCATATTTTCGCGCCGGCACAGCCGGCACACCGGGCCTGTGTTACGAGCCAAGTCCTGTCCTCCTGTATGTCCTCGTCGCCCTCAATGCCAACCCCAAAACCAGCGAACGCCTCAGACCCGCCTCCTCTTGGGCGGACGGCAGCCGTTGTGCGGAATGGGCGTCACGTCCCGGATGACGGTGACGTTCAGACCGGCGGCCTGCAGGGCCCTGAGCGCGGCCTCCCGCCCCGAACCCGGACCCTTCACGTACACTTCCACGCTCTGGAGTCCGTGTTCCATGGCGGCCTTGGCGGCGGACTGGGCCGCCACCTGGGCGGCGAAAGGCGTGCTCTTGCGCGATCCCTTGAAACCCTGGCTCCCGCCGCTCGCCCACGATATGGCGTTGCCGCTGGTATCCGTGATGGTGATCACCGTGTTGTTGAACGTGGAACGGATGTGAGCAATGCCGTTTTGGATGTTCTTGCGTTCCTTCTTCTTGCGCGGACCGCCTTTTCCCTTAGCCATTTCGCCTCCACCCCGTGTCTATTTCTTTCGTTTTCCGATGACCGACCTGCGAGGACCTTTCCGCGTGCGTGCGTTGGTATGAGTTCGCTGGCCGCGCACCGGCAGGCCGCGCCGATGACGCAGGCCCCGATAACATCCAAGGTCCATCAGGCGCTTGATGTTCATGGACACTTCCGATCGGAGATCGCCTTCGACCTTGTAGTTGGCGTCGATCACCTGGCGGATGGCGTTGATTTCCTCTTCCGTCAGATCGTCCGTTTTCACGCTGGGGTCAACGTTGGCCTGCCTCAGTATCTTTTCGGACGTCGACCGGCCGATGCCGTAGATGTACGTCAGGCCAATCTCGATGCGCTTGTTCTTCGGTAAATCGATGCCTGCGATCCGTGCCAAAGCCAGCTCCTCCCTTAACCCTGTCTCTGTTTGTGCTTCGGATTTTCACAGATGACGCGCACCTGCCCGTGGCGCCGAATGATCTTGCACTTCCGGCACATGCGCTTCACCGACGCTCGCACTTTCATACGCACCCGCTCCCTTCGGCAATCGGCATTTGCTGATACGCAGCACTCAACCCTTGGAACGATAGACGATCCGACCCCGCGTGAGATCATAGGGCGAGAGCTCAACCGTGACCTTGTCCCCGGGCAGAATGCGAATGAAATGCATCCTCATCTTCCCGGAAATGTGCGCGAGAACTCTATGGCCATTCTCAAGCTCCACACGAAACATGGCGTTCGGAAGGGGCTCGATGACGGTGCCTTCCACCTCAATCGCGTCTTCTTTGGCCATATCGATATCTTTCTCCCAGATTCTGATAGCTTAGCAGAAAAGCTCTTTTCAGAAGCGCTGCATTATATACAGCGGTCCGGCGGCTGTAAAGCCCTTTAGAGGACCGTCAGGATTTCGGGGCCGTTTTCGGTGATCGCCACCGTGTGTTCGTAGTGCGCCGACAGTTTCCGGTCCCGCGTGACCGCCGTCCACCGATCGTCCAGGATTTCGATTTCCGGCCCTCCCTCGTTGATCATCGGTTCGATGGCGAGCACCATTCCGGGCTTGAGTTTCACGCCTTTGCCCGGAGGCCCGTAGTTGGGGATCTGAGGGCTTTCGTGGAGGCTCTTTCCAATCCCATGGCCCACGAATTCCCTGACCACCGAATACCCGTGGCGTTCCACATGAGCCTGAACGGCATGGGAGATATCCGAAAGCCGATTGCCCGCGACCGCCTTTTCAATGGCTTTCCCGAGGGATTCCTGGGTCACCCGGCATAGGCGGCGCGCGGCTTCGGAGACGTCTCCCACGGCCACGGTCACCGCAGCGTCCCCATAGTAGCCGTCCAGAAGAACCCCGAAATCCACACTGATGATGTCTCCTTCCGCCAGCCGGCGTTCCTTGGACGGCATCCCGTGGACGACTTCTTCATTGACGGACGTGCACAGCGCGTACGGGAATCCATGATAGCCCTTGAAGGCCGGAACCGCCCCGTACTTTGCGGCCAGTTGCTCACTCAACGCGTCCAGTTCCCAGGTGGTGACCCCCGGCCGAACCCGCTCCTTCAGCGCTTCGAGAACTTCCGCCACGATCCGGCAGGAGCGCCGGATTTTCTCGATTTCGCGTTTAGACTTGAGAATGATCAAAAAACGCCTCTACCCCAGGACCGCCACGATTCGACCGAAAATGTCGTCGATATCCCCCACGCCGTCGATCCGGCGCAGCTTGCTCTGATTGTCGTAGTAGTTGATCAAGGGCTCCGTCTGGTCCGAGTAAACCTTGAGTCGCGAGGTCACCGTCTGCACGTTGTCGTCGTCGCGCTGGTAGAGCTCGCCGCCGCACTTGTCGCAGGTCCCGTCCTTTTTCGGCGGATCGAACTTCACGTGGTAGCCCGCCCCGCATTCACGGCACGTGCGCCGCCCGGTCAGGCGTTCCACCAGTTCGTCGTTGGGGACCTCGATGCAGACCACGTGGTCGATCTTCTGGCCCAGTTGGCCGAGCATGCCGTCGAGCGCTTCAGCCTGGCTCACATTCCTGGGAAACCCGTCCAACATGTAACCCTTGGCGCAATCGTCCTGCTGAATCCGTTCCTTAACCAGTCCGATCACCACGCTGTCGGGAACCAGTTCCCCCTTGTCCATGTATTTCTTGGCCTCCAGCCCCAAGGGGGTTCCCGCCTTGAGGGCTGCCCGGAGCATGTCGCCGGTTGAAATCTGGGGAATCCCGTACTTGTCGATCAGCCTTTTGGCCTGCGTTCCTTTCCCGGCTCCCGGGGGACCCAACAAGATGATGTTCATGCCTCTCTCCTCCCTTCAGCGACTCCGACTGCTTACCTGCTGCCTTCCACCCCTCACGCACAAAAACACGAGGAGTCCTCCGACTCCTCGTGAGCATTCCCTTTCCCAAATCCGGCGTCATCGCCGGCCCTTGACTCTCCCTTTCTTGAGAAATCCCTCGTAGTGCCGGCTCAACATGTGAGCCTCAATCTGAGCCACCGTGTCCATCGCCACGCCCACCACGATGAGGAGCGCGGTCCCGCCGAAGTAGAAGGGCACGTTGAATTCTTGGATCAGAACCGTCGGCAGCACGCAGACCGCCGAAACGTAAAGGGCGCCTCCAAGCGTGATGCGGCTCAGTACCCGGTCGATGAATTCCGCGGTGGAATGCCCGGGCCGGATGCCGGGAATGAATCCGCCGTACTTTTTCATGTTGTCGGCCACATCCACCGGATTGAACACGATGGCCGTGTAAAAGTAGCAAAAGAAGATGATGAAGCCCACGTACAAGATGTTGTAGAGCCAATGTCCGGGAGTCAGAGTCCGGGCCACCGCTTCCATCCACGGCGTCTTGATGAAGTTGGCGATGGTGGCCGGAAACATGATGATCGATGACGCGAAGATCGGCGGAATGACCCCCGAGGTGTTGATCTTGAGGGGCAGGTGCGTGCTCTGGCCGCCGTACATACGCCTGCCCACCACCCGCTTCGCATATTGGACCGGAATCCTCCTCTGGCCCCGCTCCATGAAGATGATGGCCCCCACGATGACCACCATGGCCACCAGAAGGATCAAGGCGACAAACACGCTCATTTCACCGGTCTGGATGAGCCGCATGGTGTTGACCACGGCTCCCGGCATCCCGGCCACGATTCCGGCAAAGATGATGAGCGAAATCCCGTTGCCGATTCCCCGCTCGGTGATCTGTTCGCCGAGCCACATGATGAACGCCGTCCCCGCCGTCAGGGTGATCACGGTGATCAGCCGGAAACCCCAGCCCGGATGGATCACCACGGGTTCCCCGCCGGGGCCCGTCATCCCCTCAAGGCCGAAGGCGATCCCGAAGCCCTGGATGATGCTCAACACCACCGTGCCGTAGCGCGTGTACTGAGTGATCTTCTTCCGCCCGGCTTCCCCTTCCTTCTTCAGCTGTTCCAGGTGCGGGATCACCACCGTGAGGAGTTGCAGGATGATCGAGGCGCTAATGTAAGGCATGATGCCGAGCGCGAAGACCGAAAGCCTTTCCAGCGCTCCCCCCGAAAACATGTTGAACAGCCCGAGGAGTGTGCCCTGCGCGGCCCCGAAAAAGGCCGCCAGCGCTTCGCCGTTGATTCCCGGAGTGGGGATGAACACGCCGATCCGGTAAACGGCAAGGAGAAGCAACGTGGTCCCGACCCGCTTCTTGAGCTCGGGGATCTTTCCTATGTTTTGAAAACCCGTCAGCACGGATTAATCCTTTTTGGCTGGGATCAGCACGACCTGTCCACCGGCTTCACGAACCTTCTCCACCGCCGACGCGCTCGCCCGGTGGACGCGCACCGTGACCGGACGGTCCAGGCTTCCGGATCCGAGGAGTTTCACCTGGGCGTCGGCCTTGGAAATCAGCCCCGCCCTCACCAGCTCCACCGGTCCAACCTCACTGCCCTCGGCGAACCGGCCCAGAGCCTCAACATTGACGATGCTGTACTCCTCGCGGAAGATATTGGTGAATCCACGCTTGGGCACCCGGCGCTGCAACGGCATCTGGCCCCCTTCGAACCATGGAGGCGTCCCGCCGCCGGCCCGGGACTTCTGGCCCTTGTTCCCTCTACCGGCCGTCTTGCCGAGCCCGGATCCGTTGCCGCGTCCAACTCTCTTCGCTTTTCGCCTCGCCCCTGGGGCGGAAGCCAGTTCATCCAGTCTCATGATTATCTCCACCTCGTGGCTTTGGATGTTGCGGCTAGGCTTCCCGCACCTCGACCAGGTGGTTCACCTTCACCACCGCACCCACGATCGGGGGGGTCGCGTATAGCGTCACTTCCTTGTTGACCCTGGTCAGTCCCAAGGCCTTCAGGATCTTTCGGTGCTTCTCGGGCCTGCCGATGGGACTCCGCACCAGCTTGACTTTGATGGCCTGTGCCATGCCCTCACTCCTTCTCCGCCTCTAGGCACGCAGTTCCTGCGGTTCCCGCCCCCGGGTCCTGGCGATCCTTTCCGCACTCCTCAGCTGCCTCAGTCCTTCCAGCGTCGCCTTCACCACGTTGTGCGGGTTCCTCGACCCGATGCACTTGGTGAGCACGTCGCGGACGCCCGCCGCTTCCATCACCGCGCGAACCGCCCCACCGGCGATCACGCCGGTTCCCGGCGACGCCGGCTTCAACACCACGCTGGATGCCCCGAACCGCCCGAGGACGTCATGGGGGATGGTGCCGTCCATCAGGGGCACCTCAAACATATCCCGCTTAGCGGTATCGAGTCCCTTTCGGATGGCTTCCGGCACTTCGTTGGCCTTGCCGAGCCCGAAGCCGACCCGTCCGTTGCCGTCGCCGACCACGACGATGGCGCTGAAGGAGAACCGCCGGCCGCCCTTGACCACCTTCGCCACCCGGCTGATGTGGACGATTTTGTCGATGATCTGCGTTTCGCTGGATTCAAATGCTGCCAAGATCGAGCCTCCCCCTGGCTTGTGAGTTTTCTAGAAGTCCAGTCCCGCCTTGCGGGCGCCGTCGGCGACAGCCCGAATGCGGCCGTGATAGATGAAGCCGTTCCGGTCGAAGACCACCTGCCGGATGCCACGTTCCAGGGCTTCCCGGGCGATGCGTTCGCCCACCAGTTCGGCGCTTCGCACCTTGCCCCCGGTCTTTTCATCCGAACCCGGATCCTTGAGCAACGTTGACGACGCGGCCAGGGTGACGCCCCGGGTGTCGTCGATGATCTGAGCGTAGATGTGCTTGGCGCTCCGGAACACGGTGAGACGCGGTCGGTCGGGGGTTCCCTTGACCTTCGTTCGGATGCGTTTCTTCCGTTTCAGTCGAGCCTGTTCCCGCGGATTCTTTTTCGATGTCATTTCAGCCTTCCCTCGCCCTATTTCTTGGCGCCGGCCTTACCCGCCTTCCGCCGCACGGTTTCATTGGCGTAACGAATGCCCTTTCCCTTGTAGGGTTCCACCGGCCGCAACGCCCGAATCTTCGCCGAGGTCTCCCCCAGGAGTTCCCGATCGATACCTTCCAGCCCGATGACCGTCTGCTTTTCGACCTTGGCGGTGATCCCTTCGGGCAGCACGTACTGCACGGGGTGGGAATAGCCGAGCGTCAGCGTGAGGATGTTCCCGCTCGCATCCGCCCGGTATCCGATGCCGTGTATCTCCAGCACCTTCCGAAAGCCCTCGCTCACCCCGGTGACCATGTTGCCCACCAGAGCTCGCGTCAGGCCGTGCATGGCCCTCGACCGGCGCGATTCGTCGCGCCGGAGCACCACGAGGCTGCCGCCGTCCACCTGGACGTCGATCTCCGGCGGAATCTCTCGGCTCAACGACCCCTTGGGCCCGTTCACCGTCACGACGGTCCCTTCCATCTGGACCGTCACCCCCTGGGGGATTTTGATCGGGTTCTTCCCCACTCGAGACATAACCAGACTCCCTCCCTGAAAAAACCGCCGGCGCCGCATTGCGCCGCAGCGGGGCTCACCGCTACCACACGGAACAGAGCACTTCCCCGCCCACCCGGTTGGCGCGCGCCTCCCGGTCGGTCATGATCCCCTTCGACGTCGACAGGATGGCGATACCCAAGCCGTTGAGCACCCTCGGGATTTCATCGTGGCCCACGTAGACCCGGCGGCTCGGCTTGCTGACCCGTTCCATACCGGTCACCGCCGCTTCCCGATCGGTGCTGTATTTCAGGTGGACCCTGAGCACCCCCTGCTTGTCGTCCTTGATGAGCTTGTAATGCTTGATGTAGCCCTCTTCCTTCAGGATCCGGGCGAGTTCCGTCTTGAGCCGCGACGCCGGGATGTCCACCTTGTCGAATCGAGCCCGCTGCCCGTTTTTGATCCTGTTCAAGAAATCGGCGATCGGGTCCGTCATTGCCATAGATCAGGTCTCCTTCTCATCCTCTCCCGCGAGTCTTACCAGCTCGACTTCACCACCCCGGGCAGCTCGCCGTTGAGCGACATCTTCCGAAAGCAGATGCGGCACATCCCGAACTTCCTGAGGTAGGCCCGGGGCCGACCACAAAGAGGGCATCGGTTGTAAGCCCTGACGCGGAACTTGGGCGTTCGCGTCGCTTTCGCAATCATGGATTTCTTCGCCACAAAACACTCCTTGTCCGAGGCCTATTTCCTGAAGGGCATGCCCATGAGCTGCAGTAGAAGACGGGCCTCATCGTCGGTTTCCGCCGTGGTGACGATGGAGATGTTCATGCCCTTGATCTTGTCGATCTTGTCGTAGTCGATTTCCGGAAAGATGATCTGTTCCTTCACACCCAGCGTGTAGTTGCCGCGGCCGTCGAACGCCTTGGGGGACACCCCGCGGAAATCCCTCACCCGGGGCAGGGCCACGTTGACCAGCTTGTCGTAGAAATCGTACATGCGGTTGGCGCGCAGGGTCACCATGCACCCGATGGGCATCCCTTTTCTCAGTTTGAAAGCGGCGATACTCTGGCGCGCCCGCGTCACCACCGGTTTCTGCCCGCTGATGAGCGCCAGCTCTTCGGCGGCTGAATCCAGAATCTTGATGTTCTGGATCGCTTCACCAAGCCCCATGTTCAGCACGATCTTGCTCAACCTGGGAATCTGCATCGGGCTTTTGTACTTGAAGGTTTCCGCCAGCCTGGGCGCCACTTCCTGAGTGTAAAACTCGCGCAATCGTGCCATCTAACGCCTCCAGTCCCCCCGATCGGCGTGGACGTCATCCGTCGATGACTTCGCCGCATTTCTTGCAGAAACGCACCTTGCGGCCGTCTTCGAGGACCTTATAGCCCACTCGGGTCGGATCCGTGCACTTGGAACAAATGAGCATCAGGTTGGATACGTGAATGGGGGCTTCCTTTTCCAGGATCCCCCCCTGCCGGCTGTGAGGTCCAGGCCGCATGTGGCGCTTCACCATGTTGAGCTTTTCCACGATGGCCCGGTCCTTCTTGGGCAGAAGGCGCATCACTTTGCCGCTCTTGCCTTTCTCCTTGCCGGCGATCACCATCACGGTGTCGTTCTTTCTGATCCGATACTTCTTCACCACAGCCATGGCACCGAACTCCACTTCCCGCTACAGGACTTCCGGAGCGAGCGAAATGATTTTCATGAACTGCTTGGCCCTCAGTTCTCTCGCCACCGGACCGAAGATCCGGGTTCCGATGGGTTCCCTGGCCGCGTTGATGAGAACCGCGGAATTGTCGTCGAACTTGATGTAAGACCCGTCGGGGCGGCGAACTTCCTTGCTGGTGCGCACCACGACGGCTCGCAACACGTCGCCCTTCTTCACCTTGGCGTTCGGAATGGCTTCCTTGACGGACACCACGATGATGTCCCCCACCGTCGCATAACGCTTCCGCGAGCCGCCCAGTACCTTGATGCAGTAAAGCCGCTTCGCTCCGGAATTATCGGCGGCGTTGAGCTGAGTTTCCGCCTGGATCATCTTCTGCTCCCTTTCACCACAAGCACTCTAGCCGTCCTGGACTCCGTGACCCCGACCGCTTCCGGTCAACCGGCCGCGCGTTTGACGATCTCCAACACCACCCAGTGTTTGTCCTTGCTCAACGGCCGGCTCTCCTGCACCAGCACCTGGTCGCCGATCTGACAGGCGTTGGCCTCGTCATGGGCCTTGAAGGTGCTCTTGCGGCGCACATACTTCTTGTAAACCGCATGCCGAACCAGCCGCTCCACCCTGACCACCACGGTCTTGTCCATCTTGTTGCTCACCACCGTGCCGACCCGGGTCTTCCTTCGAGATTTCCCCTCTTGCCGTTCTTCCATAGAATAAGCCCCTTGGGAGTCTTTACGCCTTTTCCTTTTCACGAAGCACCGTCAGCACGCGCGCCACGTCCCTGCGGTACTTGGCCAGTTGCGCCGTATTTTCCAGCTGGCCGGTCGCGTGCTGAAACTTCAGGTTGAAAAGTGCCTCACGAATCTCGGCAAGCTTCTGCCGAAGTTCCTCCTGGCTCATATCCCGCAATGCCCTGGCTTTCATAGCACATCCTGCCTCGAAACAAAGCGCGTCGGGATGGGCAGCTTGTGCGCGGCCAGCCGGCAGGCTTCGCGCGCCACCTCTTCCGGTACGCCCTTCAATTCATAGAGAATCCGTCCCGGTTTCACCACGGCCACCCAGCCTTCCGGGGAACCCTTGCCCTTGCCCATCCGCGTCTCGGCGGGCTTCTTGGTGTAGGGCTTGTCCGGAAAGATGCGGATCCAGATTTTGCCGCCGCGCTTCACGTGTCGCGTGATGGCCACACGAGCGGCTTCGATCTGCCGGGACGTGATCCAGCCCGTTTCCAGCGCCTTCAGCCCGTAGTCGCCGAAATTCAGCTGATGGCCGCGGTAGGCCATACCGCGGCGACGTCCCTTCTGCTGCTTTCTGTATTTGACCCGTTTCGGTGCGAGCATTTCACAAACCCCTCTGGCAGCATTTGCTCCCTGGCGGCCGCTGCGCGCCGGGTTCCGCCGCGGCGGCACCCGACGCCGGGACATCCTGCGCCTACGCGAGGACCTCGCCCTTGAAAATCCAGACCTTGACGCCGATCACGCCGTAGGTCGTCTTCGCAACCGCCGTGGAATAGTCGATGTCGGCTCTCAGCGTGTGAAGTGGAACCCGTCCCTCACGGTACCATTCGCGGCGAGCCATTTCCGCTCCACCCAGCCGCCCGGCACAGGCCACCCGAACCCCCTTGGCTCCGAATTTCAGCGACGAGGTCACCGCCCGCTTCATGGCGCGCCGAAAGGCCACCCGGCGTTCCAGCTGCAGGGCGATGTTTTCCGCCACCAGCGTGGCGTCCAGTTCAGGCCGCCGTACTTCCTGGATGTCGATGAGGATCTCCCGCTTGAAGCGCCTTTCCAAGTCCCTTCTCAGCGCCTCGATTTCGGCCCCCTTCTTTCCGATCACGATCCCGGGGCGGGCCGTGAAGATCCTGATCTTGGCCTTGTTGGCGGCCCTTTCGATTTCAATCTTCGCGATGCCCGCATGGTACAGCCGCCCCTTGATGTAGTTGCGGATCATGCGGTCTTCGTAAGCGAGTTTGGCATAGTCCTTCGTGGCGAACCACTTGGAATCCCACGTCTTGATCACGCCAAGCCGAAATCCGATCGGGTGCACCTTCTGTCCCAAACTTCACCTCCAAAAACGTCCCTACGGCTGGTTTCCGATTCCATCCATGGGCCGGACCGCCGCGGCACCCATCGCCCGCGACCGCAATCCGGCCTCCGCACGCCGTTGACTCCGGCCCGCTACCTCTCTTCCAGCACCACCGTGATGTGGCTCGTCCGCTTGATGATCCTCGTCGCACGTCCCATGGCCCTGGGCCGCCACCGCTTCAGGCGCGGGCCCTCGTCCACGTGAATGTTCTTCACGAACAGGTTGTCCATGTCCATGACGCGCGAGTTTTCCGCGTTGGCCATGGCCGAACGCAGGGTCTTTCCGATGTAACGGGCGCCTTTCTTCGGCGTGTACTTCAAAATGGTCAGCGCCTCGTTCAACGGCTTGCTGCGAACAAGGTCCGCCACCAGCCTGGCCTTGGTCGGCGAAATCCGGATGTATTTCGACACCGCCCTCACTTCCATCACTTCTTCCCCTTCACCTTGGACTTCCTGTCGCCGGCATGCCCGTAGAACGTCCGCGTCGGAGCGAACTCACCGAGCTTGTGGCCCACCATGTTCTCGGTGACGAAGACCGGGATGAACTTCTTCCCGTTGTGCACCGCGAGGGTCAGGCCCACGAACTCGGGCACGATGGTGGACCGTCTGGACCAGGTCTTGATCACTCTTCGGTCGCCCGTTTCGCGCGCTTTGTAGGCCTTTTGCATGAGATGGTCGTCAACGAACGGTCCCTTTTTCAGAGAGCGAGGCACCTTTTCCTCCTTCGCTTACTTCCTGCGGCGAATGATGAGCTTATCGCTCGGTTTGGTCTTGCGCGTCCGATACCCCTTGGTCGGCTTGCCCCACGGGGTGCACGGGTGCCGCCCGCCGGAACTGCGGCCTTCGCCGCCCCCCATCGGGTGATCGACGGGGTTCATGGCCACGCCGCGGACTTTGGGGCGGCGTCCCAGCCAGCGCTTCCGCCCCGCCTTGCCGACGGACAGGTTCTCGTGTTCGATATGGCCCACCTGCCCGACGGTGGCCCGGCACACGATGGGAACCATCCGCATTTCCCCCGAGGGGAGCCGCAGGATGGCATGCCGGCCTTCCTTGGCCATGAGCTGCGCCCCGCTTCCGGCGGACCGCACCAGCTGCCCGCCTTTTCCCGGCTTCATTTCCACGTTGTGGACGACGGTTCCCAGGGGCATCCTTTCCAGCCGCAGGCAGTTTCCCGGCTTGATATCCGCCGTGTCGCTGCTCACCACCGTATCGCCCACCTTCAGCCCAACCGGAGCCAGAATGTAGCGTTTCTCACCGTCCAGGTAATGCAGCAGCGCAATGCGCGCGGAACGGTTCGGGTCGTATTCGATGCTCGCCACCTTCGCCGGGACGTTTTCCTTCTCGCGCCGAAAATCGATGATCCGATACAGGCGCTTGTGCCCGCCGCCCCGGTGCCGCACCGTGATCCTTCCGTAGCAGTTTCGCCCGCCCTTTTTCTTCAGCGGCTCAACGAGGCTCTTTTCCGGTTCCTTCCGGGTGACGTCCTTAAAATCCGGATAGGTCACGAATCGACTGCCCGGGCTTCTTGGCTTCACTTTCCTTATGCCCATCGGTATCCCTCTTTGCCCTCAATCGAAAACGCATCGGGCCCGGGACGGAGTCCAGCCGCTCCATCCATCACACGCCCTCGAAGAATTCCACACTCTGGCCCGGCCTGATCTTCACCACCGCCTTCTTCCAGTCCGACGTTTTCGTCAGGTGCCGTCCGACCCGCTTCATTCTTCCCTTCACAGTGGACGTCCGCACCTCCAGCACATCCACCTTGAAGATCTTCTCCACGGCTTGCTTGATTTCGATCTTGTTGGCTCGCCGGTCCACTTCAAAGCTCAGCTGGTTCAGGCTGTCCTTGGCGGCCGTGCTCTTTTCGGTGATCAGCGGGCGTTTCAGAACCTGATAGGCTTTGCCACTCATGACCCCAACGCCTCCTCTATCTTCGACACGGTCTCCCGGGTCAGCAGCACGCTGCGGTGGTTCAGGAGATCGTACACGTTCAACCCTTCGCTCCGCAGGACCTTGGCCTGAGGGATGTTGCGCGCGGATTTCTCGATCACCTCGTCCCGGCGGTCGATGACCACGAGCGGCTTTTCGGCCTCAAAGCGCCTGAGTACCTCGGCGAAGGCTTTGGTCTTGATTTCCGCCAGCTGCAGGCTGTCCACCACGGTCAGTTCCCGATCCAGCAGCTTCTGAGAGAGGGCCATCTTCAGGGCCTGCCTGCGCACCTTTTTGGGCACGCGCATCTCGTAGCTCCGCGGCTGCGGCCCGTGGACGGTTCCGCCGCCCCGCCAGAGCGGCGACCGGATGGTCCCGGCGCGTGCGCGCCCGGTGCCCTTCTGCCGCCACGGCTTCCGACCGCCGCCGGCGACTTCGCTCCGTCCCTTGGTCTTTGCGGTTCCCGCGCGGCGCTTGGCCAGCTGGTACAGCACCACTTCGTGAAGCACGTGAGGCTTGACCGGAACCCCGAAGATATCGTCCCTGAGTTCCAACTGGCCCACCACTTCCCGGTTGATATCGTACACGTCCACAATAGGCATGGTGATCCTCTAGTTCTGCCGTCTCGGCGGTCCCTGCAGCCTCACTTCACCCGGTTCGATTTCCGGAGAAACACGATCCCGTTGGAAGAACCGGGCAGGGCGCCCTTGATCAGGATCAGGTTCTCTTCGGGCCGCACATCGACGATTCGCAGGTTCAGCGTGGTGACCCTCTTGTTCCCTTTCTGGCCGGCCATCTTTTTCCCCTTGATGACCCGGCCGGGGTAGGTGGCGCATCCGGTCGAACCGGGCTCACGGATGTTCTTGCAGCCATGGGTCACGGGTCCCCGGTGAAAACCCCAACGCTTGACGGTTCCGGCAAACCCTTTTCCCTTGCTGTTTCCCATCACATCGATGCGCTCGCCGATTTCGAAGACGTCCGCACCGAATTCCTGCCCCGGTTCGTAGCCTTCAGGGTCTTCCACCTTGACTTCCTTAAGGATTTCGAAGCACCCCTTGCCAGCCTTTTCCATGTGACCTCTGAGCGGCCGATTCACCCGGCTTTCCTTGCGCTTTCCAAAGCCCAACTGCAGCGCAGCATAGCCGTCGCGCTCCGGCGTCTTCACCTGAGTGATCACGCAGGGGCCGGCCTGAACCACGGTCACCGGCAGCGCGCGACCGTCGTCCCCGAAAACCTGCATCATCCCCAGTTTCCGTCCGATCAATGCTTTCACCATGATTCCGCTCTCTCTCCCATGAAGGCCCGGGGCCTCGAGCCTAGAGCTTTATCTCCACGTCCACGCCGGCGGAAAGATCGAGTTTCATCAAGGAATCCACCGTCTGCTGCGTCGGCTCCAGGATATCCACCAGCCGCTTGTGGACTCGAATCTCGAACTGCTCCCGAGACTTCTTGTCGATGTGGGGCGAACGCAGAACCGTGTAGCGGTGGATCTTGGTGGGCAGAGGTATCGGCCCCGCAACCCCGGCCCCGGTCTTCCTCGCGGTGGCCACGATCTCACTGGCCGCCTGATCCAGCAGCTTGTGGTCGTAGGCCTTCAGGCGGATGCGTATCCTTTGATTCATCATCATGATCGCCGTTCCAATCTGCGATGATCCCGGTCCTGCGGTGGCCGGCCCGGAGATCCTTCAGTACGGTTCAAGGAAATCGTCTCTATTCGATGATGCTGGTGACGACGCCGGCGCCGACCGTGCGGCCGCCTTCGCGGATCGCGAACCGCAGCCCCTCTTCCAGAGCC